>Ga0181377_1000216_pt1 | contig 22734 bp, 21 predicted proteins | sample LowvirmetaG_9_FD_130160 | JGI IMG/M metagenome (GOLD analysis project Ga0181377, IMG submission 130160) | Marine viral communities from the Subarctic Pacific Ocean - Lowphox_13 viral metaG | ecosystem: Environmental > Aquatic > Marine > Oceanic | place: Subarctic Pacific Ocean | collected...
ATATCCACCTTGGTCATCTAAGAATTGTTCGTCAATATTAAGGATTGTAAAGTATCCGGTAGGTTCTGGAGTTGTGACAAGAGCATCAAATGTTTTGAGTCTTAGTACTTCTAATGGTACACTATTGAATAGTAATGGTAAGGTTAGTAAAGCTAATAGTAGTGATGACCACTTCATTTTATAATATTATAATTATTTATAACAACAAATGTTAAAACTATATTCATAGAAGTTATATAATTTTTACTAGAATTTTGAGAAATAAACCCAGCTACTATTGCTTTTTGTATTAAAAGATTATCTAAGTGTGGCTTGTCTTCTAGTAAAGGATTTTTTTCATACACGTTTGGTTTCTTTAAACCTTCATAAGTTGTATAAACATCTAAAGCATTTAAAGTCCAAAAAAATATCATTTGATTTCTTGTTGGAGGTTCGTTGTAGTCTCCTACATTAAAAATAAATTCTTTAGGAGGAACATAGACTGCAGGTTGTTCAGGTATTGTTAAGTCTAGTTCAGCTTTTAAACTCAGGGATAACAACATTAATAATAAATACTTCATACTAATCTCCTTGTGTTATCTTAATAGTAGAGTCACCACCACCATTAACAACTATCTGTGTACTCTTACCGTTCTGTATCATTACAACAGTGTAAGCATTTGATTTATCTAAATCTAATTTAATAGTATCTTCTAAAATTTTGTAGAATGTTATGACATTATCTGTTATAAAAGTATTTATTTGAGTATCACTATCGTATCCTACTTTAGTACCTTTTAAATCTATATCAGTTTTTAAAATTGTTGAAGTTTGGTCTAGCTCATTGACATCTTCTATAATGTCTAACAAGTCTTCAAGAAAGTTTACATCTAAATAATTAATGTCTAACTCTGTAAACTCTAAACTGTCTTCTGCAAGATAGTCTGTTTCTAAATCATCAAACTCAAGGAAGTCAACATCAAGACTACTAACATTACTCCCTCCATCTTCTCTTTCATTCTGTGTCACTTCCCTAGGTGTATTTACAATTAACATGTTATCAATTAACTCTAGGGTCAAGTCAAGGATAACGGGATTTGTTGGTTTAGTTTCAAACATAGAAACTGTTGTAGCTTGGTAAGGTTTGTTAAGAACTACCTGTCCCATAGCTGTTGCGACAACTATCTCTCCACTTGGAAGACCGTCATCATCTGGTAATAATATAACTAAGCTTCTACCTAACTCATCTACAGTCACAGTAAAATCTGTACCACGAATACCAATCGTAGCACTTGGAGTATTAATAGTTATATTTTCTTTATCTATTGTAGCTAACTTACCGGTGATAAATCTTGCAGTACCACTAGCAAACTGAAGTGCCATCTTAGATTTAGAAGGGTCTGGGTCATAGATAAATTCATCTATAATTAATTCAGAATGTTCAGTAAGTCTAACTTGACTGTCATCTAAAAAAGTAATGCCCAATCTCCCATTAGAAGTTTGGACATTATCGTAGCTGTTGATGTCTAGGTCTAATGCAGCTTGAAAAGTTAAATCTCTTACAACTCTACCACTACCTTTTAATTCTGTTATGTTTCCAATATTAGCAGCTTGTAGTTGTACCACCATCATTTTGAACAATACAAACAGTACCATTGTTACCGTTAGAATTGATTTGCAACCAGTCTGAAACCAATGTTGAAGATTGGATAATGTTAAATGTTCTGCTGTCACCTGTGTGGTCAAGGTAGAAGTATCCGTCTGCATATCCGCTTCCTGTAAAGTTTACTGTGTTGCTATCACCATCTACATCTACGTAGTTAGTAGCTCCATCATAGTTAATATCAAAATCAAAGGTGTTACTATCACCATTGATAATCCAGTCTAAGTCAACCGTACCTGCAAGTGCAGATGTACCTGTGTCTAATGTAAATGTGTTAGAACTTCCAGTTACATCAACATTGTAATCAGAACCATCTATCCCATAAGTATCAGTTGGGTCTCCTTGAATAGTAAATGTATTACTATCTCCGTCAAACTCAAAAAAACCTGTAATGTTATCTCCAAGTATATCGCCTAAGAATTTATTGGTATTACCGATTTGATTTATATCTAATGTAAGATTCAAACCGTCTAAGTCTAATGCTGTTAATGTACCAGCAACAGAATCTAGTCCACCAATAATGTTAGAGTTTCCAAGTTGTTCTAAATCAATATTTGCTGTAGCACCAGATTGGTCAACATATATTTCGTTGTCAGCCCCGTATAGCAGTGATGCACTCATCATCACAACTAGGCTCATTAATTTTAATGTTTTCATATTCCCAATAGCCTCTCTCTATTCCAATATTTATTATATTTAATACTCCAGTCTCTATTGCTTTTTGTAAAGCTATAGAAACACTTTCATTCTCAGCAACTCCTCCTTCTATTTCTACCAGTTCAGTACCGGCTTCTATAAAACGAAATACATCCTGAGAAATACTTGTGGATATAATACTTTTAGAAACTAATGTTTCGGTAAGCACTTCTCCAGTTGACACAGAAACTAATCGTAATGATATAGTAACTGTATCTTCTCTATACTGTTTACTATTACCTATTCCTAAGTATCTAGCACCAGCACCTCCAGATTTGAGGTTAGCTTCATAACTAACAACTCCTCCCTGAACTAATAACCCTGCAAATAGCAGTGGTTGCATCTTATTATCTTCTTTAAACTCTTTACGTGTAGCCCTAATTAATTGTCTTTCTTTTGTTAAGTCATCTAATCCTACACGTTCTACAACTCTGAAAAATTTACCACCTGCAGCATGTTTAAAAGCTCTTATAAGAAATGCTTCAGGAGCTTGTGTAATAGCTGTGCTAAACAAAGCAAACGAACTATTACTTCTACGTTGTCCTGTTAAGTCTCTAAAGCTATCGGGGTATATAGCTATAGTAGGTTTTACTTTTGCTCGTGGTAAGTTTTTTAATTCTTCTGACTGTAAATCTAATATAGAACTAGGCTTAATATCTTGTGTTAATGTTAAGTCTTTATTCTGATTTAAAACAGCACAACTAGAAAGTAAAACTACCGATAGGCAAAGAAATAGTCGTTGTATTTCCATCACTGTCCGTTATGTTTAAAGTTATTATTCCATCGACAACACTATATTCTATTGTGTTACCTTCTAATTCTAATATACCACTATCACTAGCAGTCTCTCCAAATAAATTTTCTACTAACTGTCTAGATAATTGTGCATATATTCTAGACTCTAAGTTTCTTATAAATCTTGCAAGAGTTGTATTCTCTTTGTCTCTTTTTATCTGGTCTTGAAGTGCTTTTATTTCTGCCTTTAATGCTTCTTTACGATTGAACTCTTGATTTTGGATTGTAAGATAATGTGATGATGTACCAACACCATTAAAGCTAGGACTTTTAAACTTAAATACTACTTCATCTGCAATACTTCCTACAGACCAGAACATAATTAACATAGACCAAAAGAATATACAAAACTTACAGTTCCTTATAGTCTTTTCACTTTTAAATGTTGGTTTTAATTTCATAATATTTTATCGTTTATCCAAAACATAAATAACATAAATCCAAATACAGATACTTGTACTATAGAAGCTACAGTAATTTGTTTCATTGGATGTACATCTTGCATCTTCTCTATCCAAGATTCATTTGGAGAAAGATTAACTGCTTGTAATATTTTCTTATCATCTATTTTCATTGTAGTTGTTCTAATACACTTATAATAAATAAAAATACAAATATACTTATAATAGGTATTTCTAGTTTAATCTTTTCTTTTATCATCTCTTTTAGCTTTTGAAATCTTAGCAGTATCAATTAATTGAGGTACTCCTAGTATTGTTTTAATCATAGTATCTTGTCTTATGATTTCATTATCAAGACTTCTTACTCTATCTATTAATGCAACTAAGATGCCATGTTGTGTATCTAACTTTACACCTAGTCTTTCTTCTATAGCTGCTATCTGTGCTTCTACTTTTGCATCAACAGTATCTAGTTTTGCTTCCATACCATCAACAATACGTATAACTAACTTATAAATAAACCAACCAAGACCTATTGCTGCTGCTATAGGAAATCCAACTTCTTGAATAAATACTACTACTTGTTCCATTAGTCTTTAGAAGTGTTAGAAGCTCCAAAGTAAAAAGATATAACAGCACTTGCCAAGCCACCAAGGTATCCAAGTACAAGGTTTATAAGAGCTTCAGAGTTTTGCTCTGGTGGTTGTAGAGTGACAAGGAATATGTATCCCATAAATCCACCTACAACAGCTATGCCCATGATACGTGCTGTCCAGTCTTTACTGAACTTATTCCTAGCATCTTGTCCATCTTGTGTTTCTAATTTAAACACATCTACTTCAAGCTCTTTCATCTGTACTTCAAAAGCTTGTTCAGCTTTTTTAAGTTCTAACATTTGTTCAGGTGTAGCTTCTGCTATTCCTTTCTCTATAGCTTTTGGAGTATTAGGAACACCTAACACTTCTGATATCATGTTAGCTGCCATGCCTCCCATCGGTCCACCCAAGGCAGTTCCTAATGTAGGTGCAACAGCTCCAACTATGTTTTTTAATAATCCTTTCATTTCAGGCTCCTAATACCATTTCTTGTAATTCTTTACTACGTCTACCAACTTGTCCATACCAACGACTGTCTTGCATTTGTACAGACATTTCTTTCCAGTTGTGTTCTCTACAAGCTTTTAACATGTTACGAAACTTTGAAAGTCTTGTACCACCTAGATTAAAACACATGTTGACTAACACTCTCTGTATAACTTCTGGTAACTTTTCAAAGTCTTCCTCGCTTCCAAAGACATGTATAGTTTCCTTATAGTGCTTTTCAAAGTCATCCTCATAGTACATGTCTACAACTTCTTGAGTAACAGGTGTGCCAACTTCCCAATCATATTCCGGGTCGTTAGGTTGGCAAAGGTGTCCAACTCCTAGAGTTTTATAGCCTAGACTATCCATATAAATTTCTAACACTTCGCCTTCGTGTCTCTTTATTTCAGCTTTGCAAAGTTCTATATCTAATTTATTATTTTTCTTGAAAAACATTTAATCCTAATTCCTCCATCTGTGCTGAGTAAGGTTGTCCTGTAAAAGGGTCTACTCTATTAGCTGGATTTTCTTTTGTAAATGGTACATCGTCTTTACCTTCTACTAGTCCACCTTTAGATTCTTGTTGTCTTAAAAAATCTTTCGGACTTTCTATAAGCTCAATAGCTTCTTGTTCTTTAACATTTAAATTTTCTAATTCTAATAAAGGTAGACTTGAAAGTTTAGTATATAAATTATTATATTGTCTTTTAAAATTACCGTAATTTATATCTACAAAATTACTAGCATTATAAATATTTTTTAAATTCAATTCAGTCAATCTTATAGGTTGAAAATAATTATCTCCAGCAACCATGTTATTTATTTCTTGTGTATTTAATCCTGCAGAAGTTAAATTTCTTTTAGCTATACTTTTTATTTCAGACCTTGGTAAGTTTAAAACTTTTGCAGCTTCTATAGCTTGATGCATGTTTACATAGTTTCTATAGTAAGCATTATTAGCTTCTAAATAATTAATTAATAAATCTTCTGTCGTATTTGCTTGTCTAACATTTAATAATCGTTTAGATTCTTCTTGTTGTTTATCAAAATCTCTTATTTTAAAATACAAACTTGTAGCTAATTTATCTTTTGTAACATTATAAAATTTTTGTCCAGTAAATTTAGAAGCAAGTTCTTGTCCATAGTCTAGTTCACCTTCTTTTAATTTTTCTGCTTTTTCACCCCAAGTATAATCAGCTCCTTCTCTAATAAATCTAGGAACTAAAACCTCTCCAACATACTTTGCTTTTGCAAGTGCATTATTTATTTTACTATTTTGAGGATTATATCCTTCTATAAAATTACCATTTTCATCTTTACCATCAAAAACCCCTATAACTCTAGCAGTAAATAAAGGTTGGTCAGTAAAAGGTTCTAAAAATGTTTTAAGAGATTGTTCTAAACCATTAGCGTACCTATTTCCAATAGTTGTTAAAGGTGTTTTAGGGTCAAATATTTCATTAGTAAAAGCTTTTATAGTGTTTATAACCGGAGCATCTGGGTCTGAAAATGTTAAATCAACATACATTATGTTACCAAATTTATCTCTTTTAAAAGCTAATGTTCCATTTTTTGACCAAGGTGGTAAGGCTAAATCTCTAATAGCTTTCTCTTCTTCATCACTAACTCCATATGCATTTTTAGTATAGGTGTTTAAACCCTCTGCTCCCATGTATCCTATAGCTGTTTTAGCTGCTAGTCTTTCATATCCTCTTTCCATTAATACAGGATTATCAGAATGTATTTCTTCAAATCCTTGTTTTAAAGTATGATAATTATTTCTCCATCTTTCAGCAAAGAATGAATAAAAGTTACCAAAAACAGGAACAGCTCTTAATTCTCTAGCACCTAAAGGAACTAAATCATAAGTAGGAAAAGTATTTCTAATTATTGTAGCTGCATCTTTTTCTAACTCTTGTAAAGTTTTATTAGGAAAAGCTTGTTGCAAAGTTTTTAATTCTTTTTGAAAGGCTGCTATCCTCCATAAATCATCTTCAGCTACATAAGTTTTATTAAAAGCTTTATTTACTTGACTAACTGCTTTTTTACCTGTACCTACTAGTGCATTACTTGAAAATTTATCATCTAATTTATTAACCCAGTTAGGCTCTGAGTATTCATTAATTAATTTTTTAAATTCATTAACTCTTACATTTTGATTTACAAGTCCTAATTCTTGATATCTAGCATATAAATCAGTTAAAGCTTCATCTTTACTTTTAGTTGTAGTGTATAGTTCGTTTTTTAAAGTTTTAAAAGCGTTTCTAGTTTCTGCATCAAAAGGATTCATACCGTTAGAAGCCATTATAACTCCTCCACCTATAGTGTTACGAGCATGAGTAGTTAAACTATAAACAGTTGCAAAGGCTTGTCCAAAACCTTTAGCACCTAATATAGTATTCATCATAGGTATATTTCTAATACTATCTATCCAACTTCCTTGAGTCTTATCAAAAAACTTTGCAATTTGCGGAGTTGTTTTAACACCGTTTAAATTAGCAAATCTGTCTCCTTTTATAGTAGCTGAAGTTCTAGCTTGAGTAACTGGTACTTTAGCAGTATCATCAAAAAACCATTTACCTTTACCACTTTCATATAAGTCATCATACATTTTTGTATCAGTTATATAATGGCTTAAAGTTTCTAAAGTTGTAAAAATAGATTTAGTTGTATCTTTTATTTTTCTTTCACCAAATAATTTTCTAAAAGGTTCATCAATATTTTTCCTAGTAGAAAAAAGAATATCTGCTTTAGTAACACCAAACACTTGGTCTAAGTGAGTATCTATATTTTTACCGTCTTTTAAAATGTCATCAATAATATTTCTAGCTTCTATAACTCTTTCATCTAAATCTAGCCTTCTTCCTTGACCAAAAATATCTTGCTGAACAGGCTGTTTTAATTTACCTGCTAATGCTTGTACAGCATCTTCTATAACATCAGCACTGGGTTTATAGTTAGGATTTTCAAACATCTCATAACTTTTTCTAATGTACTTACCCATATTAAGACGTATAACATTTTGAATTTCTTTAGGCACGTGTTTAGATTCAAGCATCATTTCACTTAAATCATCAATAGTGTCTCTCGCTTCTTCTGCAATATCTTTTAAATCTTCAGGAAGTTTACTTAATTTAATTTTACCTGTCATAAAATCATTTAACATTAAATCTAATTTTTCTTTAGAAATATTTTGTTCTTTAGAAATGTTTTTCATTTTAAAAATTAAATTATCAAATAAGTTATTAGCTTTTAATGACCAAGCAACTTTAGCATTTTCAGAATCTTTTAATATTGAATGCATTTCTGCACTGTAATATCCTCTAGTTGTAAAAAATCTTCTTCTAATATTTCCTAATTTATTTGTAATTGTAGTAGCACCTTTTTTTATAAGACTATCTGTAGCATATTGATTAGCTTCTACAAACACATCATCTTCTATAGAGTCTGTAATTTTTCTAGGTAAAAAAGGTTCAGCTTTTTCTTTAATAGGTTTAATTATTTTTTTAAATTGCTCTACAGCTTTAGGATTTTGTTTTATAGTTTGAAGAAGATTACTTAATTTTTCTTTTGAAAACTTTGCACCTTGTACAAATGTACCTATTAGTCCTGTAAAAACTGCACCGTCTAATAATAAAGTTAATCTTCTTTGAGCAACACTACTATCTTCATCAGCATCTAAATAATTTAAAAATTCTCCTACAAAATTATCATCATATCCTGAAGTTTTTAATTGGTCGTTTAAGTATCCAGCTACTATAAACATTTCTGGATTATCTGCAAATACAACTTGAGATGAAAGTTCAGCACTTGCTAAATTTTTACCTAAATTAATTTTTTTATTACGTAATGTTTTCTTTACATCTAATTCTTTAGTTCCTTTTTTGAGAACAACATCGTCTACATTAGAACCCATTCCTTTTCTAAACTTACTCATTCCATAAACAAAAGGAACAACGTCTACAGCTAACTTACCTACAATACCTTCCGGCTTTTGTATAGTTTCTCCATCGTAAATATCTTCTCCTACTACAGGTTTTATAACAGATGTTACTCCTTTTTGAACTAATTCCTCTCTTTCTTTCTGAAGATTGTTTTTTAATTCATCATAAGAAATATCTTTTTTTTCAGATAACTTTTCAAGAACTTCTGACTGTCCAAAAGTATCAAACAAATTAGTTAAGTCCATTCCAAAGTTTATAGTTCCTTTAGTAATATTGTCTGCAATTCCTCCTAAAGTACGTCTATAATTTTTAAAAGGTGCTACCTTATTAAAATCTTCTTTAGTCATTTTGAATTTACGCTTATATTCATCTTGACCATAATCAATTATAGGCTTTGTGTAATTTTTTAAAGGGTCTTCTTTTTTAGGAGTTTCAACCATAGAAAGTATTTCTTTATTTAAAGGTTGTTCAGATTTTTCTGTAGCATACGCAACAAATTCTGCAAAGCCATAGTTTTTTTTGTAAGCATCATAAGAATTGTAAAGCTTACGAAGTTCTTCTAAATCATTTTTAGAAGTTATATCTTGTTTAGATTTATAAATCTCAAATAATGAAGGCATTTAATATTCTCATTTACAAAGGAAGATTATCTAAATTTATATTTGATATAGCTTTTGTTGAAAATAAGTTAGCTAAATTAAATTCATTTTGTACATATTGTTGTTCTTGTAAACTTTTAATTATACCAAGCTCTCTATCATTTAAATTATTATTTTTATTAAAATTATCTAAACTATCAAATTCTATATAAGTATTATATATATTAGGATTATTTTGTTCTAAATATATTAATTTTTCTTCACTTAATTCTGTTTCCTTTATAGCATTTAGTACGGTAGGATTTTCAGAAGATATTCCATCATAAACTTTATACATTCTACCTTTTATAATATCTGCTTTTACTTCATTAAGATTTATAGCTCCAGTTGCTTTTCTTATATCTTCAGATAAAACATCTTGAATAAATTCTGCTCTTTCTTTATCAGTTATTCCTTGATTAGAAGCAATATTATATAATTGATTAGCTCTATAAACTGCATCTGCACTTAAATCTTCTATATCTAAAGCAGTTCTTTTAGCTTTATCTAAACCCATTTGCCACTGTTGTAGTTCATTTTCATTTGTAGGTTTAGGATTAACAGCAGTATATTTAGCTTCTGCTGCTTTTAAATCAGCTAAGTTTTGTCTAGAATTAAATCCTTCTTCTATAGCAGCTATAGCATCTACTGCAGACTCATATGTTTTACCACCTTCTATCCACTCTGCCCTAACTTCTTGTCTTAGTCTTCCAGCATCTAATCCAGTATCTCCTAAAGAAGTATTTGCCATTAATGAAGTTAAATCTTCTTTGTTAATTTTTAAACCAAGTAACTGACTTTCAGGAACTTGTTGAGATTTTATTTGTTTTATATCTGCTTGTGTAAAACCTTGTATTCTTTCTTGATTAAGATTTCTAGCTTTTTGAAGCTCTTCAACTTTTTTATTTAATGCTTCATCTTTATTACCAATACCTATTTTACTAAACATATTATGAACTAAGCTTACATTTTTAGGATTCATTATTTTTTCTTTTTGAGCCTTATAATAATCCATGTAAGGTTTTGTAAATTCTTCTTTTACTTCTATGCCTTTATTAACTCCTTGATATCTTTGCATAAATTCATCTTCATATTGTTTAGCTTGATTATTCATCCAATCATTTTTATATTTAGCAATAGCACCACTGGACATATTAACTATTTCTTTGTTTTCAAGATGAGCATTTTTAAAATTTTCTTCAAGTTTAGTTTTATAAACATTAAACGCACCATCATTTTGAATTTTATCGTATTCAGTTTGTAATCCTGTTCTTGTTTCCCACTGCTTGTTAAGCTTTGCAAGTTCTAAAGTTTTTTGTTCTTCTAATTCTTGTAGGTTTTTCATAACTTTAGACTTCATATTAGCTTCTTTAGCATTAAAAAATAACGTAGCCAACAAAACATTTCTAGCTCTACTATCTTTTTTTCTACCGCCAGATAAGTAAGCTCCTGCTATATCTCCCCAACTTGCACCTGAACTTCTACCTAATAAACTTGTATAATCTTTATCGTCTGCCATTTTATTCCTCTCTACCTAATAGATTTTTTGATTGTGTTTCTTCTTCAACTCTTTGTAATAAGCTAGGAGCTAATTTTGTTTCTTCTATTACTTCTCTAACATCTTGTGGTACTGACTGTGGACTTACTCTACTAGCAGCTATTTGTTTCATTTTATCTAATTCGTTTATACCGCCTTGTAATGTTTCTACAGCTTTGTCTCCAGACATTTCTACAGGAGTTTCATCATCTCCAGCTTCTAATGAATAAGGTATGTCTGCTTTTTCTGCAAGAGCCATAATCATAAACATAGTTGGCTCCATTAATAGTAACATTAAATCAGGACTCCATTTACCTTCTAAAAATCCAGAGTATAAAGTAATAGAAGCAATATCTATAACTCCAACACCATTACTAAGCGATAGTAAAAGATTTGTAGTAGTTTCTGGAACTGTTAAAGTTTCAAAAACATATAACATAGCTTCTTTAGGATTAGTATACTCTGAAGGCTTTTCCCAGTTGTAAGGTTGGTCTGGTGCATTAGTAAGACTTTGACCCGGTATAGGTCTGCCTTTTTCTAAACTGCCTTGTATAAAGTTAATTGCTTTTTCTGAAACTGCCATAATATTATCCCATTTGTCCCATTAAATATTGTGGTGAAAGTGTACCATAAAATAAAGACTGATTAAGCTGATTAAAGTTTGTAGCTTGAAAATTTGGTATTTGATTTCTAACTTCTTGAACATATGAAGCTTGTGGAGCTTCAAAAGAACCTACTTGTGGCATTACACCAAATCCTGCAGTTTGTTCTTCTGGTTCTCCTTCTAATGCTCCCATAACATACTGCTGACCTACAGACTTAGTAACATCAGCAGCAAACTCTCCAACAGAAGAAACATCAGGCAATAAAAAGTCTTTTGTTTCTACTCCTACTTTAGCTATTTTTTGACCTAAATCTAATTGAGAAAAAGGAATATCTGTAAGTGTTCCAGATGTTGTTTTTGCAATTTCAATACCTGCTTTTGCTGATTCAGCAGCACCTGCAAGAGCTTGACTTTTAAAAGTTTCTGTTCCTCCTGCTACTGCAGTATCTGCTACAGTGTTTCCAGCTACTTCAACTGCAGAAGTAATATCTCCTTTAGCAAAAGGATTTATTTTATTTAAATTTGTTTTAAGTCCCTTAAACCAATTTGTTTTCCCAAATAAAGCATTAGCTCCACCCCAGAACATCATAGCTAATCCTATGCCTCCTAAGATTTTACCAAACTTTCCACCTAAAAGTTTTTTTACTTTCTTTTTAATTTTTTTACCTATTTTTCTTAAAAATCCCATATTAATTTCCTATTTTATAATCCGCTTCTATATGAACTACCTATTGTTGTTAATAATCCATTTAAGTAGTCATCGTATTTCTGACCCGGTTCTCCTTCGTTAGCAATAGCTGTAGCAATAATTTGAGCTTTTCTATTTTCTTCATTTTCATAAGCTCTAAAATCAAAATCAGCTTGGTCTCTTAATTCTTGCCAAAGAAACGATAAATTCTGTGAACTAAAGTTAAAAGCGTTCATAGAATTTTGCATATTAATTTGATTCTGTGCAGCAGTATTAACTGTATTAGCTTGTCTTCGCCACTGTACGTTTGAAGCTTCAACAGCAGCAGCATTCTGTGCGTTCCATTGATTCCTTGCAAAATCTTGTTGACTATTAAATTGGTCTACTTGAGTTGTAAGCTGTGCATTAAATTTTTCAATGTCAGCATCTCTACCAGCTCTTCTAGCTTCAGCAGCATTCTCTTGAGTAGCATTAAACTGACTCATTGCATTAGACTGTGAAGCATTGTATTGACTCATCTGTGCATTAAGACTAGCCATAAACTGATTAGTTTGATTTTCAGATGTTGCATTAAATTGAGCTGCAGCATTTTGAAAAGACTGATTGCTTAACAATCTTTGTTGATTTTGTTGAGCTTCTAAAATATTAGCTTGTTGTTGATTACTAAGATTAGCCATATCTACTTGTAAAAAAGCTTGTGCATTTTGTGCAGATAGTTTAGTTCTAGCATCTAAGTTTGCTAAATCCATTGAAGCTAATCTAGTAGCATCTTGCATAATAGCTTGTTGGTCAGCATTAAAATTACTAAGAGTAGCTGTTTGCATAAACTTACTATCAGCTAAAGCTTTCTGTTGGTCAAAACTAAACTGAGCCATATCAAGATTCGCATTAATCTGAGCATTGGTCATTCCAGTTTGTTGCTCATTTGAAAGCTCTGCAAGTCCTAACTGTTGTGCTAACTGTGCATTTGTTTGAGCAGCAGCCATACGTTTATTAAGATTTGCTAACTCTATCTGATTTTCTGCAGACATGCTTTCGCTATCTGCTTGGTTTCTAGATGTTAAGTTTGCTAATGCTATCTTTTCTTCAGCACCTAACTTAGCCATTTCTGCTCTTTGTCTTAGTTCAGCATTTTGAGATAAAACAGAAGCAGTAGTTGCTAACTCTTGTAATCTAAATCTATTGGCTTCTGTAAAGTTTGCACTATCTGCAGCAGCTCTTTCTTGCAAGTTTGCAAGTTCCATTTGGTTCTCAGCAGACATATTTGCTAAGTCCATTTGTTGTGCTAAATTAACATTAGTCTTTTTAAAGTCTACAAGAACATTAAGATTTGCTAATCTCATTTGTTGTTCATTAGACATTGACTCTCTAGCAGCAGCATTTAACTCTGATAGATTAGTTAATTCAACTCTAAGTCTAGCATCAAGATTAACTTTTTCCATGTCTTGTTCAAGCTCTGCTTGTCGCATAGTCCTATTAACTTTAGCTTGATACTCTGTTAATCTTCCTTGTTGTTCAGCAGACATGTTTTCTCTTGAAGCTTGATTAAGCTGTTCAAGATTTGCAAGGTCCATTTTAGCACCAACATCTAAATTAGCTAAAGCAGCTTGTTGTCTTTGTGAAGACTCTTGTGAAGCTCTTTGTTGAGCATTTTGAATGTTAGTCATTCTAACTTGTTGCTCTTGTTGAGCTGTAGTTAGAACTGCTTGTTGTTCAAACTCACCCTGCTTTAATACAACTTGTTGTGCCATTTGTGCAGTTTGTGAAGCTGCTGTTTGTTGGTTAGCAAGATTAGTCATTCTTTGTTGCATTACTTGACTAGCTTGTTGTAAGTTTGCTTGTTGTTCGTTACTTAAGTTTTGAGTTGCTCTAGCTTGTAAAGCTGTAGCATTGCTCTGTGCAATTGGTAAAGCACTTTGAATAATAGCATTAAATAAAGCATCTCTTCCAACTGTAGAAGCATTTAAACCTCTTTGAGCCATCATTTGATTAACTGCATCTACAGCAGGTCTAGCCCATACAGGTGTTTTATTATCTTCAATACCTGCAAGTAAGTTTTCCATCTGTGTAGATACTAAAGCTTCTTTTGGAAGTGCTGCTACTGCTGCTATAACATTAACAGGTTCAGTATCTATTTTAGCTTCTACTTCTGCAGGATTTTCTATAACTGCTGCTGTTACTTCTGGAGGTAGTTCACCAACGACAGCTAACATATCTGCTGCTGCAGTTGTACGAGCTGTTCCAGTTACTGCCTGTCTTGATGCAGCTTGAAAAGTTGGTATACCACCTATCTGAGCAGCATCACCTTTAGCAACTCCATCAGAAGTTATACCAGCTCTAGTAGCTGCGTCTTCACTTGGAGCTGTTCCTAATTCTTGTGCTATTTTTGTATTAGCTTCTGCAACTTGTGCAGTTCTTTGTTTAGCTAATTCATATTGAGGTATATTATTTAAGTCTACTCCCTCACCTGTAACATTAGCTAATACATCTGTTTTTTCTTTTTCAGATATAGTTTGTGCAATTCTTGTAGTAACTTCAGCTTCATCTACAGGAGCAACTTCAACTGCTTCTTTAGGAGCAATGTAAGGAACTGTAGAAATAGGTCTAAGACTACCTTTAACTTCTGGTGTTAAAGCTTTTTCTATTTCTTGTCTAGCTATTTCAGCAGCTTGTGTTGGGTCACGTTCTGCAATTTCTTGAACTTTTGCTGTTATTCTATTTTTTAATTCTGGAGTAAACTTTTGTATAGCTGCTTGTACGTCTGCTGGTTGAGTTTTTACAATAGCACTAAAAGTAGCTGCTTCTATTTGTTTATCTACAACACCTTCTTTAATATCTTTTTTAGCTACTGTACTTACATCTTCTGGAGTTACAGCTTCTGCTTCTTTAACTTTAGCTTTTGTAGGTTTTGCCATTGTTGTAACTTCTTGAGGAATTTCTTCAGTTACTTTTTCAGCTTCTGGAATTATAGCTGCTGATGGCATTACTCCAACTGCACCTGCTTGTATTTGTTTTGCAGTTTGAGCTATACGTTCTGTTCTTTCTTGACCTGCGGTAGTATCTAAATCCATTTGAGGAAGAGCAGGTGTGTCCTCTACAGGAGGTACAGGTGGGTCTTTATCATCATCTTTATCTTCATCTTCATCGGGACCACCACCACCCGGACCATCATCCGGAATATCTATAATAACTTCTTTTTCTCCGGGAAAACCAGCCTTTCCACCCGGAGCAAACCCTACTCTTCCACCCTTAGACATATCTAACCTATTAGCAGTAACGTACTTTCCTTGATATTTTTTATTTCTTTTCTTTTGTTGTTTATTTTTTTTCATAGTTATATACTACCTATTTTACTTGACTTCAAAGAGTTTGTCAAGCTTTTCTCCGATTTTATCTATTCTATCCATGAGGATTCCCATGTCATCTTTTAATTCGTTTTTGGTTACGTACTCTCTAGCTATCTCTTCACGAGTCTTGTTTAAAAGTATGTCAAGTCGTTTAGACTCTTCTGTGTTTTGTCTAATGCTGTAAAGCACTGGTGCTAACACCAAAGTTATGAAGATGTTCCAAAACAAGTAAGGTGTTAGTTCCATAGTGTTTATGCTCCGATAGTTTTAGTAACGGATGTTGGTGTAATAAGTAATGCTATTTTAGCATCTAGACCAGCTTTTAAAGCTGTTACAGCATCAGCACCCATAGCTGCTTCAACCCAACCTTGTACGTCTGAAGCAGATAAATCTGCAAAAGCTGTAAAGCTTGACAAGTCTGAAGTATCTACAGATTGAGTTCCGTAGCTAGTAGCTGTCCAGTTATTATCATCACTATCTTTATTAGTATCATCAGTAGCTGTAATTCTCCAATGAACATTGTAGACTACGTCACTTTTACTATCTTTTGTTGGGTATGTATCAACCGTTGACACGTTCCAAGTATATCCAATTGCCATATTATTTCTCCTGTTTTAAATTGCTGCAATAATAAATGCTAGAAGTTCGCTATAACGTACTCCTAGTCTTGTTTGTTCTACTCCATCATCATCAGTCCAAGTGGTTGATATAAACATACCATAATTACCTGCATCTAATCCTTCAGCAGTAAAAGCATCTTGTAAATCTTGAGCTATGATTCCAAAGTGGATTCTAGCATTATCTCCTTTTGAAGCTACAGCAGACTTCCATTTGAACTTTCTTAATAGTCCTTTAGCTGCAACAGCTACTCTAGTTTCTGCATCTGTTAAGTCTTCTATGTCTTGTTTTTCGTTCCTGTCTGAAGTTTGTATAGTTGCATTGGTTGCATAAATGTCATCAAATCTTGCTACCCCAGTACCTAAATCTATAGTATCATCTGTTACTGTACCGTCAACTGTAGTTATTGGTCGTATACTACCTGTGCCATCATGAAATCTTAAACCAACAACACCTGTGCCAATAGTTAAATCACCACCTTTAGTACCAATAATTCCTTTTGCAATGCCATCTTTTCTAAATATAATAATATCACCATCTGATGTTTGTCTATTCAATATTAAACATTGACCATCGTCTCTTGTAATTACTGTATTACCAGTAGAACTTGTTTCAAAACCTACATTGTTACTAGATGCAGAAGTCTTAGCCACCATAAATACGCCTGAAGAATCAATACGCATTCTTTCTGTTAAAGAACCGCCTGTTGCTTGTGTAGAAAACTTTAAAGCTCCACTATCTGTTGCTCCATCTGTTTTTGCTGAAATAGTAGCTAAGTCAGTATCAGTATTATTACCAAACATAATACGACCAATACCTTGGTCAGCATTAGAATCATTTCTTCTTATTTGAATACCATGACCGCCGCCAGAAGCAGGAGTTTCTATTTGCAGTAAATCATCAACATGACTTGCAGAATCACCAATAAGTAATTTGCCTGAAGAATCAATACGCATTCTTTCTGCTGCTGCTACATTGAACTGCATATGGTCATCAGAATGGTCGTAAGTAATAATACCTCTATTTGGTCCATCTCCAGTTGTTCCATCAGCAAAATGTATTGAACCATTACTAGAAGTACCAGTTCTAATAGTCATACCGAAATCTCCACCACTATTACCAATAACTAAATCATCAGCAGCAGCGTTGAAATCTCCTGGTGCATCTTGTGCTATTCCAACTCGTCCTGAAGAATCAATTCTCATGGCTTCTGTACCAACACCAAGTCTTAAACTATTACCACTATCTGCAAATACGCCCAGATAACCACTTTCAGCAAGAACGTATCCCTGTCTTGCATTTGAAATATCTAAGTCTAATCTTGCTACAGCAGGTGAGTTTATAGTTAATGCAGTTTGACCTGAATAAGAGTTAGGACTAGTCGTTCCAATTCCAACGTTGCCTGAAGTGTTTTGATAAAAACCTGTTCCTGATGAGCCTGTGCGTATTTCAAAAGGCTTGTATGTATCACGTGCAGCGTTCATACCATAAACACTTGCAATACCACCATTATCACCAACAACCACTCCAGAGTTAGTTGTGCCGAAAAAGGCAGCATCTAAAACGTGCAATTGGCTAAGTGGGTTGGAAACTCCAATTCCAACCTTGCCTGAAGAATCAATACGCATTTTTTCGCTTAACGAATTACCTGTTAATGTTTGGAAACTTAAAAGACCATCTTCAGCACCATTAGTATTATCTTCAATACTACCAAAAATAGATGCATAGTTTGTTAAATTATTTGCACTATCATATAGCCTAAAACCAACACCAGTACCTACTCCTACTTGATTTGTTTGTCTTGAAAGAAACAAAGGTAAAGAAATTGTACCCTCAACTTCAAGATTAGCATTAGGACTACTCGTTCCAATTCCAACTGCATTAGCAGAAGAGTCTACAAATAAAGTTCCGCTATCCCAGTTTAAGTCTCCAGTACCACCTGTTAGAGCTGTAAGAGTACCAAGGCTTGTAATATTTGGTTGTGCTGCTGTAGCTAGAGTTCCTGTTAAAGATGTATTAGCTGTAAGAGTTGTGAATGTACCTGCAGCCGGTGTAGCTCCTCCGATAACAGTACCATCAATAGTACCACCATCAATGTCTGGAGTATTTACATCTGGGCTTGTAAGTGTTTTGTTTGTTAAAGTTTGTGAGCCTGTTAAAGTTGTTACAGTACTATCAATTGCTAGAGTAACTGCATTACCTGTTGCAGAACTATCAAGACCTGTACCACCTGATACAGTTAATGTTTCACTATCTAAGTCTATTGCAATAGTTCCACTGTCTGTAGTAATGTCTAAGTCTTCTGCAGTAATTTGTGTATCTACATAGGCTTTAATAGATTGTTGAGATGCTATACCTGTAGCACTGTTTGAAGACATGTCATCTTCATCAAGAAAAGCTTTACCATCAAGTATGTTTAACTCTGCTGCAGTACTTGTAACACCGTCTAATATGTTTAACTCTGCTGTAGTTGCTGTAACTCCATCAAGTAAGTTTATCTCTGCTGCTGTACTTGTAACACCATCAAGGATATTAAGTTCTGCAGCAGTACTTGTTACTGTTGTACCATTTATAGAAAGTGCATCAGTTTCTAAAGTTCCATCAATATCTGCATTACCTGAAATGTCTAAAGTAGCTGCATCTAACTCACCAGTAATAGTAATATTTCTACCACCAGTAATATCTTTGTTAGCATCTGTAATAATTGCTTTACTTGCTATAACTGTTCCGTTTGTAATACCATCAATAAGATTTATGTCTGCTGCACTAGCTGTAACACCGTCAAGGATGTTAAGTTCTGCAGTTGTGGATGTTACTCCATCTAATAAATTTATTTCTGCTGCAGTTGATGTGACACCATCTAAGATGTTTAGTTCTGCAGTTGTAGAAGTTACACCATCTAACAAGTTAATTTCAGCAGCAGTGCTTGTAACACCATCTAAGATATTAAGTTCGGCTGCTGTGGATGTTACTCCATCTAATATGTTTAATTCTGCTGTAGTACTTGTAACTCCATCAAGGATATTAAGTTCATCTGTAGTTACTGTAGCACCGTCTAGTATTTCTAATTCTGCTTCAGAGATATCAGCACTACCAATTACAAAGCTTGTACCAGTAATAGCTGTACCTGTAATTGTTGTACCTGTAATAGCTGCAGCACTTGAACCACCAATAACAGCACCATCAATAGTACCACCATTAATGTCTGCTGTATCAGCTACAAGGCTATCAATGTTTGCAGTTCCGTCTATATAAAGGTTTCTCCACTCTTGTGAAGAACTACCTAAGTCATAACTGTCATCATCATCTGGGATAATGTTAGAGTCTACATCAGCACCGAATACAACATTATCAGTAGCTGCATCACCCATAGTAATTGTGCCACCGTTAAAAGTTGTAGTACCTGTAACTGTTAAATTACCACCTACTGCAACATTACCAGTTGTAGTAATTGAATCTATATAAGCATCTTTAAAGTATAATGAACTTGTCCCTAAATCAACATCACTATCTGTAACAGGTAATAATGCACCATCTTGTAATCTAATTTGTTCTACTGTATTAGTAGATACTTGTACATAAAATCCCCATCTATTATTTGTGCTATCTACAACAATCTTGTTAAGGAAATCTAAATCTCCTATTTGTGGAATGTTACCACCTTCTCCTGCACTACCATCATGCCTGTGTCCAGTTGTAGCTTCATTTGTAGCACTATAGCTAAATGCATTTACTAATTGATTATACTCGTTATTAAAAAGTGCTGCAGTAATAGTATCTCCATCTGCAAAAGAACTTTGTCGTGTATATGTCTGTCCCATTTTATATTTCTCCTATTGCCTTCCTGCAGGTCTATAATTTATGTAAATACCGTTTATAGTATAAGGTGCTCTTGTATCTGAACTAAAAATTCTAAAAAAATTACTGTGTCCACTTCCAGTTAAAGCTTGTCTAACTAATGGTTGTTCAGAAGCTCCAAAAGCTTGTAAGTTAAATTTAGCAGTTCCAAAAAGAGCAGGTTCTGGTACTGCAGTTAATTCAATATCTGGTGGTTGTGGTGTTTCGTTACTATCGTAATCAAATCTAATTCTTAAAGTAGGTTGTGCTAATGCTTCAGGTCTTATAGATAATTTTATATAGTCTAAAGTTTTTAAAGTTCCTAAGTCTCCGTAATCATAATCAGGAGATTGATACTCAGCACTTATTGCTGTTTCTACACCTTCTGAATTAAAAGTATTACCTACGTTATGATTATAAATATAACCGTTTCTATCTCCGTGATAAAACTTTTCTTCTCCATCGTAAGCAAATCCTGATGTTATTGCAGGTGCTTGTATTCCTAAAGTTTCTGACCATTCAAATCCATTTGGTTTTAATACACCTATTAAGCCTTTTGAAGTTGATGTAGAATCTGAAGTGTTACTATAAAACATTCTATATTGAGATTTGTTTCTAATAACAACACTACTAAATTCATATATTGCTCCACCTTGAACAATATCATTTATTATTGGTTGAATGTTTTGACTAATAGTTCCTAATTCAACGTCTCCAATTCTTGCTGTACCAGCTACTGTTCTAAATCCATCAGGTGCTAAAAATATTAAGTCACCTGCTATCTCTTGTATTGTTTGCCCATCTATACACCCTACGTTTTTTGTAATAGGTGTAACTTGTATAGTAGAACTATTATTTATGTTTTCTAATTTAAATAATGAGTTTCTACAAAAAATAAATAATTCTTTACGAAAACTTTTTAATCCTACAATTTTATCTTCTAGGGTAATACTTCCTGCTCCACCACCACTAAAATTATCTATGTCTCCTGTATGACTGTAATAAATAGTTTGAGGTTCTGTAGGATTTCCGGCTACGACTAAATGATTATCGTGTACTGTACAAAATTTAGCTGTTTTAGTACCATCAAAAGTTATTTGTTTAGCAAAAAAAGTTCTTGTACTTAATCCACCTGTTCCTGTCATATAAAATAAAAATGGTTTGTTTGCACCACTTTTATCAGTTATAACTAATTCACCATAATCTGTAAGTCCTTCATATACTGTAAACTCACATTGTTCTACTGTTGTTAAAGTTAATTCACTACGTCCATTAAAAGTAGCGTAGTTATCTCCGGAAGCATCTACACTATCTTTATTTATTTGCAACCAGCTTGTTCCATCTACACTAAAATAAACATTGTTACCTACAACTGCAACAACTCCGTCAGCATAAATAGCTAATCCTCTAACTGGATTATTACTATTCGGTCTTACTGAACTTCCAGCACCAAACAGAGTATATCCATTAATTCTTCTATAGCCACCTTCTATAGAGACTTCAAAGTTTCTTAACTTTGTAGCTACTCCGGGTGTCTGTAATAAAGCTAACGAGTTTGTAGACTTATCTAATCCACCTGCTAACGATACTGAAAAGGGTTGTCCTGATGCCATTTAGAAGTATGTCCTATCATCTGTCATATACTTAGGAGCTGGATTTATTAAATTACTTTTCATATGTTTTACAGCTTTTTTATAATCATCTAAAGCAAATGCAGATTGTTGTAAATTATTTTTAAATTGATGTACATAGTATCTAGCTTTTGCAGTTATAACATTACTATATTGGTCTGGCATAATAATAGTATCATCATAGTTAGACAACCTTGTAGGTTTTTCAAAAGCATAAAAATGTACGTTATAAACTTTATCTGGTATTGGACTTAATCCAAACTTTCTGTGGTCTGGAGATTTTATAACAAACTGTGGTTCTCCATGGTTTTGAGTATCTGCATCGTCTGCATTCTCATTGTCTCTATAATATCTTTTCCAATCTGCAAGAGTGAGAAACTTTAATCCTTTAGAGACATAAGGAGTTGTTTCTCCACTTACGTTAATAGTGGTCAAATAAAAATCATCCCAATCTATTGATGCATAGTCTGTAGTAATACTAGAACTACCATCTTTTAAAGTGTACCATCTTGTTCCTGCAACTGTAGCAACTGAAACATTTCCATAAAAAGGGTCAGTAGCTCCACTTGTACCTGCAGCAAAAAAAGGTAATTGTGGTTCTTCGTTAGCTATATCAAATGTAGCTTTATTAATAGCGTCTTTTACAAATGCTTGTATTCCTATTGCAGCATCAAAATTAGCAGAAGTTAAAATAACTTCGTTGAGTTCTCTTAATACTTCGTTAGTTATGTCAAGATATGTAGTAGCCATTATTTTTTATGAACCTTTTGAATTGGAAAGTTTGCTTCTAAACTTGCACCTTTGTGTTTTACAAACTTACCTGTGTGTTTCATTAATTTAAACGTACCATTTTTTTGTTTCATCCAATGGTGTCCTTTTGGTGCTTTAACTTTCATAATTAGTTAGCTTTAGCTTTTGGTGTTCCGTTATATACAGGCTGACATCCATCCATCTTAACGTCTCCACCATATGCATATGTAGCACGTCCACCCATTCCTTTTTTCTTTCTCATCATTTCAGCGTATCCACCACCCATCTTTTTCATTCTTTTATCTTTACCGTACATATTTTCTCCTTTAATTTTAAAAGTGGAGGGTCAATTAAGACCCCCCGAGTTTTGACAATTAGTCAATTACATAGAATGCACTACATAAAGCATCATCTCTAAGTACTTTCGCACCATAGACATGTAAGCCTCTTACTATATCACCAAATGATGATGGGTCTCTCAACACTTCAGTTGAAAGAATAGTATTAGCAGTAGCAGTTGATGA
>Ga0181377_1000217_pt1 | contig 22683 bp, 22 predicted proteins | sample LowvirmetaG_9_FD_130160 | JGI IMG/M metagenome (GOLD analysis project Ga0181377, IMG submission 130160) | Marine viral communities from the Subarctic Pacific Ocean - Lowphox_13 viral metaG | ecosystem: Environmental > Aquatic > Marine > Oceanic | place: Subarctic Pacific Ocean | collected...
AGCACCACCCTCTTGAATAATTATACAATTTAACATAGAGGCGCAGATAATTGGCTGCGTGAACACACAATCGTCCATGTCGCCTGTACGGACGTAAAAGTTAAAGGAATGGCACCATGAAAGCCCGAGCAATATTAGTTATAGATTATCTGTTCGAAGAAGGTGGCTATAAACAAGCCGCTGCCGAGCAGGAAAAGATAGAAGCAATGCTGGATAAGTTAATCAAAGATAACCCTGCAGTGGTAAACTCGCAGATGAAAATCACTGAGCGCCGGGGAGATACCCCGCCTAACATATCTAAGATGAAATTTAGGAATAACTAAGCCTAATCAATAGTTTATAATTTAATTAAGAGCCTCGGTCATTCCGGGGCTTTTTTTATTTTATAAGCCATGCTATCCAAGCGCACCTAACAATCAGCTAACAAGGTGTTAAATGGACCACTCAATAATCAAGAGCCTTCTTAGAAAGGACTTTTACGAGCAGAACAAGACCCGACTCAAGGCGTCTCTTTTCGAAGATGAGGTACGAGACCTCTACAATGTAATCACAGAAGCCCATGATAGGTACGACCATGACTTATGCTCCAACGAACTAAACCTCCTATACGAGCAGCAACACCCGGTAGCCACTAGAGCTGAGAAAGAAGTTGTTGCAGATCTTATTTGTCGTATTTCTCAATCGTCAGACATATCCACTGAAGTGGCTTCGGATATACTATTAGATCTGTATCGTAAGACAGAAGGCCTGAAGATAGCTAACCACGGCATATCTATTTCTGAAGGTCGCTTCGATGCATTGGAAGAAGTTAAAAACCTGATCAGTAAGATCGATGAGGACTTTGAGCCTGACGATCTACCCCAGCCCTGCCGCTTAACTGTTGATGAATTAATGGCTACGGCGAGTGACGCCAACCGCTGGCAATTTAATATCCCTACGTTGTCTCGGCACGTTTATGGCATTGGGCCGGGGGAGTTTATGGTGGTGTTTGCCCTATCTAATGTTGGCAAATCTGCCTTTGGCATCAGCCTATGCTTTGCGCCCGGAGGTTTTGTTAGCCAAGGAGCAAAGTGCATGATCGTAGGTAATGAAGAGGTTGTAGCTCGCACCCGACTACGTGCCATGATTGCCTACACCGGAGTGAGCGCCCGACAGATAGCGGATGGCAAGGGCGTTGAGGTGCAGAATACGTTTGCTGAGATCGAAGACAAAGTTGAGTTTATAGACGCCCAAGGTCTGGATCTAAATACGATAGAAGCCTGCATAAAACGCTTTGAGCCAGACGTTGTAATTGTCGATGTAGCCGACAAGATCGTTATACCCGGCAATTTTAATGCCGGGCACGAGCGCTTGAGAGCCTTGTATGTTCGTCTGCGTGAAACCGCCAAGACTTATAATTGTATGTTGCTGGGGGTTAGCCAAGCCAGCGCCGAAGCCCATAACAGAACAATCCTGCCCTTTACTATGATGGAGAACTCTAAAATTGGTAAAGCCTCGGAAGCTGATTTAATCTGTGGCATTGGGGCCTACGATGATCCTGATGATAATACCCGGTATCTAAGCATTTCTAAAAATAAGTTAAACGGTTGGCATGGTACCGAAGCAGTTCAACTCCAAACGGAGGTTAACCGCTATGTCGCTTAATGTACTTACCCTCGATGGAGAGACCACCACACGTAAGTTAGGCGATAAGCACGACAATAGCCCAATGAACCCGAATAATAAGTGCGTGGGCATGTGGTTTAAAAAGAATGATGCCCCGGTACAAGGTCTGGTATTCTATCACGCTGAAAAGGATGTACCGGACGATCCTGCCCCTCTTGTGGAAGCACTAAAATGGGCGGATGTGATTGTCTGCCACAATGCCAAATTCGATATAATGTGGTTAACCCAGATGGGTTTTACCATACCGCCTAAAGTATTCTGCACGATGATAGCTCAGTATATTTATGCCCGAGGCCAGATCCAAGAAAAGTTTAGTTTAGAAAAGGTGGCTGAGAAGCGGGATGTAACTCGAAAAAAGAGTGAGCTGGTGTCTCAGATGTTTAAAGACGGAACAGGGTTTGATCAGATGCCCCTGCATATCGTCGATGAGTATGCAATCGCTGACGTTCAATCGACCTACGAAATATACCTGCAGCAAGTGGCCGAGCTAGAGCTGCCAAAGAACAAACCCCTAAAGCCTATCTTTGATCTGATGAACGAAATGCTCATGTTTCTCGTGGAGATCGAAACCAATGGAATTAGAATAGACCGGCAAGTTTTATCTGATGTTGAGGTTAAGTTTAAGACTGAGAAAGCCAAGCTCGAGAATGATCTATCTCGGATCATTGAAGAAGTTATGGGAGATACCCCTATCAACTTAAATAGTGGGGCTGACATGACTAAAGTGGTTTACTCACGGCAAGTCATAGATCGAAAACAGTATGTGGATGTATGGAACATAGGCCTTGATGCTCGAGGTAAGCCTAAAATTATGTACCCCATGAGCGATAGTAAGTTCGCCCGTTTAGTTCGGGAGAATACTCAAAAGATCTACCGGACGGTGGCGCATTGCTGCACTGAATGTAGTGGATCTGGCCGCATCAGAAAAATTAAGAAGGATGGTACGCCATTTAAACAAACAAACGTATGCCCGGTCTGTGCTGGTGCTGGAGCCATTTACGTGCCTACTAATAAAGTAGCGGGGCTCAAGCTATCCCCGGTGGATTCGTCCTACGTGTCGATCAATGGATTCAAAACGAATAAGGAGACAATTAAAAAGCTGCTCCTGCAAGCTCAGAACAAGGATAATCTGCAGGCGGTAGAGTTTCTTACCAAGATGACTCGCCTTAATGCAGTCAGCACGTACTTGGATAGTTTTATCAAAGGCATCCAAACCTACTGCCGAGACACTGGCCTACTCCACTCCAGCTTTAATCAGACCACTACTGCTACGGGTCGCTTGTCTTCTACCAATCCTAACTTCCAAAACTTACCCAAGGGCAATAAATTTGAGGTACGCCGGGCTATTGTCAGCCGGTTTGGTCCAGAAAATTTTATCTGCGAAGCCGACTTCAGCGGCCTTGAATTTAGAGTGGCTGGCGAGCTTAGTCGAGATCCGCAGATCATCGAAGACGTTTTAAACGGTAAAGACGTTCATAGTCAGACAGCCTCGATTATTCACCAAAAGCCTGCCAGCGAGGTGACTAAAGACGAGAGAGGTGCGGCGAAGGCTATGACGTTCCAGCCGTTATATGGCGGGATGGGAAAAGGTTTAGAGCCGCACTTACGACAATACTTTGATTCCTATTTTGATATTTATAAGGGCTTGGCTAAGTGGCATAGCGCCTTGGCGGATGAGGTGCTGGAGAAGGGTTATATACAGACCCCTAGCGGTCGGCAATTTGCTTTCCCCAATGCAAAACGGCTGCGGGGCGGTCGGGTGTCTAATCATACACAATTGGTTAATTATCCCTGCCAATCCTTTGCCACGGCGGATGCGGTGCCCTTGGCGTGTATCCGGGCATTACGGGCCTTCAAGGAACGAGACCTTAAATCAAAAATTGTACTGACCGTGCACGATTCTATCGTTTGTGACGTGGTTAAAGAGGAGCTGCCACAAGTCAAGGAAGCTTTAAAATGGGCCATGGTTGGTGTGGCGGATGAAATGAAGGAGCGGTTTAACTACGATACAATTCTCCCTCTCGATATTGAAATCGCAATTGGGCCAAATTGGATGGAAATAGATGAGATCAGTGTTGACTGACGCACTTAGCTAACGTATAGTTAAGCACTAACGAAAAAGGAGACCCGAATGGGCGAGTTAATGTATCACACTGATATGAGCATGGATCAAATGAGATCTATGATGGGAACCAGCGACAGGCCGCTAAAACAAAATTCCCAGCCTAATAATAGATTACCGGAATTGAAGATCAGCTCTCAGCGGAAAGATGAATCCGGTAATGACATTAAAAAACACATGGGCGAGTTCTATGTGAAAGGGCTGGGTGAACCTGTGTACGCTAAGAGTGTAAGGGTTAGGGTTCTGTCGCAGCTTTATCAGTGGGTAGATTTTGATGAAGAGCAGATGCGACCCCGTAATAAAACGATAATGATACCGTTTTTAAATATGGAGCCTCGAGATGAGCTAGGCACTATACGCTGCGGTAAACCCCTGACGAAGGACATGGCGGATTGGCCGAAAGCTAAGAAGGCCCAATACGATTCAATTAATCTGTTTAGGCAGCTACGTGGCTTGGTTACCTACGAAGGCCAAACCGCAGATGGTAAAACTGTGTCGATAGAAAACCAGCCGTGCATTATTATGAATAAGCGCAGCTCGTACATGAAGTTTGAGCAAGGCGTTATCTCCAGAATTAATGGCCGGGAGTTCAGCGACTACTGGCTCGATGTTACGTCCGAAGAACAAGAGATGGGGTCCGTGGTTTATTATACGTGGAAGTATACCCCAGATCTTAAAAACCCCGTGAGTATGGATGATGATACCGAAGCCACATTAGTCGAGATTGCTCGAATGGTGGTGGAAGAGAATGTCAGAATTGAAAATTCGTATAAGAAAAACCGGCAGAACTACGAACTGAATGACGAGGCCTTAAAAGCTTTGAAATCAGTCGAAGCTGACCTTGATGCAGACCTTGTAGACTTACCAGATTAATGCTCGAGGTAAAAATACGCAAAGCGTGTAGTCGGCTCAGTAATAATGAGCCGATTAAAATGGAGCCAGAATGGATCGATGAATGCGTAGAAATGATCCGGGAATCCCTTCATAAGCAATTCTTTCGAAAGAAAGAAAAGTTCCGTCCTCGAATGTCCAACATATCCCGTCCGTCCTGCCAACTCCAGATGGAGAAGCGGGGCAAACCAAAGGCTCGATTACCCTATAACTTCATAGTGCGTATGCTGCACGGGGATATAATCGAGGCTGTTATGCAACTGATTCTTCGGGCGTCAGGTGCAAACATTACCGGCGGTAAAAACAAGGTTAAGTTGGACCTCGATGGCACGGAAGTCCGAGGCGAAGATGATATTGAGATCGATGGTAAAATCTTTGATGTTAAGTCAGCTTCGCCTTGGGCCTTTAAGAACAAGTGGAGCAGTGGCTTAGAGGGTCTCAGAGAGGCGGATGACTTTGGTTATGTAGGTCAATTGGTTGGGTATTCTGTAGCTCAGAATAAAAAACCGGGTGGCTGGATTGTTGTCGATAAGAGTTCTGGTGAGATCAATGTGGTCGAAGCCCCTCTTAGAGCTAAGGATACCAAGGATATTATCCAAGGCATGAAGGATAATCTAAAGGCCCTAGACGGTCGCTTTAAGCGCTGTTTTGAGCCTGAAGAGGAGTTGTTTCGCAAAAAGCCAACCGGATCTAAGAAGCTCCCGGCTACCTGCGGTTTCTGTCCTTTCATCGGCAGTTGTTGGCCGAAGGCTCAGAACTTGCCCATGACCTTATCTCAAGCCCAAAACCCACGGCATTTTTGGTACACTGAGTATGCTGGGAAGAAACTTTGAAAACATCCTCGGCTAAAGCAAAAGGGCGTAATTTCCAGCAATGGACACGGGATCAGCTTTTAGATCGATTTGACGCCCTCGAGCCTGCCGACATTCTTTCAACATCAATGGGCGCAGGCGGTGCCGATTTGAAGCTATCGCCTGCGGCCCAGCGCCTTATCCCACTCAGCTTTGAGTGCAAGGCACATAAATCATTTGCCGTCTACAAAATCATGGATCAGGCGGCAGCAAATTCACCCCAAGGGATAGAACCTATCTCAGTAATCAAGGCGGATCGAAAGAAACCGTTGGTGGTTATAGATGCGGAATATTTCTTTGACCTATTGGCGCAGCCTAATGTCTGATGAAACAGATCTTATAAACACCCTCGTGTTGTACGTTGAGTTAGATGAGGACGGTGGGCTGAACGTGAGCGGGGCTCAGTACCTCGATCAAGATCTAGAGCCTGAGATGGCGCAGTATCTGACCTGTCTAATGCGGGGAATGTTCGTCCTGTTTGATGATCTAACGGACACGTTTGTGCACGTAGGATCTCTCATGGAAGCCTATTCTGAAATGGTTGAGAAGGCGGAGCAAGAGATAAGCTTCGAGGCAGATCCCGAGCTTCTTAAAGCCATTGCTGAGAGCAAGATTATCCCATTCAAAAAGAAGAGTTAACCATGGCTAAATGGGATCTAAATAAAATGGATTGTAATCCGAAAGACCGCATAAAAATTGAGTCTGATGGGCTTTCTACTTCGTATTATGTCTTACCCACCCACGCCACTGAGCTGCGCCATTTGATCAGCTTTAAGGGCATGAGCAAGAGCCGGGGCGATATATTCAAAGCCTGTTATCGGCTCGGTGAAAAGCAGGGCACAGACGTAGCCTACGACCTCAACAAAATGAAGTTCTTCATTCAGGACTTAATCGAAATGCATCAAAGAGGTGAGCCGCTATGAACTTTTCAGACTACCAAACACAAGCCGTAAAGACTGCCATTTATGATGATGCAGATTACATAGTTTATCCTGCTCTAGGCCTGCTTAGTGAAGCCGGTGAAGTGGCGGGTAAAGTAAAGAAAGTCCTCCGGGACAATAAGGGTAATTTTACCCCGGAACTCAGAGAGAAGATAGCCGACGAGGCCGGAGATGTGCTGTGGTACTTAGCCTCTCTATGTTCTGACCTCGGCGTAGACATGGCCTCTGTGGCCCAAAAAAACCTTAACAAGCTTAATAGCAGAATGGCCCGTGGAGTAATTCAGGGCTCGGGAGACAATAGATGAGCAGCTTTAAATCCAACTTAAATCCAGAATTTAGATCTAAGTTTAGTGAAGATATTTTTAATCAAAAGTATAGGCACGAGGGTGCGGAAACTTGGGATGCATTATCCAAGACAGTAATTGATGAAGTGTGTGGTGATCTACTGCCACGAGACGAAATAGACCAGCTCACTCAATATGTGCGTGAGATGAAATTTATCCCCGGCGGCAGATATCTTTATTACGCTGGGCGTCCTAATAAATTCTTTAATAACTGTTATCTCCTAAAGGCCGAGGAAGATAGTCGTGAAGATTGGGCTAACCTATCGTGGAAGTCTGAAAGCGCTCTTATGACCGGCGGCGGAATCGGCATAGATTATTCAGTGTACCGGGCTAGTGGTTCTCCCATCGCCAAGACCGGGGGCCAAGCTAGTGGGCCTATCCCAAAAATGAACATGATCAACGAGATTGGTCGCCGGGTTATGCAAGGGGGCTCTCGTAGGAGTGCTATATATGCCAGCCTGAATTGGAAGCATGGCGACATACATGAGTTCTTGGGGGCTAAGGATTGGGGCAACATGCCGGTGGGAAGCACTGGAAAGACCTTGTGGGACATCAAGCAAGAAGACTTTAACTTCCCTGCCCCGTTAGACATGACAAACATCTCGGTGAACTACGATACAGAGTGGCTGTTGAACTACTACAAGACCGGGGATGTGGGTGATGTATTTGTGAAGAACGTGCGTCAGGCTATGCGGTCTGCCGAGCCGGGTTTCTCATTCAACTTCTTTGATAAGGAAAATGACACGCTGCGTAATGCCTGCACTGAAGTAACTTCAGCGGATGACAGTGACGTGTGTAACTTAGGCTCAATCAACATGGGCCGCATTGAAGACATAGACGAGATGGCGGAAGTGGTCGCACTAGGAACTAAGTTCCTTATTTGCGGCACCTTAAAAGCTCGTCTGCCCTATGAAAAGGTCTACGAAACTAGAGAGAAGAACCGCCGTCTAGGCCTTGGCCTAATGGGTATGCACGAGTGGTTAATCCAGAGGGGATCAAAATATGAAGTTACTCCAGAGCTGCATTCGTGGCTGCAGGTATACAAAGGCGTTAGTGATAAAGTATCTCGAGAAACCGCAGACGAGTTCTCAATATCTAGACCAGTGGCAAACAGAGCCATCGCCCCAACCGGGTCCATTGGTATTCTGGCTGGCACCAGCACTGGCGTTGAGCCTATTTTTGCTGTTGCTTTTAAGCGTAGGTATCTCAAAGGGACCAGTAGATGGGTATACCAGTACGTGGTGGATAATGCTGCCCAAGTCTTAATCGACCAAGGTGCCGACCCAAATAGTATTGAAAGCGCTATCGACCTAGCGTCCGACTATGAGCGGCGTATGGCTTTCCAAGCGGATGTTCAGGACTACGTGGATATGTCAATCTCTTCAACCATCAACCTACCGGCTTGGGGATCTAAGCTTAACAATGAGGATACGGTAGCTGACTTTGCCCTTACGCTGGCTAAGTATGCACCCCGTCTAAGAGGCTTCACTTGTTATCCTGACGGCAGCCGAGGCGGTCAGCCACTCACATCTGTGCCCTATTCAGAAGCAGTAGAGAAGCTTGGAGAAGAGTTCGAAGAGCATATTGAAACCCTTGATATTTGCGAAATATCTGGAACCGGCGGATCTTGCGGAACATGAGTGCGGGTAACATTAAAGGAGCATTCTGGGCTTCGGGGGTAGTGGCTCTTATAATAGCCTTGCTCCCGGTGCTAGTCGCCATGACTTATCCAGAGTACCCTAAGTACTGTAAATTAAGCATTCTGCTACCGTGCGTGGGTGTGGATGATTAAGGGGTTCAGTGCAGAGGACCATGCCCGGTACGACCAACCGGCCAGACAAACAGCCAAGAGGTTTTGGAGAGCCAATGGCTACGAGTGCTACGACCATGAAAATGAGTATGATGTAGACCTCGTAGTCAAAGGCAAAGGGCGTAATTTCTTCTGCGAACCCGAGGTTAAAACCGGGTGGCATGGGTTGAAATTTCCCTTTGAAACCTTACATATACCAATACGGAAGGCCAAGTTTTTAGACCGGCCCACCGTCTTTATTGTGTTCAATAGCAGCCTCCATCGAGGGGCTGTGGTGAGCAGACAATACCTCAAATCCGCCCCAAGAAAAAAGGTACCCAATAACCGGGTACCCACAGGCGAATTATTCTTCGACATACCTGTTGATCAGGTTAAATTCTTCAGCTTTTTAGGAGTGTAATATGACCCTCACTATGCCCTTTGGAGCGTTTGCTCCAGCCTATCAAATGACCTACACACTGCCCGTATTCAGCCTGCCAATGATGCCGGTTTGTACGGTGGTAATGGTAGAAAAAGACAATGAAATCAAAGAAAAAGCCTCTGAGGATATTGACCCCGAGGCTTAAAAACACTACATATTGTGTTGAGCGGTTTGGTCACCGTTCTAGTTAGTTGAGCCCCTCGAACTTCGGTTCGGGGGGTTTTCTATTGCGGTACCAAATCCATCATTTGCTGATCAATAGGATCTATTTCATCATCTAATCCCACTAAAACACCCCGGGCTGATATTGCGGTCATAATAGACAGAGCCCCCGGTTCATTACCCCGAGCAACAAGATCTAAGATACGAGCAAACTCTTCGGGGTATGCCACAATATCACCAATCGTAGCTTCGGCAGCTTCTTGAATTTCCTTGCGCTTACCTTTTGTAAGTGCGTCTAATAAGTTACGAGTGATGGTAGCCTGCGTGTTAAGAACGCCGTAGCGAAGTGTTACTACACGATCCATAAGCTTCTTTAAATCTGTGTCATAGCTTGTGTTTGACCCAAATACTTGGCCTCGCATTGATTGACCACCGGCAGCAATGTCATGGATTTCTAACAAACGAACTACCTGTGCGGCTCGCTCTGGGTCATTCGAAAAGACTATGTTCAAGGACTTCAATACTGGGCTGGAAGGATCGTTAAGGATATTGCCTACCTGCGCCGGGGAAATCGCTCTGACATTCCCGGAGGGGTTAGCCCCACTTACGCCCACTACTTTGTTTATCCTCAACACTTCCCGTAGATTTCTTAGAAACGCAGCTTGTATACCTTCTCGAGCTAATGGCCCGGCGGCATCAACCGCCTCCATGATTTCTGGTAAGAATGTAGGGGCTTGGGGGTTGTTAAATATTTTACCAAAGGCATCATCGGCATTGCCTACCACTTGCGGGTTTTTTCCTGCTAATTGGTATATGAATTTACTAGCGGCTTTATCCTTAGCTTCCTCTACTACTTGTGCCGCAACCGCCTGCGCCTTAGCGAGTACTTGATCTGCTTGTCCTAATCCAGATTCCAGAACATTAAGGTCTTCGATAACTGAATTAAATCGGCTTATCACATCTGGGCTGACATTTTCCAAGCGTGTGAGATAGGGTTGTACTGCATCTACTATCATTTGCCTGTCAGGCGCACGGGCTCCAGTAGCACCTTGTCTAGTCAGGGCGTTCATGGCCTGACCCACCCAAGCTTCCGATAACTCTACCGGGATATTCTGTCCTTCGGGGGCGGCAGTCTGCATAGCCCTAACAAAAGATTTCATATACGATGGGTTGCCTGAGTCAAAGGCTTGGTCAAGAGCTAATAAACCCGCATTATAGGCGTCATCCATTCCGGTGCCTATGCTTGGCACAGCTTGCCGGGCAGCGGCGTCATAGTCTTTTAGTGGGGCTGTACTGCGCCAAGTGTTCTGATGATCCTTCCACAGATTCATTGCTTCTTTAAACTGCTCATCATCAATTTCGGCAGCCATTTCGTCAATGCCATCTTTGAGCATTTTGATCTTATCAAAAGGCATTTTATCTGCGGCAAGTTGTTTTATACGAGCCTCAAGAAGCGGCCTAATTTCCGTATATACATCTGTAAATGACAGATCTTGATTCATAAGCCTGCTATCGACGGCCTCTATACTTCCATCTTTTGCATAGCCTTTTGCCATATCAATTAATTTTTTAAACGGCACGGATGCAGCTTGGTTTGCTAACGTCACTGCGTCTATGGAGTCAATAGCCGTGGAGGCTTGCCTAACCAATTCAGTGAATCGAGGTACATCTAAAGGCTTATAAGGCAGCGTGGCAAACGCATCATCATACATGGTCTTGGAGCTTAACCACTCAGAGTATAACTGAGGTCCGGTAAGTTGCCGTAGCTTATCTGTTTGTTGCTTGTTCGATCCGAGGAGATTTCCTCTCTGCGCTTGTATTAGCTTTTGTGTAATTTCGTTCCGGGACTGTGCTTTGGACAATTCACTAGCTGCGGTATCGGCTTGTCCCTTCGCTGCGTCCACAGTTCGATTAGCAGTTAATACATCTCCTAAAACTGGGTTTGCTATACCTTCGGCAGCTCGATCTACGGCCACCTCTCCGCCCAGATCATCTGAGGTCTTAGTAAGTGCGGCGTCCATACCCTCTAAAAATTCAGACTCTTGCTGCCTTACAGCGGTCCCTTTAGGTAATTGCCGACTACGCAAGTCGGCTATCTTCGATACCATATCCCCGGCTAGTCTCTCTAAGAACTGCTCGTGTCCTTCCGGGTCTAGGGGTTGTCTCCACGCATATGCCCGATCCACGTATTCTTTTACGCCTTCACGCAAAGCAGTTGTGGTGCTTAACGCAACGTCTTCACTACCCAACAACTCAGCATTAAAATTAGCATTTTTGCGGAGAACTTCCCCGAGGATACGAACTCTTTCAGCAATTACCTCATTAGGCGCATTGGCTAGATTGGGGTCTAGCTCGGACACTACCATAAATCCTACTTCAGCATCTCGAGTTTTACTGCCAAGGCCTTTTATGCCTTTAGTACCTTTTCCAAGTAGGAATTTGGCCCCTCGTCCCAGCTTCACTAAAGCACCCAGACCAGCGGAAAAAGCTACGTTGTCTGCAAATATAGATAGATTGGGGTTGTCATCAGCCTCGAGGCCTATGGCCTCTACTAAATCATCGCCAACCAGAGCTTCAGAGCCAGATGGTGCTGTGGCAGTAGCTCCTATGTTTGCCCCCGTACCAAGAATAAATGTATTAACCAAATTAGACGCCGCATCACGCAATTCAGCGGGAGATCTTCCCTTACGATTAACCTTCGACCACTGCTTCGCCACGTAGTTAGCCATTTTAGGTGTGATGTTATACGCTTTGGACAGAGAGTTGGCTAATCCCAGACCAGAAGCACCCCCAATCATAGTGGATATAACTTCTTGCCCTACCGCATCGAGATTGTTTTCGGGCGGTAGCGTAGGAAAGTTTTCTTTAACATAATCGGTTTCGTTTCCGGTTATAGCATCCGCAGCAAATTCCACACTTTGGGCAACCGCTTTAGGTACTTGAAGTACTCCCCCAGCACCGCTTCTAAAAATCTTACCGCCACGCTCGCCTAAAAAACGATCTATGTTTCGCATCTCTGGAGTTGGCACAATATAGGTCTGCTTATTACCCTCACTGTCGGTAATAGTTTGCGTAGCGTCTCCGCCTTGCTCTTGGAATATGCGTTGGTTTTCTGCGTCAATAGCCTGATCGTATATACGCCGCTGTACACTAGGCTCGGCGTTGGCAAAAGCCGGGTCGTTACTAAGCTGTTGGTACACTACATTGTCTTCATCGAATGCAGTAACTCCCATACGCTCAAGAAATCCCATAGGCTTTAGATATTGGTCGGCGGAGAATGGTTTCTCCTCCGCCACTATTACCTCTTCCTCTTCGTCTTCAGGGAGATCATCCCACGGGAATGTTTGATTAGTATCCTGTGGGAGATCATCCCACGGCATTTTATCAGCCATCAGTATATCCTATGGTTTCGTCTTTGTGACGTAAGTTGTCCCATCACTTTGCAGCACATTAAACTTTGTGCCAGATGGAGCCGCATCCCATTTAGCCACATCTGCACGGGAGCGGCCTAATGTTTCGATATTTGCATCCGCACTTGGAAACGACACATTACCGTTCATCCACCCTATGTAATCAGGTAAATCTCGGTTACTTTGCACAGATAAATCACTTAGACGTTCTTCCACCGTCATCAGATCATTACCAACATCTCTTCCGTAGCGGCCTAGTTCTTGGATCGAAGTCCGATTACGTGTTCCTATTGCCAGATTATTCGCAGCTTCGGTTCTTTCTCTGGAGAATCTCTGCATACCGGAGGCAAAGTCCTCAATCCCGTTTCCGCTTAACATAGAATTTCTAATGTTATTATAGTCGGCATTTGAAAATCCGTTACCTTGCTGGCCTAAAGCTTTACCGGCAGCAAATATGTATCGGATCATAGCCGAGGAGAACTCTTTATACACTTGAGCTTCACTCTCTGTCCCTTGGTAATTGGCGCTATTCAAATAATCCTGCACCTTAGCTTCTACAGAAGACCTAGTTTCACCTTCTGCCCCTAAACCAATCACGTCTAAGAGTGCCCCCACCTCACGTTTAGCACTAACAAAACTGGAAACTGCCGTACCACCAATGGCAGTTAATACTTGAGGATGCTGCCGGGCTAGTTTTTCGAGTTCATAGCCTTGTTGAGTAACATCAATAGCATTGGTCACCCCATCAAAACCGGCATCTAACTCTGCAGAGGCTCGGGACACTGCCTGCGCCCCCATTTTCTCAATATCAACCGAGGATAATCCCGTATAACCGTTCGGGTTATCCTCCGTCTGCGGCATTATACTTTCTGAACTACCCATTGGCATGAAGGATTGATCCGCCCCTACTGTGCCCGGAACCATAACTCCATTAATAAAGGCTACTGCCTCGTCCCCCTCTGAAGTTTCCTTAAATGAAGTCATTAAGGCTTCTCTATGTTTGGGGTAAGTTAACGTCATATACGCCTCACCCTCGGCAATAAGTGTTGGATCACCGCTCGCTATTTTTAACTGGGCGTCTGCGTACAATGCTCGTACCGTACCTGCGTCCAACTTAGTTACTTTTGAAGACGTGCTTAAAGAAGCTTTGGCGGCGGCAACCATTTCTGCCTGCTTCTCTGGTAAAGCAGTTCTGTATTCTGGGCTCTTGAGCAAACTTGCTACTACTAATCCCTCGAAGCTAGTGGGGTCATCCTTATCAATCCCATCTGGTCTAGGAGGTTCGATTATAAATGTTTCTTGCGTTCGATCCCCAGCGGTACTGGTTTCCTCTATCCCCCCTGCCATAGCATGTGTTCTAGCGTAGTCTGTTAGGCTAGTTCCGTTGGAGTCTTTTTCATTATACTTGCCATCCGTAATCAAGAACTGTTTTAAGCCGCTCTTACCACCTAGATGCGCTACGGCGACTAAGCTGGATTCAGTTAACGTGACGCCATTAATCTCTGTGCCTATAAACTTATCCAAGCCTTCGGATTTTATGTATTGTGAAATGTCACTAAAGTGCCAATCCGCAATCTTCTCTTGCTCGGCTTCTGGCATATTCAGCATGTCTTTAGCGGTATAATTCGTACCGGCAACTGCGTTGTAATCGGCTAATCTAGCATCACCAAATTGATAACGCCCCGCAAACATCTTACCATCTGGGTTAACATTCTTAGCTGTAAGATCCCCGCTGCCACGGCTTTCAGTATTAGCAAGGCTTCTCCGTACACCTTTAGGTTCCCGTGGCCCCTTCAGGTCGGACATAGATTCCTTAAAGGCCTCGTCCATCTGTGCTTCTATTTCAGGTGGCTTCGGCCCTCTATTCTTATAAACGCTGGCGGCGGCTAGTTTTCCTAGTCTGCCATCCTTGATTAAATCTTGGTATAATGTGCGAACACCGCTTACATCGTCATTTTCGACTTCTAGCTGACTGTATACATGGTTGGTAAAATTTAGATTGTTAGAATCTAGTCCTAAACCATCCACGATAGACTTGGCTGCCTTTAGCCGTTGTGAATTCTTTTTCTCTTCAGCTTTTTGTTCTGCCAGAGCTTCCTCTCTCTTTTTCTTGCGGTCTGCCTCTTCTTCAAGGCGCATCATCTGCTCTTGCTTGAATCGGCCTTCCATACCCGCCCCTATAGAGCGGATTAAAGTACCAAAGCCTTCATCAACAGCACTTTTCTTTTCAGGAGCGTAGCTGATTTTGCCTGCGTAAAAATCCCGTTCTACATCACGCCAACCCATCTTGCGGCTCCTCTTCGTTGTTAGTCATGCCCAGCATACTGGCCTGCTCTTCATCCGAAGAACTCATTGCCTCTTTCGGATAAGGAGTTCCCATCAAACCACCAGAGGGCATAGGCTGTGGTGGTGGCGGCGGTGCTGCCACATCAGGATCTTCGTCATCTAAAATGCCCAGCGCCATTCTTAGGCTGGTGGGAGTAATCATTTTGTCTTTGTCGGTAGATGGAACCATCTTATGTTTAATACCGGCTTCTTTGGCTAATATGCCAATGTATCGGGCTACTGGCCCTGCAACGAGTATAGCTAAATCAATGGCTATCTTACCTTTGGATATTCCCTGCATTAGGAGAGAGCCGGTAAGGCTTGCGGCGTCCATCTTTAGCTGAAGCATGGACATTACCAAATGCTGTTGATCTGGCTCATTGAGCTTACTGATAAAGTAATCTACCGCCTCATCGTAGTCAGCATACTCCGGTGGCCGGTGCCAAGCGTAGTTACGAGTATCGGCTGTGAAGTTTGCGCCGGGAATAGGTGCATCAATTGGGAGTACCATTTATTCTTCTTCCTTTTCGATTTCACCCGTGAGTTGCTCTTCAAGCTCATCAAAATAATCAGGGGTGTAGACTAGGCCACCTTCCTTCAATCCATTGGAGTTGATAGGCAGTTTACCGTCAAGAAACCGCTTCACTGACTTCACTACTGCGTGTTCAAACTTCATTGTTTATCATCCCGTAATTAACCTTCAGATAACCGTCCTCGCCTTGTGTTACGGCGTGTGGATGTGTTTTCAGGACTTCTTGGGCCAATACACCAATGCTAGGATGCTGGTCTGCGCCTAGTGCCTTGCCCTTATCGTTCCAATCCCAAGTGTAATAATTCACACCATCAACGGTATCGTAATGCTCAATATTTTCTTTCAATCGAATGTCGGAGAACCAACTCATCACATCGATTTCTAATGGCCCATCATCAAATGGATTAAGGTCAATATCGCCCTCAAGAACATTTTCCACTGAATCTACCAGATCTATTTCAAGAGCTTCACCGGCCCCAAATGGATTAGCGTCTAAAGCCTCTAAGGCTGCCACGGCTGCGATAGTGGCTGTAACAGGGTTAGCCACAGCAAAAGCACCTAAGTTAGCTAAGACGCCACCACTACCTGCCGTTCCTGCCGCTGTTCCGGTGGCTGCAGCCGCTGTTCCGGTGGTTGCAGCCGCTGTTCCGGTGGTTGCCCCACCAGTAAAGACGCTCGTGACTCCACTGATTAAATCTCCTGCCCCTCCAATTAAGTCTATGCCATCCCCATCGCCAATACCTACAGCGCCTAGTGCGGAGTTTAATCCGTCCATTACAGTGCCGTATGTTGAAGTCACTCCGTCTCTATATATAGAAGCGGTTAAGGCTGTACCCGCCAGACCAATAAGGGCTGTCATAGTTTCACTCATACCGCCACCCGCTTCGGAAGCGGCTTGCGCTCTAATTCCTGCCATTAGGATATTAGCGTCACGATCAGCATCGGAGTTGTAATTATTTACTGTGTGATCCAGTAGACTATCTACCCTATCCCACATTTGATTCATCGCCTCTTGGCTAAGATCCAATCCATTACGAACATCTTCTGTGGCAGCATCAAACTCCATTTCTGTGTTTGTCTCGGCTACGGATTGCCGCCATTGAGCATTATCGGAGTCAATTTGATACTGCATATCTGAGTAATATTTCTGCCGACTGTCTTCCATATCGGCCTCAAACTCAGCGCCATCATTTAATTCTCCGGCATTAAACCTTTTAATTTGATTAAGCTGCTCAGAACGATGCATTTGAATATTAGCATTCAGATTGTCGTAGTACTTTGTGAAGTCGTTTTCTTGCTCTACATCAAAGCGTCTAGCCACGTTTGTTTCGGCGGCATCTGAAAGCATTACGTCTATACGTTCTTGGGTATTAATAATCTCGGCTTCTTGCTCCAAGTCTAAGTTCTTTAAATCCATTTGCAGAAAGGCATCGGCATTGTTCACCGCCGCAGTTTCCCTCGCCCCTAGATTAGCTGTCTCAAATTTAGCCAAAGTTTGCGCTTTGTTAATAATCGACTCTTGGCGGTTGTCTAAATTCTCCGTAGTCAGCGTTTGAAAGAAAGACGCCTCATCCTTGGATATGCCTATCGTTGCTTCCATAATAGCGTTTGCCATCGCTGCAGTTGCTGCAGTACCGCTTATCCCATCGAAGGCTATGGTACGTTTTAACATACGAGCGGTAGATTGCGCCCACGGCGGGATAACAGGCTCACCCGTATCTGGGTCTTTAAATTGGCGGCTGATGATTTCCATCTGACCAGCAATTGTCGCCTTGGCGTCCGTATAGTTACCCTCTCCCAGTTCTTCTGCAAGTAAGCGCCCAGACGTTGTAGAGGTATCGATAATCGTGGAGAAGTTTTGAGAAGCGTATTGGTTTAGGGCAGCACCGGTCTGGTTAACTGTACCATCTTCATTAACCCCTGAAGCTACCGCATCAATGTCAATTTCTATATCACTGGCGTCTATAAGCGCATTAGAATCCTCAGTAATCTCACCCTGCGCTGCATTTACCGTAGTTTCTGGAGTTCCTAAATCCTCTAAAACAGTCTCAACATTATCTGAGTAACCTGCCGCATCGGGAATATCAGTAATCTCGTCTGCTAATGTAACATCTTCTTCAGCCACAGTATTTGTATTATCTATGACCAGATCATCCCCTAGCTCATAGCGCTCATCAGTAGCATCAAGATTTGTTCCCGTAGCGTCAGGATCTAATTCAGTATAATTATCACTTACCAACAGATCATTATCAGTCAAAAACGTATTAGGATCATCGGCCAAGGACTGTATATCAGTATCCTGAGCAGTCATGCCAACGTCATCCATAGCACCGTCGAGATCGAAGATGTCTTCGTCCGAGTCGATTGTCACATCATCTTCAGCCATTAATATTATCCCTTTCGGCTTCGCACCGTCTGATACGATCACGTAAGTAAATGTAGTTTTTCATCGCTTCCTCTATCGCCCGACTGTCAGGGGGAAGAGCTTCGATTTCATCTGCTAATTGATTGTTGAAGCTGTCGCTGTACTGCGCCATAGACGGGCAGTAGACCTCAAGCTGCGTTCTATAGACCGTTGTTACGCAGCCGGTCAGTGACAGAGCTACGATCAGTAAGAGTATCGTTCTCATGTTCTGCCATGTTTTTGTAAAAATCAGAGGCCTGTGTCTGTGCCTCTAATTCGTCCTCAAGGACTTTGGTTTTCTCTTTAGCCCGTCCTTTGACCTGACCCATCACGTAAATGATAGGTAAGGCCAGAGCTAAAGCGCCTATTGCGTAGGACTTTATTTTAGAGAAAAGCATCAATGGATGCCTTCCTTGTGGTCATTAAATCTGGCATACGCTGCCAGTGCGATACCGCCTATTGCACAGAGCAAAAAGATAGTCTTCATGCTGTCGCTATAGGGAACCAAGGCTTCGATCTGAGGGGCAATTTCGCCCAGCGCCGTAGCGGCTCCAGCTACACCAGCGCCCACCATAGTCTTAGACTTAGTAAGCGGCTTAACTGCTTCGGCAGTAACCTTTTGAGCCATCATCGGCCCACCTTCATCAGATGGGAGTTGGGCGTCACGGGAGAATATAGCTGCTTCGGCTGCACGGCGGCGTGTCAGGCCACGAAGAGGCGTCAGCTTGCCGTCTACTCTGGCCTTGTTCCATCTCAAAAACTGCTCTGGTACGGCATCATAATCACCCGCATTAAGCTTTTTTAACAAGGTCGAGCTACGGAAGTTACCGCCGCCCAAGTTAAATACAAAGGATGTTAAAGCGTCATACTGGCCTTGCGATAATGGTACGTTAACGTATTTCTTAACTATCTTGCCGTGTTCATCTAGGTCTTCCATCAACCGCTTTTCGGCATAATCCACAGTCCACTTATCTCCAGACCTTACGCCTTTCGTGGCCCCAAATCCGTTTGTCCAGCGGTTTGCGACACAACGGTAGGCATGGACTAATCCATCATCGCCCATCTTATGTAGGCCTTCGAACTTCTTCACTAGATCAACGCATTGCTGCGATACACTTACGGGATGCATACTACTTCCTTTGGAATATAAATTTTGGGGGTGTATATGCATTATACATTAATTATGCGTACTTATCAACACTTAACTAATTGATTACAAACGGTTTTCTAATACTTCTATACGATCATTTGCTTCTTGCAATGCCGCCCACAACAGAGGAATTAGGCTGGTATAGTCCACAGTCTGGTAAATTGGCATTCCATCGTTATCTGTAGCATCTTTGGTCCCGTGAACTGCCCACGGCGTAGCCTCTTGTAGTTCATGGGCTATAAACATTGCCCGGGATTTTGTGTCACTGTCTCGCTTACCCATAATCGGGTCTACAGACATGATTGTATCTATGGCCCCTTGGACGCCACCTTCAACCGTCTTATACCGATAGTCAGAAGTCGTTACATAGCTGGCCGCTGAAACTGCATTCGTGACGGTAGCATTGTCGCAGGTAATATCACCCGTAACCGAAGCATCACCACTCAAGAATAAATCCTGCCAACGATTATTGTTTGTGCCAAGATCTTTGGTATTTGTTGCATCAGGAACCAATGCACCATCGGCCACATTAATATGAGCCAAGGCTTGCCAGACTGCATTATCTGCAGTTGAGTTAGCACAGACATGCATACGATCTGTGGTCACGTTCACCCACACTGACCCGACTGCATAGCCCAAATCCGTATCGTCATTGACCGTAGGATCTGACGTAGCATCTAGCTTGTTCAAGCCTCCAACTCCACCGTGTGCGGCTGGTAGGTAGCCTGTGACTGAGCTTGTCAGTGAAATCTTTGCGCTATCACCCGCTACGCCGGTATGCGTATGACCACTGGTTCCAAAGGCTGTCTGTAGTTGGTTAAACTCTGCGTTCAGTGGCGCTGCAGTAATATCCAGTGTGTTCTGTATGCTGCTTGCCGACTGTCTGGTATATCCTGCCATTATCTTTTCCCTGACTGTGCAAATTCAAATACTAGCCCTTGGATAGAATGTGGGCTGGCTACTGCGTCTGTTACGAAGGTAGCTCTGGTAGAGTAGCCGCTGCCTTGTATGTCTGACACGATGACGGGCTTACTTGAGCCGCCATATTTAACGTCTGTGGCGTTATAACTAATGTTCCTACCACCATAGACTGTAGGTGCGCCGGTAGAGTTCTGGCTGTAATCCCGTGGTGTAGAAGTGTCTGGATCAGACCAATCGTATTCAATGTTAAGAAGCATCGTGAATGGGCCTTCTGCCCTAATAAACGTATTTAACTTATGAATCACTTTGCGGATTTCAGTATCGCCAAAGTCTAAAAACGGCGTGGAGTAGAGGCTGATAATGTTAGCACCGGCTAGGCTGTTGCCTGTTTCTTGGCGATATACCTTACCATCAAAACCACCATGTAAGACGTACTCTTCTGCTCCTATGTATTCGCTCGTACAGACCGATACCTTAAAGCCCAGTAGCTCAGAAAACTCCCAGCCCATGCCTTGTGGAGTACTGGTCAAGCCACCTAATATGCCTTTGCCTTCGGAAGTATTGTCGCCCACAAAAAGACGGATCTGAGACTTGGCTCTTATAACCGTAGAATTAAGCGTATCTAAATCCTCATTACGGATAATATCAGTCAGCTTGCCTTGTATATTTTTGCTGATAGAGCGGATCTCTACGTCACCAATATTGGCAGTACCTGAAACAGGGCGCAGACCATCTGGGCTTAGAAATATTAGATCCCCGCCTAGCTCTTGTACTGAGTCACGGGCTACACAGCCTACGTTGCTGGTTACATTGTCAGGCTTAAACGGGGCAGTAGCTCCTTGGGCCGTATTCTTAGCCAGCTTCTTAATAGCGTTCTGACCGAAGACAAACAAATCTTCACGGAACGGCTTTAGCTGTACGACTTTAAATCCTGCAGAATATTGGTGGCTATCCGCCGCCGTAGTCCAAGTATATGGATCTTGTGGCGCTGAATGTGCAATGCCATTCTGGTATGCGACATCCCCCGCAATAAACAGGTAGTCCTCAAACACTTCTACAATCTCTGGGGCATCGTAAGCATTCGGCCCACCGGCACTGGACGATCCACCTGAGTTGGTTGAGAGTACCTGCTTCCAGTTAGTGCCGTCAAAGATTGTCAGAGGGTTTATGCCATCGACAAAGGCCACCATAGAGCCGCTGCCAAAGTTAAACTGCACATGGCGTATCTTGGTAATAGTCTTGGAGCCGCTAACTGTGTTGTGTGTCAGTCCGGTGGTAATTTTGCTCCAGCCAGAGCCGGTATTGTGTTTCCAAAAAGAGTAAGTATTTCCACCAACATCCTTACGTGCGGCTATAATGTAAGGCGATCCCAAAACTTCATTACGGTACATGCAGAGGCCAAGGATTTTGCCTTCGGCTACAGGATTACTTGAGCCGTCTAATGCCTGTACTTCCTGCCCGTACTCGCCACCAGAATAGGTAGCCGTGGTATCGTAATGATCAAAGCCTTCTATGCGTCTGTAGCCACCAAATAAACTAGGCTCGTAGTTCAATAGGCGAGTAGCTGCACCGGGGAAGTTAGCAGCAAGATCCAAATGGTTCTCGTTGCTATTAAGCCCACCCTTGCAGATAACCTTATAAGAGTCGATACGATCCACTATACACCACTCACTGATCTAAAACTGGCTGAAGCATTCCCGCCGCCAAAGTTAACTCTGGTATCTCTGACTTCTGAATAGGCATTAATATATTGAGATTTCATATCAGCTATAGCCCGTTCAAAATTGCGCTGGGCTAGTTGGGCCGACTCTGGATTATCCTTGAACATATAGATGTGATACAGCGCACCCTCTACAAAGATTGGTGTCAGTACGTCTGGATACACAAGAGCGCCGGTAGGTGTATCGTTATATGCTACAAGCTCAGTCGGGTGTAGGAAGTATCGAAACTCTAGGCGATACGGCTTATCAGGCGCTGGGCTAATGCCAAATCCTACGCCGTGGCTGGGGAATACATACTCAGGGCGACTGATACCTGCAGTAGCTGCATCATCGTCTTTATCACGATAGCTCTTGTACCATACATCCCGATCTATGTACTGCAGGGAGCGGTTATCTGTAGAGAAAGTACCATCGCCCACGATCTGAAAAGAGTTCCATTCAAGCGTCTTGGCTCTAGTCGGGTTACTATATTCTGTCTGCCCAACTACAACCTGAGTAAGCTCCTGAGCCGCATTAAAAGGCCACTCAAATTGCTGGGCGTTGAAGTCAAATATGGCGCTGTTAATCGCATCCTTAGCCGCCGCCTGTATGCCACGAGCGTTCTCAAAGTCAGACTGCGTAAGCTCGACTTCATTGAGTCGCCTTAGCACCCGATTAGTCAGGTCTAAAAATATAGTCATGTATGGGCCTTTTTAAGCTGCTATTTTTTTGAACGGCGGCTGGGAAATGCTTGGGGAAGAAGTCGATGCAAACGGCGCTGTATTCAGTGCTGCACTTCTTGAAGTGAATGGCGGCTCACTAACACTGGTGATTATGTTCTGAGCGCCATCGGCATTTACGATAGGTGTATTCAGAGTGCTGGTAATAGCGCCAGTTAAAGTTAGATTAGCATTGGCGCTAGTCTGGCTGTTAATATTAGCTATAGCACCGCTGGAGAATACGCCTTCGGGGTTGGCTTGAGTGGTAACCCCGATATCAGTAGACGGTTTACCATCTGCGACTGCATCACCATC
>Ga0181377_1000218_pt1 | contig 22657 bp, 22 predicted proteins | sample LowvirmetaG_9_FD_130160 | JGI IMG/M metagenome (GOLD analysis project Ga0181377, IMG submission 130160) | Marine viral communities from the Subarctic Pacific Ocean - Lowphox_13 viral metaG | ecosystem: Environmental > Aquatic > Marine > Oceanic | place: Subarctic Pacific Ocean | collected...
TACCTGATGATCCCGAAGTACCTGAAGAACCTGAGTCGCCTGATGTACCTGAAGATCCTGATGTACCTGATGATCCCGAAGTACCTGATGATCCTGAAGTACCGCTTGAACCTGATGTACCTGAAGATCCCGAAGTACCTGATGATCCCGAAGTACCGCTTGAACCTGATGTACCTGAAGAGCCACTAGTACCTGAGGAACCTTCACTACCTGGTTTTCCTGAAACCCCAGATGTACCTGAAGTACCTGAGGTACCTGAGGAGCCTGAGTTGCCTGATGTACCCGAGGAACCTGATGTACCTGAAGATCCTGATGTACCTGATGAGCCTGAAGTACCAGATGAGCCTGAGTCGCCTGAAGTACCTGAAGATCCTGAGGTACCTGAAGATCCTGATGTACCTGAAGATCCTGAAGTACCTGATGAGCCTGATGTTCCTGAAGAACCTGAAGAGCCACTAGTACCTGATGAACCTGAAGTACCGGATGAGCCTGAAGTACCTGATGAGCCTGAAGTGCCTGAAGAGCCTGAAGAGCCACTAGTACCTGATGAACCTGAAGTACCGGATGAGCCTGATGTACCTGAAGAGCCACTAGTACCTGATGAACCTGAAGTACCGGATGAGCCTGAAGTACCGGATGAGCCTGATGTACCTGAAGAGCCACTAGTACCTGATGAACCCGAGGTACCTGAAGAACCTGATGTACCCGATGATCCTGAAGTACCTGATGTACCCGAAGTACCCGAAATACCCGAAGTACCCGAAGTACCCGAAGTACCCGCAGTTCCTCCTGTTCCACTAGTTCCTGTATAAGAAACTATATAGGGATCTGAGGTAGAACCTTCACCTGTTACCGAAATATCTGTTCCTCCTTGAATATCCACATCTCCTCCTCCAGTGCCATCATTGTAATCTAAACTAATACAAACTATTTCACCTCTAGTAAAGGGGATAGGGGAAGAAAATGCTGATGCTACAGGAGATCCTGTAGGGAAAAAGAAATTTATATGATCTGTTCCCTCTGTAACTTCTGTATAAGGAAAAATAACATAAGAAGTTGGGAAATCCTTTGATGAAATTGTTAAGTTACCCTTGTTACTTCCTGTTAAATACGGTGTTATATTTTTATTAGAAAAATTAGTTTTACTAATGCTAACTTGGGTTGAAGATTGTACGTCATTGTTATAAAAACTTAGACGACCACTAGCAGGAGTAATAGAGGGACTAGCCACTATATAAGGAATACAGAAATTCCCTGGGTCTTTATCTATTATAAATTTTTGTGACATTAACTAGCTGTTCTTCGTTATAAATATTTAGGATTTATAATATTTTAAATATTCCTTTTGAAGATAATTGCCAAAGCCATAAAATTTTTTATTTTTTTCTTCTAATAAAGTTATGTTTTGATTAATATTATACACTTTTTTTCTTTCTCCAGTTAAAGTCCATGGTATGCTAAAGGGTTCCCAATTAAGAAAATAAATAGTAGGATCTTGTTGAACAAGCTTATCATAACTATCTTTAGAAATTTCTAAGTAGGAAAATTCATTTCTTTTTTTACAAAAAAATCTTTGGAATTCACCTAATTTATAATTATCTTTCGTAGGTTGAGGAAATTCTAATTGAGGAGGATATACTGAAATAGAAGTATTAGGTTCTTTCAGTTCTGAGTAGATCAGGTTTTCATAGTTATTTACAATTTCTACTCTTCTAATATTATTTTCTTCAGGAAGATTATAAAGTTCAATAGGAATTAATTCTAAATTGGGTCTATCATTTGGAGTTTTCCCTGTATATACTTTTCCCGTATATAATTTATAGTAATAACCCACATAATCTGGGTTAGATCCTGGGATATAATATTCACCTCCTGCGGTATATAGGTTGGATTGGATTCTATTTTTAGGGATATAAGCCATGGTTTTAAGCTATAGGATAGGTAGTTAATTGACCTTTATCTGCTAGTGCATATGCATTTTGAATTTTATCAAATCCTGATCTATCTCTACCTATTCTTATATGGAAATGTTTAGAGGTAGCAGCTTTAGTAGGGCTTTCATATTCATTAATAAATGATACTGCTGGGTTTCTATTACCTGCAGCAAATCCTTGAAGTAGTAAATCTATATTATCTACTGTTTTAGAATCTGAGGGAGAAATAACAAAATCCATTCCCTTTCCTGTTTTATGAGATGAATTATAGTTAAGTTTTTGGTGATACTTATCATTACCCCCAGTTACTCTAATTTTAATATTGGGATATTGAGATTTTATTTCAGTTAACACTGCAATAGTATAATCAGCTAGTTCTTTACTAATGTCACCTCCATTTGAAATTTCTTCACCTTTTTCTTTATAGCCTAGTTTATTTAATACTAAACGAAGAGCATCAGCATTTGGTGTTGAACCCGATGATGATACTGGTGAGGTTGATGAAGAGTTAGAAGAAGAACCTCCTCGTTGGGCCTGATTAGCAACCGCAGTAGATCCTGCTGTGACTCCTGTAGATTTAGAGCTAGATTGTTGAAATTTATTAGCATTAACTTTGGGAATGCATTGTCCTTCTATTTTAGTAACCCACCCACCATTATCTATAGTGTGGGTTACCCCTTTTACTATAAATTCAACTGCGTTTTGATAATTTTCAGGAAGAAAATCCTCAGTTATAGTATATTTTTGGAATATTTTAATCCCAGAAATACCATCTGCTGTTAAACTTAAAGATATGGGGATTATTATAGGAGTTGAAGCTTTTTCTTCTTTTTCAGCTTTATTAAGTTCTATTTTAAAGAAATCTTTAATTGCTATTTCTAAGTCCCACAAATCTTCATCAAGGTCAAAATCATTATAATAATAAATAGCTTCAGCTACGGATTCTTGTAAGTCTATAAATTTTTCTTTTTGGTTTGCTGATTGGACTTTTTCCGCAGCATCCTTTTCTTCTGAGTTAGCTGTAGTTTTCTTTTCTTTAAAAATCCTATCTTCTAATCCAGCATTCCATTTTGAAAAAGGAGTAGAAGCTGATGAAAGTTGTGAGTCATTAGCTTGTGCACCAATCGCTATCTGGGTAGCAAAGTTAGGTGGAATTGTTGAGTTAATAGAAACATCTTTTACAAAACTACTTTGTCCATTAGGAAACAAACCCACCCTAAATTTAGTTATTGGGGGAGGATTATTTAGTAATTTGTCGGAGTTACCTTTATTTACAATATGTAATACATTAGTATCTTTATCATGAAAAGGTTCTAATTGTAAGTAATTACTTAAACTTGAATTAATACCTTCGCATATTTTAGTTAAAAAATCTAAAAGTTTAATTTCATTTTCACCAGTTAAACTATCCTTTAAACATTGTCTAACAAATTCCATGTTTAACTGAGTGTGCATAAAGTTACAAGCAAATTCATTATTAGGATCAAAAAAATCCATTCCTAATAAATTATTCAAAGTTGTAAAATCTCGAGTTTTAGTGCGAGTTAGCCAAAATGCTTTGTAATCACCTTTTGATTTTGAGGGAATTACACAAATTCTAGGATCAGCTGAAAATATGGGGGCGGGTAAATACGCTTGGTTATCACCAAAATCATAATCTATATGAGTTATAGGTTCTATAGGTTTATCACTTCCTGGGGTTTTATTGTATATAAGAAGAAAATTTTGTACTATTCTTAAAAGGGCACCAAATTTTATAAAATAATAATCATAATCACTAGATACACCTTCTCCATTAATAAACACAACTTCATTTTCAGCATAAGGGGTTTTATTATTTACAGGGGTTTGTGCTGTGTCACTATCAAAAGGAGTAATGCCATTAAAAGCTGAAAGTTTTTGGATTTTATTATTAGTTAATGCTTCTTTGTATTTAACAGCCGTTGTAGAAAGACCATAAACACTTTTAGAACCAAATTCATCCATAAAAGCAGGACCTAATAATAGAGGCCAGTTTAATACCAAACGAAGATATTTTAACATCCTTCCTAGAGGAGTTTTATCAATAGCAGATGATTTTTGTTCTTCATCATCGTCTCCGGCACTCGCCGAGTCTTCTTTTCCTTTAAAAGGGAGGGGTGTAGATATAGCTAGGGATTCAATTACATCTCCAGTAGAAGTAACAGATAATTCTATATCATATTGACCATCAGGACTAACTGACCAATCAAAATTAGTTACTCTTCCTACCAAAGCATCATAATTACCATGTGAACTTTCTCTAGTAGATTTTATAGCATCCATAACCTTTGTTATACTATCAGCATTAAAAAAGGTATCAACTGAATTTGTGTAAATAGGATTAGAGACTAAACTCCCATCATTATCATAATAAAGTGAATGACCCCATTCCAAAAGTAAATGATACCCTAATCTTAAATAAAGAGCTTCAATAATTTTAAATTGTTGTTTACTAAAACATTTTAATTTAATTTTAGCTTGAGATAAAGATCCATTATTTTTAGGAGTAATTTCAAATGATTCTACTGAGGGGGGAGGGATTAAACCAAATTCAGATGTAGAATTAAATCCATAGGCTTGGGTTGGGTCGGTTCCGTAGTTATTTATTATTCCTCCTCTTGGCGAATTACTATCTGTGCTTCTTTTATTACCTCCTTGTAATATATTATTTTTAGCTAAATTTGATCCTATTTCTGTATAGCTAATTCCTAATTCCGCTACTTTATCAATATCCAAATTACTAAGAATATCAACCGAGGATGCTAATCTTATCCAGGCTGTTTTAGATGTAAGATATGTAAGTAATTCATTGTCTCTATTAGTTTGACCTAATTTACTTTGGCGTATGTTTACTTGGGCATTTACATATGGATCAAAACTTTCTCCTATTATTTTTCCCATAACTTATTTATTTAAAAGATTGTAAGCAGAAATAATATTTGCAATATCAGTTGGTATTCTTATTTGTTGTCCTAAAACAGGAAACAGACTATTAGGTTTAAATCTTGGGTTTGCTGCAGGGATGATCCACCATAAAGTAGAATCTTTATAGTAATGGTATGCTAATGAATCATATCTATCCCCTTTTTGTGATATAACGTATATGTCACTGTTTCTAAAAGGAATTTCAGGGTATTTGGCACTAGCATAATATCTAGTTCCTGTAAAATCTTTAAGAATAGGTATGTTATTATAACGGTTCATATAATACTAGAGCTTTAAACTGAGATAAAATTTGAGGTGTTATCAATTAATTTATTATTATTGTCTGCAATTGGGGTAAAGTTAAAACCACTTACTTTAACTGCTTTTGCTAATTGTTGCCCATCTTTAATGTCAAAACCTGCGTCAAATATTGGGGATATGCTAAAACCATCTAAAATACATGGGACATTATTAAAATAATCTCCAAATGTTAATTTAACAAAACTTCCACGTAAATAACCTTCACTACTATAATTAGGAGCTAATCTTTGTATAAGAGTATTTAATTTTTGATAAATAGGAATAATTTCCTCTGAGGAGTTAGCTACAATAGTAAAGTCTAAACCTACTTTTCTACTAAACCCTTTGTATTTGAACAAAGGATACCCTCTCCCTACATAATTGTATGAATCATACTCAGCTCCAATTTGATCATTAAAGTTTTCTATATAAGCTTGCCAATATAAGTAATTATTAGCTCCTGGAGTATCGGGGTCAATAAAGTTTAAATAAAATTTAAATAATTGATCGTTATCTGGTTTAGTGTTAGCTACAGAAGTATTTAAAGATTTAGTCTTAGCTTTATTAAATTTGTCTCCTTCAATGTCATCTCCCGCCTCATAACTTGTAGTTTTATAATCCGGGTTTGATGATCCTTTTTGTTTTATTGATGCATTTGTACCTTTAGTATACGCGGATTTAAGTGTTACTACACTATTGTCAGCCACAACACCATGAGTTACATCAGATATAGTTCCCTTTGGTGAATTCTCGTTAAAGTAAGTTTTTGCTTGAGATTCTCTTGTTTTAGAATTGTTAAGAGCATCTGTTGTTGTGCTCTTATTATCTATAGAACTATCACTTCCGGCACCATAAGTTATATCAGATATAGAACCTGAGGGGGAGTTGTCGTTAAAATAAGTTTTAGCTGTAGAAACTTTTGTTTCAGATACATTTTTAGCAGATGTAATAAGAGTATCACTATCTTCTAAAGTACTTAAAGTTTTATTACCATCTTGGGGGCCAAAACGATTTAATTGAGTACCATCCACGGGATTAACACCTAAAATTTCAGCATCCGGGTCAGGGACTTCTAATCCACTAATTTCGGAATAAGTAAAATAATCATAAGAGGCACCTAATGAATTGCCTAAATCTAAATTAGATTTTGAATTATTTACTTTACTAAAAGAAACTGATTTAAACCCCCCATCAGGATTACCATAGGGGTTAATTCCTGTGGTGTTTGAAGTTCGGCTAATTCGTGTTTTACCTATTCCTAATATAGATCCAGGACCCCCATCATAAGATAATAATTCAGTATCATTAGGGTTTAAATCAATTTTATCTTCTTTAAGCTTAACTAGCCTATTTAAACCTTCCTGGTTAAAACTAAATGCAGCTTGTTCATATCTAATTAACCCCCCTCCAGGAAATAATCCCCCTTCAACAATACCCGCGGCTGGTGAAGAAGGGTCTAATCCCATTAAATTTAAATGAGTTCCAGTAAATCCAATTGCAGCTTGGGCTAAAGTGGAAGTAGGTAAATAAATCCCTTGATTAATATTACCCCCCTTATAAGCGGGGCCTGTAGTTGCTTCTGTTTTAACTGATCCTCTTGATAGTATATTTTGTGTAGCTATAAAAGATAAGCCTCTAGTAGTAGTAAATAATTGAAATAATCTAGAGGTATCGTTTGCACTAGATACTATCGAGCCTTGCCTTAATAACACATCTAAAGAAGCTCCAGGAGTTTCCCCTTCGGGTATAGCTTTAGTAATAAAAGGTTCTTTACTACTTCCTAAACCACGTCTATCAAGTCCATACTTTAAAGACTTGAGGTCTGTTTTAAGGTCTATTAAGGGCATCTATTAAAATGAAGATCCCTCAGGTAAATTATCTTTGTATGTTCCTTTTTTAAAGGTACTATTTAATGTCCCATACTGAGGATCATTTAAAGATCCATTAGGTTTACCTCCATTTAAATCTAATGTAGAAGGATTAGGTTTATTTTTTAATTTAGGAGACCCACTTAAAGAGTATCGATCATGTAATTTAGATGAATCTGTAGCACCTACAGGAGCTGAGGGTGATTTTGGACCAGATAATGTAGAAGTGTTTTGGTTAAATTTGTCTAGTAATGCCATGGTTTTTATTTATAAATATTAAAAATTATTGTAACTTTGAACTAGCCACTGTTAAAGCTGTACCTACTTTTGTACCGTCTAATGTAACCGTGCCTTCTTTAGATAAAATAGCATTTAAAGTAGCATTCATTTGAGACATTTGAGCTACTAAAGGTGCTATGTTAATTCCTCCTGAAGGAGAAGCACCACCTTCACCGTTATTGGATAAAGCATTTGCGGCTCCTGGGGCTGCTACAAGATCATCATTTTTAGATAGTTCGAATAATCCTCCTTCTTTAGTAGAAACTTGGGTTTTACCATCTGCGGGGGAATACATATCACCTGCACTTTGTGCTTTAGAATAAAATCCATAACCTAAAGCTAATGCGGCAGCAGCGCCTGCTATACCTAATATAGGACCTATAAATGGGATAGCTGCTAAAGAAGAGAATGCAGTCATTGCCATGGAAGCAACTAGGGGTAATAATCCTCCAAGTTTAATAGCGTTTGCAACTGCTAATATACCATTATATACTAAAGCAGCAGCATTTTGAGCTAGTGTCAAAGCTAAACTTGCTTTATCTAATATAAAATCTTTTGTTTTTATAGCAGACATAGCTATAAACTGTCCCAATCTAGATTTCATTAATCCCCCTAAAATAGTTTCAGTTACAAGTTCTTTTGCTTTTAAAGCAGAATTTTGTAGTGATGTACCGAGATCTGCTATTGTAGTAGCTAATTGACTTTCTTTTATGGCTAATATTGAGGCTTCAATTACACTTTTTCCTGCAGCTCTAGCATTTGAAAAAGTTTCATATGTGCCTTGTAATCCTAACATTGATAAATACTCTGCTTTACTTTTTATAGCACCTGAGTCTAGGGCTTCTTGGATTTTACCTAATCCTACTATAGTACCTAAAGTAACGGCTATCCCTCCTAATACCGCTTGCATTGCAGAAAGACTTCCAAAATCACCTGTTAATATTTTACTAATACCATCAAATGTAGTTTTAATGGGAATTAATAGAAGATTTATTGCGGGTAATACAGATGTAACTAAATTAAGTAAGGGATCAACTATAGCTAAAATAGGTTCTGCTATTCCTACAAATAAATCTTGAAGTTTAGCTGTAATTGCTGCAAATCTTTCTTGAGCGGATTCTGATTTAAGTTGATTAGCTAACTGTTCATTACCTAATTTTTTAGCAATTTGGTCGTCAGATAATCCTTCTTTTTTAAGTTTATTATAGGCATCTTGAGCACTCATATCTGCCATTCCTATTTTTGCTAATGCTTCTCTTTCAATTAAAGATTTAGCTAATTCATCACGTGTCATACCCATAGATTTAGCTAATGCTTCTTGGGCTATAACATTCATTTCAGAAAATTCAGCAGAACCCCCTACTTGTTTAAGTACTTCGGCTGCTGCTTTACCTGTTTCTCCTTTTAAAGCAAGCATTCTTGCTTGTTCTAAATTAAGTTGTTTACCTGTTAATAATTCCGCTTCCATTTCACTCTCAATAGAAGATTGAAAGTCTAATAAACTGCCCGCGATGTTTTCAGCTTGTTGAAGATTAACACCAAATTGCTTTGCAGCAGCTGCGTTTTCTATTAATGCTTTAGATGATTTACCAAGAGTTAAAACTGTTGCAGCACTTGTATTAGCCACTGCTTCAACTAATTCTTTTTCATTTAAAGCTAAACCATTATTAATATTAAAGGCCTTAGCTTGACCCAATAATTCTGCTGTATTGTCTTGTAATGATTTACCTGTACCCTGGGAGATCATGCTAAGATTAGTCATGGCTTCTGCACTAAATCCTGCTTGTTCCGTTAACTTAGTAAAATCTGTAAGTAATTCTCCACTAATTTGGGAATTAGTTCCTAAAGCTTTACTTAATGCTAATTGTGATTGAACTAAACCTTCAGTACTAACATGAGCATCCCCCGAAAGATTAGCTATATCAGTCATATCCGAAACCATATTATTGGCTTCTTTATAACTCATACCTAAATTCTTAGCTACATCTCCTGTCATTTTATCTACTGAAGATAGGGCTTGTACTAATTGAGTAACAATAAATAACCCAGCAGATAGGGGGTCTTTAAGATTTTTTAATAAAGAGGAACCCATGGATTTAAACCCAGCTGTTAAAACTTCTACTTTACCTCCCATTCCTTCTAAAGCATCTCTTCTTTCCTGTAGGTTTTTAAGTTCTTTTCCTCCAAAACCTGCTCTAATCTGAGCTGCTGAGAGGTTGTTTTTATTTAATGCTACTAGCTCATTATCAAGTCCTATAATCCCTTCACTAACTTCTCTCATTTTTTGAGAGGCCTCATCAAAACCTAGTTTATCGGCAAGACCCGACATTCCTAATTTATCTAAAGCTCCTTTTGTAGAGCCTATTATAGCTCCTCCTAACCCCAAATATTTTGTTATTTGTTCCTCTTGGGTTAATCTTTGTTGAAGCCTGTCATTTATAAATTGTAAATTACCTGCTTCATCTTCTAATTGACCATTTACCGCTTGTAAGGCCATAACTCTTTGATCAATAGCATCCTGGCTAGCCTCCTCGAGTCGAAGTTTTTGAATTTCCCTTTCTAAAGCAATTTTACTAGATGCTAAATCTGATTTTTTCTGTTTTGCTTGTTCCTTAAGAGAAGTAAGTTGTTTGGTATTTAATTTAGATATGCCTTGTTGGTCATATAATAGTTTTTGAGCAATACTTTGAAGACCACTTAAAGCTTTAGTAGAGTTTCCTAAAGCCGAATTTTGTTTTTTTATTTCATCTACTGTTGATTGGAACGCAGATACAACCCCATCCATATCATTATTTAAATCGTTTATTCTACGATTAACATCTCTAAGACCAGCTTCTAATTGTTGAGTAGCAGCGCGTGCATCCGATATTTTGGAGGGATCGAAATCCTTAAACGGGTTTATTTTCCCTAAACGATCATACTGTTTTTGAATGTCATTTAATAGTCTTTGGATTTCTTGGGGGGTAGCCATACTAATAAATATTCAAAAAATTTATTTTTATTATGGCGATGTTTTAAATGAGGACTTTTTTGGAGAAACATTAGCAAATTGTGATTTGTTAACTTTTCCTGAAGAGTCTATGAGGGTACTAGTACCTTTAGAAGTAGCCTTATCATATTGGGCTTTTTCTTCTTCGTAAAATTCTTGAATTTCCTTAAAAGTAAATCGTCTTAACCAAACAGGCATATTATACACATCATTCCAAGAATATCCCCCTTTACCATGGAATACTATTTCATGGATCTGCTTAAATAAATTGCGCCTAACTAGGGGGATGGCGTCAGAAGTCAGGCCAAAAAAAGCTAAGTCCAATTGGAATAGTAATCTCCTCGTTACTATCTGTGGTGTAGGTTAAATCTACATCCGGTTGGACTTTTTTAAGATGGTTTCTTAATGCTCTTGAATCACGAGCTAGCAATCCATTTTCTACAAAGTTACGAACTGTTTTTGATTCATTATCTCCATTTACTGAAGTGATAATGTATTTTAATCTAGTAGAGAGTTCGGGGGAAGCATTTTTGTTTAACTTTTTTAATCCTTGAATCTCTTTTTCTATTTTAGTTTCGTCATAACCATCTAGGATTTTAAATGTAACATCTATATTACTATGAGGTAAAGTATAAAAAAACTTATTACCTTCAGTTAATTGAGTTTCATCGAATTCTTTATTTTCTAATGTAGAAAGATCAATATCATGCTTATCTCCTAAGTATGAAAATGAATAATCTTTACCGTATCCTAAAACTCGAGTAGCAATTAGTGCAGCATTTTTATCTCCTACAATTAAATCTTTAACGTTAATTTTACTAACAATTACTGATTTTAAGAGTTCGTCTAATACTGTACCTTTTTCTATATAAGCTTGGTTTGTAAGTATATCTTCCTCTTTAGCGGTCATATACTTAATCTCAATTTTCCCTTCTCTTAAGGGATGACCTTCAGGATATACTAAACCTTTTGAAGGTAATTCTACCACTTCGGTAGGTAAATTAAATTCACTCATTGTTAATAACTTTATTTGTTTGATATAAATATATAAAAAACAAAGAAGGCGTACATAAGTACGCCTTTCTTTTTATATTTGTTTTTGGACTTGTATTAGAAGTTCAATACGCAGTAATCAGGTTGTACTGTCATAGAAATTTCAACAGCACCTTCATTATCATAATTATATTCACCAAACGAAGCTTCGGTAATAAAGGCACCCTTAATAATCCATTCAGAAACAACATCCCCTACAGGACCTAAGACATTAACTGTTAGATCTTTTTTATAAAAATCTGAATAGCCGTCTCTACCTGTAACTGACTCATGGTGTAATCTAACCCATTCCATTGTTGCTTGTGCCCCAGAAGGCGTAATAGCATCAAATAATGTCATTGAGATAGTACCCCAAGTAGTTTTACCTTTAAGGTTTCTTTGGATATTAATGTGGTTTAAATTAACTGTGCCCTGAGAGACTGTTATCGCTCCTAATCCTTTGATAAGGTAAGCGGGGAACCCATCTACATACAAAACAAATCTATTTTGTTGTTTTGGTTCAAATGGGGTGAAGAATACTTCGTTTGGATCTAATACTGCCATTGTTGTTTTTATTAATAAATATTACAATTTCTATTTTTATTATGATGAGAATTCAGCTCCTGTTGGTAATACGTTGAAATCTAAAATAATGAATTCAGCTGTTCTTGTTGGTTGTAAGAAAATCTGACCCACTAATTGGTTTCTGTCTACTACATCTGGAGTGTTATTCGTATCATCCATTACTACCTTAAAGGCATAAACACCTTGTCTTTGTTGTACACTTTCGAGGTATGGGTTAACCGATGCTAAGAAGCTATTTCTAGTAGCTGCGGAGTTTTGTTCAAATACTAAGTTATTAGCTGTTTGTCCAATAAAACTCTTAAGAGCAATTAATAACCTTCTAACATTTACACGATCAAGCGCAGATGCTTTCTTTTGTAATGTCTTTTGACCAAATACTACAGTTCCGTTTGCCGGGAAGCTGGCAATTGGGTTTACATTAGCTTCGTATAAAGTATCTCTATTGCTCTTAGTTAGCTTTCTTTCTGGTCTAATTACTGTATCTAAACCACCTCTGTTAATACCTGCTGGAGCAAACCATGGCTCAGCAGCAGCATCGTTAAAGGCATAAACACCCGGGATTAATGTTGAAGCAGGTACAAAATTTAATTTACCAGTGTCTGGGTTTTGGATTTGTACCCAAGGCCAATAAGCCGCGGCATATGATGAATTCAATGACTGTGCTGCAGTTACGGCAGCACTTACTGTAGCACCATAATCTTCAATATCTAACACTGTAATAGCATCTCCTCTATTTTGTGTATTTGTAATTAAAGTATTTAAAGCAGAAGTGTGATTTGCAAGAGTATGAATTAATCCCGGAGCTGAGATTACGTTATATTGGTATTCATCTTTATTATTTAATAAGCTAATAGCAGTATCATAATTTTCTCCAACAAGACCCTGAGAGTCGGCACTTGTAATCTTATCAAAATACTTACCAGTACCAGTTAAAATAGTTCCAGTACCCGAAGCAAATGATCCGGATCCCACTTGTGGGATTGAAGCTGTAAATTCGTTTTTAGCGGTACCGTTATTATCAAAGTAACCTGCTGTTGGTTTATTTACGGCTGAAACGAAGACGTACTTACTAACATTGGGGTATTCTCCAGTTTCTTCAAGGTAGCTAACAGTACCATCTGTTTTAAGAGTTTGGAAAGAATCACCTATTGCTTTACCAACGTAATTGTCCTGTTCAGGATCTAGAGAAACGTTTGCAAATGTTTCTAAAATTACTTTTTCATTTGTAAGGTCGTCACCTCTTCTAATATTAAGAGTAAATGTTCCTTTAGTAGTGTCTGAATTAGTAACTTCCCATCTTACGTTGTCTGAGGTGCCGTTTGTTAATGCGCCGTTTGCATCTTCAGTACCACTACTATTTTGGATAATACCTTCAGAGATAGTTTTTAAAGTAATTGCGGGAACATTAACTAAATCATCTGCTTTTAATGTAATTACCGTGTTGGTTCCTGCAGGAGCACCACTATATCCTAAAGATGATGATGCGATTGTAATAGTATTACCAACACCAAATAATAAGGATCCTTCGTTTACAGTAATAGAGGTAAGTACATTACCAGGTGATGCTAAAACAACACTAGCGGTAAATCCTGTTCCAGCAGTACCTGTACCTCCTAATACAGAACCGGTAACCGTATAAGTACCTGCGGATCCTGTAACTGTAGCAGTGGAAGAAGATAGAGCATTTACTGCTGTGGAAACAGTTCCACTATCAATTCCTGAGGTTTGGATATCAGTTGATGTAGCTGAAGTCCAGCTACCTGATTGAACCCTAGTTACAAGTAATGATTCGCCTCCATTTTGGAAATAGTTATAGGCCGAAATTGAAGTGAGGAATGAATAAGTTTGGCTTTCACTTATAAAAGTAGTTCCAAATTTATTTTTAAACTCACTATAAGAAGTAACTACAGTTGGTACCTCTACTGGTCCTTTAACTGTGGGGCCCAAGATAGCAGCTCCTAATGTTACGGGCTGCTGGGTGATAAATGACTGGTCGTTTTCTCTTGTAAAGACTCCAGGTGATACTATTTGTTCTGCCATTTTATTGTTGTATTAATTTTTTACTCAGTTTTTGTAAACGTTCCCGAATCTAAATTAACGGTGCCGTTCCCATATTTTTGTGTTAATCCTTTTCCAATTTTATTTTCATCTTGTTGCAACTCATCAATAGCTTTCACTAATTGATCTTTTTGTAACTCTAATAATTGAATTTGGTATTCTAATTTACCAAACTTAGTTATTAAGTTTTCTTGTTGTTGTTGTAACTGCTTAATAGAATTTAATTCTTCTTGAGATAGCTTGATTTGTTCACTCATTTCAAATAAATATTAATATTTTTTCTAAAACCATTTGTTGATAAATATCAATTTTTTTCTCAAGAAATGCTAGTATCAGTATTTTGGGGATTTCTTGTATTTATTTGGTCTCTATCTAATTGATCAAAATTAGAAACTGTTTCTTGTTGTATTACAACTTGACCCTTACTAAATCTTTTTTTATCTACTGTAAGATCTTTTTGTGGGATATCTGGTATAATATATCCATTAAGATTTATGTCAAAATTAGCTCTTACTGTTCTATCATTTCCCGCAGTAAGTTCCGTAATAGTAGTAAAACTATCTATATTAGCTTTAAATTTAAACCTATCAGGATTACCCCAGTAAGAGTTAGCAGCATAATTAATAGATTCAACTATTTTATTAAGTTGTTCTACGTAGTAAGTGTAAATTATACAACTATAAGTCATAGTTACATAATCTGGGACTACAACAGTGTGGAATTCTTTAATAGGTTTTCTATTGTTTAAAATATTAAACTTATCATATGCATTTTGTTTATTGTATGCTGTCTGAGTGTAAGCTATATTGACAGGTCTATTAGCGTCTATTTTATTATACATCCCCCTTACAGGGGATAAGGTATTACGTTTAAACATAATCATGGGGGCCATAAGAGCACCTTTATCATCTCTTATAAACCCATCACGTTGTATTGATTTCCACCTTTCGGGGGCACCATACATTACAGGAACTTCAATACGTTGACCATTTTGGACTACAAAAGGTTTAATAACATTTTTAAAATAAAAAACAATAGATTCATCTATATCTTTAATTCCTATAGAAAAAGGTTTAGTAGTATCATCTCTATAAGAGGTTTTATCTCCTCTATTTAAATCCCGAGACTGGTTGGGATTACCTCTCTGAGTATCAAAAGGTTCAACAAACCCATTAGCTATTTCAGCTTGAGTTTTTGGTATCGGTATTCTTCCTTTAGTTGCCATTATAGTCTTTCTCTAGTTATACCGGGTTTATCACCAGGAACGTAAACCGTGTTACAAATAATTGAGTAATTAGCACCAAATTGTTCTAATCCAGGATTAAGAGGATTAGTATTGTAAGGATAGTCTGGGTTCTTACCTAAGATATACTGGTTAGCATTAGTTGATTCAACTTCATAATAACCATTGTAATATAAAATAATATCACCTACTTGAGGTACTACATTAGCATCTTTTAAATCTTCACGTAAAAATTTAAAGGTAATTCCCCAATTAAAATCTATACCTAAGTCACTTTCTGGGAATTCTTGGTCTGATCTTTCTATTAGGCAGTTAAATAATGTAGGACCATCGTAAAAAGCCCCATCAGCTGCTTCACCATATATATTTACTGAAGTTTTTTCTAAAGCAAATTTGTAAAATGCACATTGTTGGGTAATAACATCCCCTAACAATTCTCTATTAATTGTTGTAAATAGATCTATATCACGTTGTCTTCCAAATAGTGCCATTAGCCAATATAAATAGTGTAAGGTACTGAGCTTAAGTCTTTTTGCACAAATTCAGAATTTGCTGCTTTTTTTTCTAATAATTTATTACGGGAAGTTTCATCCAGATATGATCTTAATCTTTCTAACAACGCAGTTTTTTCTGATGTAGCTGCTGTAATAAGATCTGCTTGGTTTAGTGTAACTTCCGATCCTGGGATAGGGACTGTGCCATATTTACCTCTAATATAACCTAACATTTCTTTAGCTAAAGCTAAGGTGTATTCAAAAACCCATTGTCTACCAATAGAGTTAATATATTCATAAGTAGGATTATCATAGGGCACAGTAGATATGTCTGTTACAACACCTGTCCCTAAACTACCACTTACAGTTGCTCTATTTCTATCAGATTTTAAAATATATTTAAAATGTAATGTATAATTTTTAATAGGTATGGGAAAAAGTCTTAACTTATTATTAATTAATTCAAAACTATAATTAGATTTTCTAATCATATCATTAAAATTAATAGCTTGAATTTTAGATAAGTCATAATTAATAGGCATTAATAAGAAATTAATACCTGGGGTATAGTTACCAAATCCAAAAGCATCAAGTAACCCTTGAACGTCCGTACCTGTACCAGCATAGGGGTCAAAATATCTAACAACTGCAGGAGGTGCCTGGTATAATATTTCTTTAATTTCTAGGTCCCCATTATTTATACTCTGAGAAACTGCCCAATCATTTAGATCATATACTTGTTTGCCTTTAGTTAAATCTAAACTGCCTGTTCTCCAATCAACGGTTCCCCCAACACCTGCTTCTTCACCATACTGTTCGGCAATACGAACAACTGCACCTAAATTAGGTCTTTGAAGTTTATAATTTAAATCAGACCCTGTAGGAGATCCTTCTAATGAAAGATAATTTTCGCTTGCTTTAAAAGCATACACTTCATTACCATAAGTTGTTACTGCTTCTTCAAAAGCTGCATAGAAACTAATATCCTGTAATTCTATATCAGTTAGAGGAAATCCCAAGCGTCTAGCACAAAATACTGCTACTTTATCAGCATCACTTTGAAAATCTATATCATTATCGTAAAACCCAAAAGGTGTATCTCCTGGGAAAAATGAACTAGAGCCGGGCCAGATTGGAGTATTTGCCATGTTGTTTGTTTATAAATATTAAAAAATTTATAAAGCTTTAGCTATAACATTAAATGTGTAAATTCCAGATGTATCTAATACAAGTCTGCCATCATTTATAAATCTAAAAGATGCATCTGAAGTATCTCCTATACCGTGGATTGAGGTTTCCGTAAAGTCTACGGATGATCCATCAAAACATCCTATAACAGTTCCTGTTCTAAGGTTAGAACCATTTTTAATTTTATATTCAGCATGAACCGCATCATAATCCCCAAAATCGAATATAGTTGCTCCATCTGAGACTGTTGATCCCGTAATATTTCTAACAAGTGTAGTGTCTATAAAAATAGAACCAGATAAATTAGTAGTTTTACCTCTTATATCAAGGGGAGTTGATGCATCACCCATTTGAAGGCGACCATTTGCCGGTTGAGAGTCATTAGTGGATCTAAAAATAACTTGATCAACTTCATCAAGCATTGCTGATCCACTATAAATGTTTATGTCGCCATGAAATACAGGATTACCAAAAAGATTAGAATCATTGGCAAATTGTATAGATGAACTAAGAAATGTTAATTCAGTTACATTTTTAATAGTAAGAGGTGAATTACCTTCAATTGTTGTAGTTTTAAGGTGTTTAAATGAACCCGTAAGTGATCCACTGATATTACCTGAGGCTGTGATTTCTCCTACTAAAAGAGAATTTAAATTGGCATTACTGCCTGAAGTTATTACTTTTTTCCAGTTAGGCATACTTTTTTATATTGTGGTTGGCTACACCAAAAGTGCGGTGCCCACTTCCCTTACGGGCCAACAATTTAGTATAAATACATAAAAAGGATCACTTATTTGTGATCCTCTTTGTTTTTGTTTTATTTAGGTCGGAAATATTTGTTTCTAATTTTGCTTGTAAAGAAGCAACTCTTTGAGCATCTGATCCTTTTATGTTTATATGGTTTAATGATTCTCTTAGTACACTTAATTCTTCAACTGTATAACTCATTTTATATTAACGTATTGGTTTTGTAACTTAACTACTACTTTGTAAAGCATATCTAAATCTTTACCTTTGAAAGTAGATTCTTTAATAGTATTTAATATAAATTCTATTTCTTGTTTCTCCAAACTATTGGGAGTAGATTTTTGTGGGGATATTTTATCTAATAAGGACATAACTTTTTTAATTAAATATTAAACATAAATAAAAATATCGTCGGAGGCATCAATTTTAATATTTCCTCTTTGTTGATATAAAGCTATATCAGTTTGAGAGGCATCTATATCAATCACCATAGCGACGTAAGCATCGGCTGTAAAAGTAGTGGAATTAGCAGCAAAACTACTTGTAACACCAAATCTACCTACATTTGAGGATGCGGCTGCATCATAACCAAATAATACTCCTTTATCTTGAACATTTTGTTGAACTACAAAACCACCAGGAGAATTATCAGTACTAGAACCAGAATTTAACAAGATAAATTGGTCAGCAACTTCTAGATTTTTTGTACTTTGGAAAGACGCAGTACCCTGAACAACAAGATCTTTATTAATTGTGATAACATTACCTGAGAATGTCCTGTTACCTGAAATAGTATCTGCTAATCCAATAGTATATGAAGGACCACCACCTAATGCTTGAGCTGCTGTTCCAGTAATATCAATTTCACCCGAAGTTTGGGTTAAAGTAATTGTAGTATTACCTTCTACAGCATCACCTGCTGAAGAACCATAATCTACAGTTAATGTAGCTGCTCCTGAACCATCAAAAGTACCATTGTTAGAAGATAAACCAGTTCCTGCTGTTAAGGCATTTGGTACTTTGAGAACAGATAACGTATTGCTTGATACTTCAATTGTGCTAGTATCGGCAACGTTAGCATTTAACATTGTGCCCTCTACGGAAGTTGCTTGAATTGTCGAAACTCCTCCAGTATCTACATTGACGTCTCCTGCAATAGTATTAAGGATAGATCCTGTTGCTGCCTCAGCAATCATAGACAATTCAACTGCATTATTTGCAATTGTTAAAACTCCTGTACCACCAGCAACTGTGGCATCCCCACTTATTTTTTGAAGTGTATAATCAGCAAGAGCAGAAGCAGTAGTAAATTTACTAGCTCCGTCGTTTACAAACACTTTTGTAGCATTTGCTGGGGCTATATACGTTGTTGGGAAACTGGCAGCTACTCCTGAAAGGCCACTACCATCTCCAAAAAATGAACCACTAAATGATCCTGATGCATCCACCAGTTCTGCTCTGGATCCTGATACTATTACTTTTCTCCACTCTGCCATTTTATATTAATTTTATTATACATATTATATTATTCTATCCCCAAATAAAAACTTCCACTACCATAGTACATTCCGCCTTCTATTGGAGTAGGTTGGACTTTGGAATTTGGATGTAAGTCAGTAAATACAGGAATACCTTCACTAGTGATTTTATATCGAGTTGCAGAGGATGTAGTAATAAGTACTACATCATTTTGCCCATTTACTTGTCCTCTAAAAGATGACGCAGCTAGTTTTCCTGTAAATTTACCATTTGAACCTGAGATAGATGTTAATTGATTTGAAGCGCCTTTTACTGATATTCCTGCAGATGTAGCTGTTAAAGTTGCTTCTTTAGTCTTAGTAGAAGCATTTACAAATTCAATTGTAGAATCAAAAGTCCTAATATGACCTATAGAAGCTGTATTAAAATAATTACTATCATCTCCTAAATTATACAATAAATCACCATCAGGTATTATATGACCCCTAGCTACTAAAAGTTCAAATGATCCTGTAGGGGCTTGTACACTGCCTGTTATAGATAATAAAGATCCAGTAAATCTTAAATTTTCTTCAGCTAATAAGCCTGATGTGGTTCCAGTAGATCTTATAACCCTAAATGCTTCTGGGTTTGAAACCGTAGCTCCATCAACACCTGAAGTGCCCGAGCTACCTGAAGTACCAGATGTACCAAAATTATCTCCTATTACTATAGTTACATTAGAGGAACTTCCAATACTATAAGAAGCATTGTCTCCTTCTACATAAGATACTGTTAAATTATAAAATGTTTCACTAATGTCAACATTTACACTTGTAATATTCCATTGGTCTATATTACCTCCATTAACTATTTTTATAATACCTTTATCAAAGGCATCTAAATCTTCAAGAAAAGTTAAATGAGAAGTACCCCCATTATCGGTTATGTGAAGTCTAATAATAGTTATACTACCTGGAGTAGTACTATTTGATGTAAAATCTCCAGAAGGAGGTGTACCACCAGTTCCCCTAAATAAGTAAGTTTTACTAGGTAATATTAAATCCGCACCATCAATTCCACTAGTACCACTAGAACCTGAAGTGCCTGAAGAACCTGAAGTGCCTGAAGAACCACTAGATCCTGATGTTCCAGAAGAGCCTGATGTACCTGAAGAACCTGAGGTACCACTTGAACCTGAGGTGCCTGAAGAACCACTAGTACCTGAAGAACCTGAAGTACCAGAAGAACCACTAGTACCTGAGCTGCCTGAAGTTCCTGAAGAACCTGATGTTCCTGAAGAACCTGAAGTGCCTGATGATCCACTTGTACCACTTGAACCTGAAGTGCCTGAAGTACCGCTTGAACCTGAAGTACCTGATGATCCACTTGTTCCCGAAGAACCTGAAGTACCAGAAGAACCACTAGTACCTGAAGAACCTGAGGTGCCACTCGAACCCGAAGTACCTGAGGTACCAGGTTTACCTGAAGCACCCTCATTTATGGTTACTACTTTAGTATTTTCTTCCTGGACAATTAAGTTTGTTTGGGGTAATTCAATAGTAACAGACTTATTACAAATATTATCTGTAATAATAACCTTTTCATTCTGATCTTGTAGAATGATTTGGTTTGGTTGGTCTGATATGTTAATTGAGTTACGACCCATTATCCTTCAGATATAAATAATTGGTTTGAACCATTTCTATAAATTACACCTTTAATATTGGGATTTGATGAAGGTATTTTATCATAGTCTAATTTTAAATGTTCAAAAGATCCAGTACTATTTGCGCTTAATGTTCCTATGTTAGATAGGTTCATTACTGTTTCATCTCCAGTTATGTCTCTTGTTGAGAAAGGTATATATGAGGTTTGAGCCCTATTGAGGATTGATAAATCACCTTGTAATCTTATATTACCCGTAGTTGTTGTTGATACTGCTATACCATCAGCATATATACTTGCCCATCTTTTTTCAGGATTATCTTCACCTAAATTATATGTTGAATCTGCGCTAGGTATTAAATGACCTGAGGATGTTATACCACTTATAACTAAATGTCCACTTCCACTTATATTACCTGAGGCTGTTACGGAACCTATAATATTTAAACTAGATGCTGATGTAAGTGAACCCGGAACACCTTGAATGCCTTGAGGACCTATAGGACCTTGTGGTCCTATAGTATTTACGTCAACAATACTAGTAATTTCTTGGGTAACATTTGTACTTTCGTTGCAACTGTTATTTGTAATTACTATATGGCGACATTCTACATTTTGCCTAGTATTAGCCATTAGAAGCTGCCTAATGTTACATTTTTGCTTAATTGAACCTTTCCTTCTAATAACCTTGTAACTACGGGGTTAGCATCAATTGTTGCTATTTCTAAATCATAAACTGCCTCTCCAAAGTCTAATAATGATGAAGAAGCTGCTGATATGAAAATTCCTATAGTACCGGAAGTAGGTGGATTTAATCCATCAGATCCACTAAAGTTTAAACCAGTTCCATCGGCATCTAAACTACTTGATAATGTAATGTGAATAGTAGAGTCTCCAATAGCCGGGCGAATTTGCATTCTACCTTGGTGCCCTGTTAAATTAATGGGATCGTTATTTGAATCTTTATATGCTAATTCAAAATCTAAAGTTGATCCCTGTTCTATTGTAAATGAGTATCTTCCTGCAGACATGGTTTTTCATATAAATATCAATAAATTGGGTTATCTACATAATAATCTCTTAAATCTTCAACAATTTCATTACGGTGGTTGGAATTTAAGGTTATAGCTTCAAGATTTTTTACTTTTTTAGAAGCTTTATATAAATATTTAAATCCTGAGTCTGATTTTTTCTTTAGGTCTGTTTGATGAGCATCCCCACACACCATCATTTTAGATCTTAAACCTAAACGAGTAGCAATCATTTCCATTTGATCGTGGGTTACATTTTGTGCCTCATCTACAATAACACATGAATCTAAAAATGTTCTACCTCTCATAAATGATACAGGAACAATTTCTATCTTACCATCCGCTATAAGTTTTTCAACTTTAGCTTTATCATACAACATATATAAATTTTGATAAATAGGTTGTACCCAAGGATCCATTTTTTCCCTTAAATCCCCTGGTAAGAATCCTATTTCTTCTTTACTTACTGTGGGGCGGGTAATAATGATTTTATCATATATCCTTCTTAAAAGACCATCTAAAGCTACTTGACACGCTAATAAAGTTTTTCCTGATCCTGCTTGACCCGCTAATAACGTTATAGTGTTATCTAAAATTAGCTGTTTAGCTTCTTTTTGTTCTTCATTTAGTTGGATTTTAAATTTTATAGGGTTTTTCACTACTTTTTTTTCTCTGAAGATTTCTTCAGCTTTGGGGGTGTTGTTGAAATGGGTCATTTCTGAAATTGATTTTAACTAATTTATCTAATCCAGCATTTATATGCATTTCATCATCTAAGACAAGGTCAAAATCGTATCTTTCATCTAATGGAAGAACTAAATCAACTTGTGAACCCCA
>Ga0181377_1000220_pt1 | contig 22596 bp, 20 predicted proteins | sample LowvirmetaG_9_FD_130160 | JGI IMG/M metagenome (GOLD analysis project Ga0181377, IMG submission 130160) | Marine viral communities from the Subarctic Pacific Ocean - Lowphox_13 viral metaG | ecosystem: Environmental > Aquatic > Marine > Oceanic | place: Subarctic Pacific Ocean | collected...
ATTTTTAGACAAATATAAAGAAAGAATGATGATGATGCCTGCTTCAAGTAAAAATTGGCACCATTCAGCATTTGCAGGTGGTTATACTGATCATGTTTTACGTGTGTATGATTGTGCAAACAACTTATATAAAACGTGGAAAGCAATGGGTGGTGATATATCCACATATACTGTTGAAGAAATGCATTTCGCCGCATTATTCCATGATTTAGGCAAGATGGGCCAACAAGAAGGCGAGTACTACCAACCAAATGACTCACAATGGCATATGGATAAATTAGGTCAAATGTATAAGTTTAACACTGACATTCCAGCAATGAAAGTTCCAGAACGTTCATTATTTATTTTACAGGAAATTGGATGTAAAGTAACTCAAAACGAGTTTATTACAATTAAAATTCATGATGGTTTATATGATGAGTCAAATAAGTTTTACTTTATGTCTGGTCAAAAAGAAACTAGATTAAGAACTCACTTACCATTATTAATGCACCAAGCAGATCATATGGCTGCTCAAATTGAATTTGAATTATGGAATAATCAATCAAATAGTGTTGCTAAGTCAAAGCCAGCTAATGAAAGTAAAGGAGATAAGACATTAAGAGCAGAAAAAAAAGTAAACACAGAAAATAACCCAAAATTAGCGTCAGCAACATTAGATGTTATAGACTCATTTTTTAAAGATTAATTATGTTAACACTTAGTATTATATTAACAATAGTAATAACCGTTTCTTTTTTTATTATTAGGAATTTATTAAAAAAAACAGAACAATTAGATAATATTTTAAATAGCTATGAGGATTTTATTTCTAAACAAAGTGAAGCTATTGAAGTTTGTAATCAAAGACTAAATAAAGTAGATGATAAGGGTATATTTCGTTCTGATGATGAGATAGGTTGGATGTTTAAAGAAATTTTAAAAATTCAAGAAGCCTTAAATGAATTTACTCTTAAGTAATAAAAAACATGTCAAATAAAATCCCTAAAGAACCTCCCTTTGATAATAATCCTGGTATAGGAAGTACATATAGAATAGGACCTCCACCTAAAAAAAGAGGTAGAAAAAAAGTTAAAAAAAGATACTTTACGGAAGATACTGATTTAGCTATAAAACAATATTTAGCATCTTCAAATCAAGAAGAAAGAGATACAATATTTGCTCGAAGAATACATTATCCTTTTTATAAATTAGCTGAAAATCTTATTCATACATTCAAATTCTACTATACAGAAGTAGATGATTTAGAAGATTTAAAACATGAAGTAATTTGTTTTCTTTTAGAAAAATTAGATTATTTTAAACCAGAAAAAGGTTCAAAAGCATTTAGTTATTTTTCGATTGTAGGTAAAAATTACCTTATACTTTATAATAATAATAATTATAAAAAGAAAAAAGCTAAAGTAGACCCAATTAAAGCAGATGAAGATGAGGGAGTTTTATATCAATTAGGAAGAGATCAACGTAAACAAGAAATAAAAGATTTTATAGATTACCTTACAGAATATATTGATAAATATATGTTTACAATGTTTAAAAAAGACAAAGATAGAAAAGTATGTGATGCTATTAATACTTTATTTAAACGAAGAGAAAATTTAGAAATTTTTAATAAAAAAGCTCTTTATATTTATATAAGAGAAATGACTGAAGTAGATACTCCTGTTATTACTAAAGTAACTAAAATACTAAAGAAAAAATATAAAGAATTATATCAAGAATATATCGAAAAAGGTTATGTAAGAATTTAATCTTTTCCATATTTATAACAAAACAATATGGATTCATTAAACCAAATATTATTCGATGATAAATCCTTTGGTGATTTATTAAAAGAAATTCACGGTAATCAAAAGAAAAAAGCAAAACAACTTGCATCTTTAATTGCTGAGTTACGTCCTTTAGTCCAATCTTTAGGTGATGCTACTGTAGTAGTTCCTCTAATTAAAGAATACATGGAAATTAGTGTTAAAAATGACGACCAACTAATTAAAATGGCAGCTATTGTACAACGTTTATCAACAAGTACATCTCAAAGTGGAGATGGTGGTTTATTAACTGAAGAAGAAATGAGTCAATTAATGGATGTTGCTGAAGAAATTTCTAAAACAGTAGAAAAACCTAAACAAATAGAATCACCAGATGTTTAGTCATATAAAAGCATATAGAGTTCAAGAAGTAATAACAACAGGATCAGCTAATATTATTGGTAATATTAAATATAGTGATTTAAATGACCCTGCTGGTAAACCAATAGTATCTACTAAAGGATGTGATACAGCTAAACCATTATTTTATAATTTTTCACAATACCCTGCTGTTAATGAAATAGTATATATAATAGCCGGTCCTAGAGGTGATTATAATAATAATGGGGGTGTTCAACATTATTATTTTCCTCCTATTAATATTAATAATTCTGCTAACCATAATGCTTTAGTTAGTGAAAGAACTACAGAAGAAAATGAAAAAGGAGCAGAAACCTCTTTAGATAATTTTAAAGAAAAAAATATAAGACCTTTATTACCTTATAAAGGAGATGTAATGATAGAAGGAAGATATGGTAATTCAATAAGATTTGGATCTACTATAGTAGAAAAAGATACAGAAGAAACAAGATTTACAAATTATTGGAGTAATGAAGGTAAACTTGGTGATCCTATTACTATTATAAGAAATGGACAAACAAAAGATTTATCAAAACAATCTTTTGAACATATAATAGAAGACATAAATACAGATGATTCAAGCATTTATTTATGTTCTAATCAACAAATAACTAATTTTCAAAAATCAGGAGTATACCCTAATAATTATCCTCCATCTTATAAACACATGTTATAATGAATAAAAGAGAATTAAAAATATCAGATAAAAAATTACGTATATCTACTAGGGAAGATGTTATACTTAAATCTCCCTCAAGAATACCTCCTAAAGAACTTCAAAATTTAAGTAGACTTAAACAAATACAACTAAGAGAATATGCTTATTATGATATAACAAATACAGAAAACCAAATATTAGGAACTAATCCTTTTGAATCAGGAGATAATATTGATAACGCAGAAATATATAAAATAAATGGGTTTAGTAGTATAGAAGAAAAACGAATGAAACTAGGATAATATTACAAAACATGAAAATTCTCCAAAATATAACAACATCTTCCCCTATATTTAGATATATGACTGCAGTATATTCTACAACAGCACATAAAGCTCAAATAGATAATTTTCCCGGAATGGATTGGACTTCTCCTAATAGTCCAGATAATTTAAAAAAAGAAAATATAATTACAAATTTAAATAATCTATTTAAATATTGTATAAATCCCATAACTTATAAATTTGGTACATCAAATATTAAATTAACATCTGTTTATAGAACTAAAGAAGTAAATAAATTAATAGGGGGAGTAGAAAACAGTCAACATATATATGGATACGCAGCGGATTTAATTCTTTTAAACCATTCAACATCTGTCTTATTTAATTGGTGTAGATTAAATATACCAGAATATCATCAGTTAATATGGGAATATCCTGAAATAGGTGATTTTAATAAATACACAAATAAATTTTCTTGGATTCATATTTCTTATATAAAAGGAGATAATTTTAAAATAAACTCAGTATCATCTACAGATCCTAAAATACATAAAGCTTATGAAGATGAAAATACTTTTTTTATAGATGGGTTTACTCATAATATACAATTAGCTAATCAACAATTATTAGAAGAATAAAATGAATTTTATACCAGAAGAACCAAATATATTTCAAGGAAAACAAATATTAATAGATTCAGATAGATTAATTTTTAATGCTAGAGAAGACGCTTTATTAATGTATTCAGATAAAGCAATGGGTTTTACAACAAATGGAAACTTCCATTTTGATACTGATAATTCAGAAGATACTAAATTTATAATAAATGCTCCTAATGTATATTTAGGGTTAAAAAATTTAAGAACAGGAGAATTACCAACAGAACCCGCAGTTTTAGGACATGAATTGCAAGAAATATTAAAACAAATATTAGATTTATTAGATATGTTAAATATGGATATGTGTTTTAATGTAGCACATATAACTACACAACCTACTACTCCAACAGGAATGAATCCAGCTAACGATACTATTTATATGTGTATAGATCAAGAAGTTGAAGATATAAGAAACAATTTAAATGATATATTAAGTGAAAACACAAAATTAGTATAAATGTCATCACAAGCAGTAAGAAATAAAATAAATGCTGATATACGTAGAGTTATATCAGATGTTAAAAGAAAAGTAATATCAGAAGGAAAGAAAAAAGTAATGGAATTAAAAAATGAATTACTTAGTCCTGATACAATTATAAGAATATTATCTGCAGATATAGATCAAACATCTTGTAGTGCAGCAGGTAGAAATAAAATGAAAGAAAAAGCAGAAGATTTATTATTACAATTAACAACTATAGAAGAAGTAATAGATAAATCTTTAAAAGTATTTAATGATTTAGAAAAAAAAATAGGAGCTATTTCAAGTAAAGCAGAAATTCCTGGTGTTCCTAATCCTATAGAGGGAATAAAAGCAATAACTGATGCTATAAAACCACTAACAGATATATTACAATATGTTATAATGGCAGCACCTGCTATTATAGGATCTAATATATCAATAGGAGGAGTTGGAGCTATTAGTGGAACTGCAGTTACTCAAACAAATAATAATGTAAATTTAGCTAAAGCAAAAATAGGAGAATTTACAAATTTATTTAGAGCTTTACCTAGAGTATTAGATAGATATGTAACTATGGCAGATAAAGTATTTGATAATATTACTAAAATAAAAAATCAAATTCAAAGGATAAAAGATGAAATAGATAAATTAAAAGCTTTTATTAATTATATGGAACTTGACTTTATAAATAAATGTAATGAATTACAATTACCTGTAAATCCTCCAGTACCTGATCCTCCAGTATCTACTCCTATTCCTCCTCCTCTTACTTTAGAAGATATAATAAAAGAATCTGAAGAACTTTACAGTACTTTATTAGAAAATTTAATTGCTAGAGGAGACACTAAAGCAATAAGAAGAGTATATAAGATAGGAGTTAATCTTCAAAGAATTAAAAACACAAGAATTACAATAATAGACATATAAGAAACAAATAAACTTTATATTTATAATAAACAAAACAAACAAACATGAAAGCAAAAACTTTTGAAAACCTAATTAGAAAAGTAGTTAGAGAAGAAATCGATTATGCATTACGCAGAGAAATCAAATCACTTAAAGAAGATTTACGTGATGAATTAAAACCAACAATTACAGAACAAACGGAAAGACAGGTTGAAATTCCAGAAACAACAAAACAATCATTAAGAAATCAAATTATGGGTAATGCATCTATAAAACAACAACCAAAACAAAGTTATGTAAAAGATACAGCATTAAATGATTTATTAAATGAAACAGCAGCAGGAGATACTAATACACACACAGCAATGGCCCCTAGTGTAATGGAAACAACAAATATGCCTGAATCAGTAGCAAATGCAGTAACAAAAGATTATAGTAGTTTAATGAAAGCAATAGAAAAGAAAAAAGGAAGATAACAAATGCCTATAATTCAGTCAGCAAGAAGAATAAATCCGTTAGATCTTAATAAAAATATTAAGATAGGGGTTGCTTTTCCTTTAGATGAAGAAAATATGTTCTCAGGGACTGAAACTGTTAAAGAACAAGTTAAATCTAATTTATTAAATCTTTTATTAACTTACCCAGGTGAAAGAATAAATTTACCTAAATATGGAGTAGGATTAAAAAATCTTTTATTTGAACAAAAAATAGATTTAGAAACTTTAAAATTAAAAATTCAAAATCAAATAGAAATTTATATATCAGAAATCAGCTTACAAAATATAAGAATAAATACAAGTAACAATATTTTATTAATTAATATAACATATATTTATTTATTAGATAATACTGAACAATCAGTACAATTAAATTATAATAACTCCCCTTACTAATGGCATATTCAAAAGTATCAAATAAAAATCAAGATAAAGATATAAAATATCTAAGTAAAGATTATAATTCTTTTAAGTCTCAATTAATAAATTTTACTCAAACATATTTTCCTGACAACTTTAATGATTTTAGTGAAGGTAACCCAGGAATGATGTTTTTAGAAATGGCAGCTTATGTAGGAGATGTTTTGTCTTTTTATACAGATACTCAATTAAGAGAATCGTTTTTATCTTTAGCTCAAGATAATAAAAATATATATAATTTAGCTTATTCTATGGGATATAAACCTAAAATAACTTCAGCAGCAAGTGTAAATTTAGAATTATCTCAATTAGTACCTTCAAAAGCTAACACTTATGAACCTGATTATGATTATGCTTTAGACATAAATAAAAATTCAACATTTGTTTCTTCTGAAGGTCCTACTTTTTATATAACTAAAGATGTAAGATTTGGTTTTTCATCAAGTTTTGATCCTACAAAAGTAAGTATATATCAATATGATAGCTCAAATAATCCTGAATACTATTTACTTAAAAAAACTTGCTCTGCAGTTTCTGGAGACACAAAAATAAGATCTTTTACAATAGGAGAACCAGAAAAATTTAAAACCTTAAATCTATTTGACTCAAATATAATTTCTATAGAATCAATTGTAGATTCAGATGGAAATCAATGGACAGAAGTACCATATATAGCTCAAGATACAACATTTGAAGAAGTACAAAATTTAGGAACTAATGATCCTACATTACAACATTATAATAATCAAACTCCTTATTTATTAAGAATAAAAAGAACATCAAAAAGATTTATAACTAGAGTAAAATCAGATAATAGTGTAGATATTCAATTTGGATCTGGTACTTCTGATAAATCAGATGAACAAATTATTCCTAATCCAGATAATATTGGCTTAGGAATTAAAGACGGAAGATCTAAATTAGATACAGCATATGATCCTTCAAACTTTTTATATACTAGAGCATATGGAGAGGCACCATCAAATACAACGCTAACAGTAACTTATTTAGTAGGGGGAGGATTAAAATCAAACGTAAATTCAAATACAATAACAGAAGTAGGAATATTAAATGTTACTAATAAGCCTAATGTAAATGCTTCTATGATAAATTTTTCAAAATCATCATTAGTAGCTACAAATCCAGAACCAGCAAAAGGTGGGGGAGCAGGAGAATCTTTAGAAGAAATAAGAATGAATACAATAGCTCATTTTTCAGCCCAAAAAAGAACAGTTACAAAAGATGATTATTTAATTAGAACTTTATCTATGCCTCCACAATTAGGAAGAGTAGCTAAAGCTTTTATAACCCAAGATGACCAAACTTCACCTTTAACAACAGAACCTAATCGTATTCCTAATCCTTTAGCTTTAAATTTATATACTTTAGGATACAATTCAGAAAAAAAATTAACTAATTTAAATACAGCAACAAAAACAAATTTATCAACATATCTTGAACAATATAGAATGCTAACTGATGCTGTTAATATAAAAAATGCATTTGTAATTAATTTTCAAGTAGAATTTGAAATAACAACATTTAAAAGTTATAATAATCAACAAGTATTATTACAATGTATAACAGAATTACAAAATTATTTTCAAATAGATAAATGGCAAATAAATCAACCTATATCAATTTCAGAAGTACAAAATTTAATAGGAGCAGTAGATGGGGTACAAACAATAGAAAGTCTTACATTTAATAATATAAGTGGTATATCTCAAGGTTATTCTCAATATAAATATGGTTTTATAAAAGCAACAAGAAACGGTATGATTTTTCCTTCAATGGATCCTAGTATTTTTGAATTAAAATACCCTAATAAAGATATTAACGGACGTGTAACAACATATTAAAATGGCATATTATTTTATTTTTCCTGAAATAGACACAACAATATACAGTCATCCTGACAGAAAAACAATGAATACAGGAGCAGATGAACTTTTAGAATTAGTTAAAGAACCAGGATCTACTGATCAATCTCATCACCCTTCAAGAATTTTAATTAAATTTAAAAATGAAGAAATAACAAATACAATCTCTTTAATGGGAGATACTAATTTTACATCTTCATTATCCTCATCAGTTAATTTACAATTATCATTAGCAGAAGCAAGAAATATAGTATCAACACATATTATAAATGCTTATGCAATATCTCAATCATGGGATGAGGGAACAGGTAAATATTTAAATACACCAACAGCTTCTAATGGTGCATCTTGGATATATAGAGATAATTCAACAATAGAAACTAAATGGGAAACAGGATCCTTTACAACAGGAACTACAGGATCCATATCTAGTCCCTTAGTAGGGGGTATAGGAACTTTTATTATTGGAAGTACTTTTATAGTAGGATCTTCACCTACTGTATTAACACAAGGAGGAGGAACTTGGTACACAGGAAGTAATTTTTATGGTACTCAACAATTTTTAAAAGGAGACGATTTAGATACAAATATAAATGTAAAAGAAATAATCCATAAATTTAGTGCAAGTTTAAATGCTGGAAAAACATTTCCTGAAGGTATAGAAAACTATGGATTTCTAATAAAAACAATAGATAATGTAGAAACAAACGCTTCTAGTAGTTTTGGTGAATTGCAATATTTTTCTTCAGATACCCATACAATTTATCCTCCAAAATTATGTTTTAAGTGGGATGATAGTATACAAATATCAAACCAACAAAATATTGCAAAACAAAACGGAGAATTAAGTGTTTTATTATATGGAAATAAAAAAGAATATAACCAAAATGAAATAGTAAAATTTAAAATACATGTAAGAGATAAATATCCTACAAGAGAATTTTCAGAAACATCAAATTATTTAAATATAGGTTATTTTACAACAGGTTCTTTTTATAGTGTAAGAGATGCACACACAGAAAGAGAAATTATTCCTTTTGATAATACATTTACTAAATTAAGTTCTGATAGTGATGGTATGTATTTTAATTTACATATGAATGGTTTACAACCAGAACGTTATTATCGTATATTATTAAAACATATTAATAAGGATGGAACAGCAATTTATGATGATAAATATTTTTTTAAAATAGTAAGATAATGATTTATGGCATATGGTAATCAAAATACTCAAAATCAAAATTCACCAAAAACATCTACTTCTGAAAATTTAGGAACAGGAATAGATAATTTACCTAGTTCTTCTGTATTAAAAAACACTAATAAAGAATTTCCTTTATTAAAAAAAATAATCAGCAACCAAAAAGCTAAAGAACTAACAGAAGGTACTTTTAATGAAGTTATACTATCAGAAGAAAAATTTGATGATACTAAAATAAAAAAAATATATAATGATTTATTTTATCAAATTTCTAAAAAAGGAAAAAAATCTCATTATAATATAATAGAATTAAGTGAAGATTATTATGATCCTAGTGTAAATGAAAATTTAGAAGATGAAATAGAAGCTTTAGGAGAAGATTTATTAGAATTAAATAAAGACTTACTATCAGGATCTCTTATTACATTTGAACCTTCTCACCCTATTTTTGCAAATGGGACACTTATACAAGAAGGAGACACTACAGATAATGCTCCTATTGAACCTAATTCTGATATATGGTATATTCAACAAGGATTTAAAAGAAGATTAGGAAGAAATAGCCAAGGACATATAAATGGATATTGGAAAAGATTATTAAGACAAGTACAAGGGGAAGATGTTTATAATGCTGATGGATCATATAAATCTACAAAAAATAGTCCTTATTTTAGATTTCTTACTCCTGAAGATATAAATTCAATACCATCAGGAACAGATATAAATGATGGAGATGATTTAAATGATAAAGCAGTTATACCAATAGATGATTATTATATATATAGTGAAATAAAAATAAAATTATACTGTAAAGGAGTTGAAAAGTTTTATAGATTTTCTCCAGGAGAAATAGGTTATGATCCTGATCTTAGTGGTTATCCAAACACAGGAGGTTATTGGTATATAGATGATAATGCATATTGTAAAGTAAAAGCAGTAACAGATGAAGATCCATCACAAACCTTTTTACCAAAAGAAATATGGCATAATATTAGAGGAGGAACTTCAAAAACAATAACTATTTCAAGAGATGCTAAATTTTATGGTCATACTTTAAATGGAACAAGTGATCCTTTAGATTATGATTTTTATCATGAGACAGCAATGAAAGAATATGAAACAAGAGATGAATATGGATCTAATATGGATATTGCTAAACTTTTAAAATGGAAATATTGGGGAGAAGGAAAATTATTTCCTGCAATAATTAATGTAAAACCAGGAAGTAGATTAACTTATCGTTTAATTTCACCCGCTAATAATTCAGGTAATGTAGTAGATGGGGGAGGATCACACCAATTTAATGCAGTAATTGACTCAGCAGAGGGAGTGCGTGTTCAAGGAGCTCCAAGTTGGCAAAAAAATATGTTTAATTCTTTTTATAATCGTATTTCAAATTATAATACACCCATGTTACATCGTAATTGTTATGGTCCTTTAGGTGAAAACGGGTGTTTTGGTGCATTAGGTCAATCAACAAAAACTCAAACACTATTATTAGATAAATATCAAAATTACTACAGAACTTCTGTAAAAAGAGAAAATTCTGGAGAATACTACAAAGTATATGGTCAACCTATCCTAAAAGTAAAGAATAAATATTCTGTTCTTTTAAGAAGTTCTAATGAATATACTTTTTTTTATAATATTGAAGATAATAACCAAATTATTATTAATAATGAAAAATTAGATGAACATGTAGAAGGCTATAGAATTTACGATCCTAATCATAACTTTCGTTGGATGAATTATTTTGGAGAAGCACCACCTGATGAACACGTATATTATTATAGAGGAGATTCATCTCCATCACTAAGATCTTATATGAATAATCCTACACTTTATTACCCAGGATTAAAAGGAGAAAAATTAAATACAGTAAGTACAGATTGGGATAAAGGAGGTGAAATAAATTCAGAAGGCTATCAACAGTTAATAAATATGGTAGTAAATTTTATGAACGAAGTAAAAAAAGAACCTTGGGCCCAAAACCATATGATTCAAGATGCATTATTATATTTACATACTGAAGGTTCACTTGTAAGTAATGACCAAAAAATATATTTAGGTGATAATCCTTTTAATTTAAGAGAAGCAGGAAGTAATAAAAAATTTAAATTTAAAGAAGCAGTAAAATATGAGTAATACACAATCAAATTTTCAAAAAAGAGTATACGAATCTAAACAAGCAAGAGATATTTTAGATGAAGAATTTATTGAGTTTGGACCAATAAAAAGAAATATAAATGAATTTTTTGATATGTATAATAATAAATTTTATAATATTTCAAAACCAACACATAAATTTTTCGCAAAAGAAAGCTTTAAATATGCAACAGATTATATTAATCCCAAACTTCTTCAAGTATTAAGTTTACAAAAACAAAAAGAACAAATACAAATAGATATAGATTCTATAGAACATAAACACATTTTATTTCCTAATAATATAATTTTACAAAGATGGGCCCCACAGGATACAAATTTAAATGAAATAACTTTTTATTTTTTACAATCAGGAAAAAAAAGATTAATACATGGAACTGAAAATGTACTTAAAGTAAAAGATTTTTTAAGAAAAAAAGGGCTTACAAATGCTAATGATCCTAGAGGATGGTCAATAAGTGTACCTTCTGCTACAATAAGTGGAATCCCTTCAGGACCCGATATAAATTCAGAAAAAGACATATTTATATCTATATATGAAGTTAATACAGGTAAAAAACTACCTTCTAATATTTATATAGGATAAATAATATATAATGGCTTATAATTCTAAAACAAATACCCAAACACCAGTAACGGTAAAAGATGCTGTAATAGGATACAGTAAACCTGAAGGACCTATAAGAGATTTAAGTTTAATACCAACACAAACAGTTTATGAAGATACTTTTGAAATAAAAGATCCAGAAATTCAAACAAAAACACTTCAAACAACTTTTGGTAGAGAAGAAGATTATATAGAACTTCATATAAAAAACTCAGCAAACCAATTAATATATTCTGAAGCAAATTTTCAAGATTATCAACTTAAAAAAGAAAATAATGTTATTAGTATTAATGGAGAAAAAATACTATCAGATAGAGGTTATACTTCAGGATTATATAATATTAGTATACATCCTTTTAGAAATAAAATTTTTAATTCATCTCATTTTCCCTTTCAGTTAAAACAAATATCTACTTCTCGTAGAGAAATAAAGTCAATAGCTGAAGGAGTTAATAATGAATTATTTGATGAATCTATTCTTAATTTTATTTTAGAAGTAGAAAGTGCATCTTATTTTAAAGAATTTGTTTTAAATTTTGGTGGGGGAGTATTATTTTCTGGAATTAATTTAATGTTAAATAAAGATACATTAAAACATGAATTAATATTAAAAACATTAGAACCCCTATCTTTATCAATTAAAAAAGATACTAAATTTAAAATAGTTGAAGAAATCTCAGATCCTATTCTTATAACAATAGATTTAGGACTTCCTCCAATAGAAGATAATAGTATTGAATTAATGGGTCCTAATTTTCAAATAAATACAAGACAAAATAATTCTATACCTTCTGCCTTTAAGTCTTATAATGATATATTAAATTATAATGTAACTTCTTCTTATAATCATTTATTAAATAAATTAGAAAACCCAGACACAATAAATATACAATATGATTATATAAGAAATGTATCTTCAAGTATGGAAGAACTTGATAGACCTTACCATTTTGAAAATTTTACACATTTTAGTAGTGCTATAGAAAGATTAAAAAACTTTCAAAAGAAATTAAAATCAATAGAACTACATGAATCTCAAATAACACAAACAGAATTAGTACAAGGTTCACTTACAGGTTCTAATACTTACAAAACAGTTTTAGAAGATATAAAAACTAAAAAAAGAAATATTATAAAAAACTTTGATGGTTATGAACATTTTTTATATTTTAATTCAGGTAGCCTTTATGATTGGCCAAAACAAAATACAACTACCCCCTATAAATTGTATTCAATATCTTCTTCTCAAGCAATAAGTTGGTTAGGAAATGAAAAAGATGCTTATAATGATTATGGAGGTCAGTTATTATCTGCTTCTTTATATGATAGAGAAAATCCTCATAATTTAAAAAAATTAATACCTGAACATATATTAGAAAATAAAGACAATAATTTATATGTAAATTTTGTAAATATGATGGGTCAACATTTTGATTATATATGGACTCATATAAAACACATAACAGAAATACATAATTCTGATAATAAATTTGGTATTTCAAGAGAATTAGTATATTTTCAACTTAAAAGTTTAGGTATAGATACTTTTGATCAATTTGAAAATTCTAACTTAATAGAATATATTTTAGGAGAAGGAATACAAGATAATACAGTAGGAAATTTAATAGTAGGTCAATTTATAGTAGGAAGTAATACAAATGCTTTTTATAATGTTCAAAGAGGTATAAAAACTTTTGTTACTGCTTCAAATAAAGGTTCAATTCCTAAAGGTCAAATAACAAAAGAAATTTGGAAAAGATTATATAATAATGCTCCTTATCTTTTAAAAACTAAAGGAACAGAAAGAGGTTTAAGAGCATTAATGAATTGTTATGGAGTACCTTCAACTATTTTAAATGTAAAAGAATATGGGGGAAATACACTTTTAAGTGGTCCTTTAAAAGATTTAGATACTTCTGGTACTTATAAAACTTTTAGTTATGATAAATCATCATTAGCTTATAGAGGAAATTCAGGAACAAGCGGTCAATTTATAAAATCAAATTGGTCATCCTCTCTAACAGATGCTTTATCTTCTTCAGCTAAAACAATTGAATTTAGAATTAAACCAGATAAATTACCTGATGGTTCGGATCAACATTTATTAACATTATCAGGAAGTGATGCTACTAAAGATCCAACATTAAGATTAACAACATACACAGGAAACGATATATCATCATCATTAGATGCTTCTCAACACGGTAAAATAGATTTAATAATTAATGATACAGTAGTAGCTTCAACAAGTAACTTTCCCGTATATAATGGAGATTTTTGGAATATTTTTATAGGAGTATCAGGAAGCCAAGCAGCAACTAATGATATAATTTTTGGGGCATATCAAGCTAATTGGCTAAAACATGTATCTGCATATACAGCAAGTATAGCACAAACTAAAGCAGACAGACAATTAACATTTGGGGATCCTTTTAATGGAAATACTAATATAGGAGGAGCAGCTTATGTTTATATAGGAGGTATAAAACCAAATCTTACATCAGCTTATGATAATATAGATTCATTAGTTTTTTCAGGTTCAATGCAAGAAATTAGATATCATTTTGGTGAATTATTATCACATGAAACTTTAAAAAAACACGCACTTGAACCTTTTATGTATAGTGGTAATACTCCATCTTCTTCTTATAGCAATTTACTTTTTAGAATACCTATGGGATCAACTGATGAAGAAATTGCACCCTTATCTTCTTACCACCCCAATATAGAAGTTAATTATTTAGGAACAATAACTTCTAATGTAGCAGGAGGAGCCTCATTTATAGAAATAACAGAAACTCATCATTTACCTACTCCAGACACAGTTGGGGCTTCAATGACAAGTGAAAAAGTAAGAATAGACACAGGAACAATTCCATCAGATAATATATTATTAGTAAATAAAAAAGTAGAAACGTCAACTTTAGACAGACAACCTCCTGAATATGAAGATTTAGGTATACATTTTTCACCTACATCTGAAATAAATGAAGATATAATTTATACCTTAGGATCCTTTAGATTAGATGATTATATAGGTAATCCTTTACCTTCAGCTCAATCATCCTCAAAATATGAAGATTTAAAGGATATTCAAGAAATTTATAATAGAAAATTAAGAGGAAGATATAATTATTGGGATTATATTAAATTAATACAAGATTATGACCATACTCTTTTTAAAATAATAGAACAATTTGTACCTTTTAAAGCAAACACAAAAACAGGTTTATTAATAGAACCAACATATCTTGAAAGAACTAAATTTCAAAGAGAAGTACCTATAAGAAGTGATGCACAAACAATGACTACGGGTTCTCATCAAACTTTTGATGTTCAAATAGAAACTTATAACGCAGGAAATAAAGCATTTTCTTTTGCCCCTACAAATTTATATAAACCAGATGGAACAGGTTCACTTATAGACACAGAAGATCCATTTGCAACATCATCTAATATTCTTACTACAATAGGACAATGGGAACCAGGTAGTTATGTTGTTAGTAATAATAATTTAACTTTTATAACTTCAAGTAAATATAGTGAAAGATTAGAACAAGGAACAAATGGTACTATAGAAATCTATGAGGATCATTTAAATCCTTTTAAATATGATCCTAAAGGAAATAACAACCAATCATGCCAAGCCCCCGTACAACCCTTTACTATAAACAGACAAGCATCTTTTGGTATAGGAAGTGCGGCTATTGGAAGTAGTTTTGTTATAGGGAATTATTATTTATTTGGACCTAATGTTCCCCAAGGAATAGGATCTTCTACTATAGGTGCTACTTTTAATATAGGAAGTTATGGAAGTGGTATAGGTATAGGAAATGCTACTATTGGGAGTACTTTTGTTGTAACAAGTTTTACTAACATACCAAGACGTAATATTAATTATATTCCTCATAAATCAAATGTATTATTAGGAAACGTAATAACAGGAAGAAAATCTAAAAAATATTTTCAATATCAAACTTATACTCTATAATGGCACCATTCCCTATTTTATTTAAATTTAATCCAACATTTCAAAAACCTTCAAAAAGTATAGAGGATAGAGTATTTACTGCTGAATTTGATGATGCTTTAGTAGATCAAATACATTGGAAAAATGCAAGATATGATGGGTGTAAAATTAGATCAAAAGAAATAAATAAATTTACCCCCATCCAAACAACACCAGGAGGGATAGGAACTTCAGTAATAGTAAATTCAGCAACCTCTTCTAGTTTTGGAACAACCCAACCAGCTTCTTTTCAAATAGGTACATGGCCCCCACAATTAGATTGGCCAGGAGATACATTAAACCCAACAGGATTAAATCCTAATGTAAGAAGAGAAACAACAGCACTTTATATAAGTAATACAGTTATAGGGGGAGAAGAAGACGCTCAATTTACAACAATAAAAGACCATTCTTATATAAACATAAATCAAATATTATTAATAGACCCTGGAACAGATTCTGTTCAATTATTAGATAAACAAGTAGAAGATTTTGTGCCTTTTCATAGTTTTATTACAAACGATTTACCAACAGGAGAAAGTTTTAGTATTAAATTAATTGATGAATCAATAGCACAAAATTTAAAGGGATTAAATGAATATAAGGTTAAAATGAATAAAGGATTTTTATTAAAAACTTTTGAATTTGAACATGTAGATTCTCCTTTACATTTAACTGAAAATAATTCAATGTATTTGTATAAAAAAGGATCAACACAATCTGATCTTTTTAAAGAGGGAATACCATATACTCCTGATGGTGTAGATAATAGAGATATAGTAAGATTTAGATATGGTACTATAGAAATGACAGGAGGTAGTGGATTTGGTTTTGGATCTGGTTTTGCTTTAGATAGAATAGGACCTTCATTTGTGTCTTCATCTATTATTTCAAATAAATTTACAATTCAATATTATTCAGGAAGTTTTGGTAATATAAATGAACCTCCTCAACCTCAAGGACTTAATAACGGAGATGTTTTAGAAACATCAGGATTAGGCTCAGCAAGCAGATTTATAGGAATAAATACTTTAGACTATTTAAAATCTAATTACCCCACTACAGAATTACATCTAACTTTATTTAATGGTACTAAAGATTTTAGTTTAAGTGAAACAAATACAAGTAGTGCCCATGATGAAAGAAGTATAAGTACATTTGAAATAGATCATAATCAAACACAATTAGATATAGGGGGAGTATGTAATTCATTTTTACCTAAAACACATGAACTTAGATTAAAAGGAATAAATGATAGTAGATTTGAACCTCAAGGACATACATTTTTTGATGATTTTCAAACAGCTTATATAACAGGATCTACTACTATAGGGGGGTGTGTAAATTTTGCTACTCAACAACCTTTTCAAATAGGAACTAAACTACAACTTGGTATTAATATAGATAAAGTAACTACAGCAAGTGTGTATGTACAAGGAGGAGCACTAGGAACAGTAGGGTATCAAAATATCCAATCAAGTAGTCACCCTCAATATGGTAAATCTCTAACAGGATCTATGTCTTCTAGTAATTATTATTCAGGTTCTTTTAATTATCAATTATCTTTTTTAGATAAAGATCATACATTAATATCAAATCTAAATAAAGACACAGAATTATTTAATGGGATAGGAACAAAAGGTATAGTAATTATCCCTAAACACACACACCCTAAAATTAAAAATAATATTAATTTTTATTTACAACAGGCAGGAATTATAGACTCTTCTCCTAATACACAAATATTAATTTCAGATGATATAAGATAATTAAACAAAAAATGCAATTTTTTAAAACAGTTTATATTTATAACAAAACACAAAAACAATGGGATATTTAGACAATAGTAGCATCACAGTAGATGCAATTTTAACAAAAAGAGGACGTGAATTACTTTCTAGAAATGATGGTAGTTTTAGAATTACACAATTTGCTTTAGGTGATGATGAAATTGATTATACTTTATTTAATGAAAATCACCCTAATGGAACACAATATGCTTCAGAAGCAATTGAAAATATGCCTTTAATTGAAGCAATTCCTGATGGTACTAATATGATGAAGTCACAATTAATTACTCTATCAAGAGGAAAATCACTTTTACCTTTTATTTCAGTACCAGGTATCACAAATAACACAGTTACATTAATTAAAGGACAGTCAACATTTACAATATCACCTGTAACACATAATTTAACTAATAATTCTACTACAGCAGGCACAGAAGGAGGAGGATATAAATTTACAGTAGTAAACTTTAATTATTTAAATGATATGATTACAGAAACAAGTACAGGGTCTCCTCAAGAATTAGATGTTTACGGAGGTTCTGAAGCAATAGCAGAACATGTAGATGGTTTTCAACTTACTATGACTCCTACTAATGAAGAGGCATTATTCCCAACAGGCACAGAATCTATAACAACAACAATAATAATTGAAGGTATGACAACAGGAGCAAGAAAAACACTTCAATTAGTAGTTAATAAATCTTAAAAAATAAAAAATGAGTTTATCACCTTTCAATCAAGCTAATGATATAGTAGATTTAGGACCACAATCTTTAATCACATCAACATGGTCAAACAATACAAATGATTTAAATGTATTAACAGGATATACTTCTTCACTTCAGGGGGGAGATGTAGGAATGACTTCACCAACAAGTTCAGGAATGTTTTATATAGATGTTTTTAATGCAGTAACAGGTTCTTCAACTGCTGAAGTTCAAATGGCTGTAGCTTATGGAAATCATGTAGGATCAGGATCTCCTGATTTTACAAATGACACAGGTTCATTAGGTATAGGAGCTTCTAGAGTAGTATATGGTCAATATAGAAATTTAGTATTTGACAATGAAACTTCAAAATTTAAATTTGGAAATCATACACCAAATAGTATTTATGTTATTAATGTAAATAGAGCAAGATATAAACAAAAATTATCTCCAGGTTCTTTAAATTTACACATATCAGGGTCTCCTGTAGAGGGAACAGGAAGTGTAGGCGTAGGAGATATAATCCACTTAACAGATGATAGTGTTACTCGTGGAGCAACTGTTCAAAATCCTAATTATGCAGCTACAGGAGGAGGAGAACAAGGAGCATTAGGAGGGTATTACCATATAGTATCTGGTTCAAATGGTGTACAACAAGGAACTTCACATAATCAATTAACAATTAATACTAGTGCCTCTTGTTTTGGATATTTTTACCCTAATGCAGGTCTTATAATTTTAAATGGAGATGCATTTAGTGCTTCTTTTGGAACTAAAGCATCAAATAATCAAATCAATGATGGTAATCAAACAACTTATGATAAACCACATCAAAGTTTTTTTGACGCTATAGTAGGGGGTGGTACTTTTATAGTAGACACAGAAGAACAAATCAACAGTAAATATTATTTTGTTAGAGCAAGAAACTCAGAATTTAACTACACTAACAATGAATCGTTTACAGATGATGATAATAGAATATTACACGCTAGTATGCAATATAATCCCAAAACATTTATAACAACAGTAGGATTATACAATAACGCAGCAGAATTAGTTGCTGTTGCAAAATTAAGTCAACCAGTAGCTAAAGATTTCACAAAAGAAGCACTTATAAGAGTTAAATTAGACTACTAAAATGTTAACCCAATGGCGTACGTCTATAAACAATTTACAGCTCAAGATCAAGCTTTAATACCTTTTAACGCTCATAAACAGTATAATTTTACTTCTGCTTCGGCATCTACTAATTCAGCTTCTTTTTATAATTCAAGATGGACTTCTGAATCTTATGACATTTATAGTAGTGGAAGTGCTTCAGCGGATTCTATTCATATACTTAAATATAACCAAATAGATAAACTTTATTATAGAAATTATCTTTCTCAAATTCATGATAAATTAGGACCTATAGAATATATAAAACAACCTAGAAATTTATATGAAAAATTAAATATACTTTCTATTCCTATGGGGTTATATGGTAATGAAATAAAACCAGGTTCTTTTTATTTATCATCAAGTGAATATAGTATAATAGATGATAAATTTGGTAATTTATTAATTAGTGGAACTATTATAAATAATTATCCTAATAATATACAAGAAAACGTATTTAGATTAGATCCTATAAAAGGTTTTAAAAAATATGATTTAGGAGTACATACAGGATACGCTACAATTTCTGAAATACCCTTCTCTACAACTACAAGAGATCAAATTGAAGAAGGAATTATAGGAGCAGCATTACCATCATCCTTTCAAAAAGTTTATCATAAAAATAAATGGAGAAGAGGAACAAGAATAGATACTAACATACCTACTACATACTCAACAGGTCAAAACAAACCTATTAAATTTTATCCTTTAGATAAAGATGACAGTTATTTTATGAATAATATACATTATAATAATGTAACTTTTAATACATCTTCATTAGGAAGTATTTCTCATAAATTTCCAAAAATTTCATTTAATAGCACAACAGGATCTTTAATATCTTCTTCTCATTCAGAAAAATATAATTTTAATAAAGATGATAATTTTTCAATATCTTTTTGGGTAAAACCTCAGGGTTTTCCTTATGTAGGAAATGGTATAGGTTTTTCTAGTATAGGAAATGGATTTATTATAGGAAATTATAATGCAACACAAATAGATAATAAAAAAAGATATATTTTATCTAAAAGTAAAACAAAAAACATTCATTCTCATACTGTTAAAGATTTTACTACACCATCATCTCTTGGACAGTTTTCTTTAATATATCATTCTAAAATAGCAGAAGCAGAAGATAGATTCCCTTATGAAGTATTTATGCAAAGTAGTTCCTTATTTTTTGAAATATCAGATGGTAATGAAATAAAATCATTAAGTACAAAAATAGAAGGAATATGGAATAATGATCTTAATTATTCACATATTTTATGTCAACGTTCGGGATCTACAATGCAATTATATTTAAATGGATCCTTAAAAGATACAGTAGCTTTATCTTTTAAAGACCAAACAAGAAATACAGCTGATCTTTATATAGGAGGAAATGGGGGTAGTAATAATATAGACAATAGTGGGGGTATAGGTTCTTCTAGTTTAGGGAGTACGTTTATTGTAGGAAATTATGTTAGTGGTTCTTTTATTGAAGGTCCTAAATTTTTTAATGGAGATATAACTAATATTAATATATGGTCTAGAGCATATAATTCAACGACAATAACTAACATATCAGAAAGTATAAATGGGTCTCCCTATATAGGAAATATATTTTACCCAAATGGGTTTGCTACAATAACCCATCCTTCTTACCATCATGTCTTAAATTCAGCAGGAATAGGAACAGCTTCTATAGGAGGTACAAACTCACAAAGTGTTTACCAAGTAGGAAACAGAGGTATACACCAACTACAATTTCAAGGAACCCACTTAATTTATGAACATGAATATCAATGTACAGTAGGAGAACATGAATTTAATAATACAACTAATATATCAGTAAGAAAATTTAAATCTAAAACAAGTCATGAATTAGCAGATTTTACAACAAGTTCATTATTTAAACCCCATGTTACAACTATTGGACTTTATGATGATAATATGGAATTATTAGTAGTAGGTAAATTAGGACAACCAATAAGAATGTCAGATGAAACAGATACAACTTTTGTTGTAAGATATGATACATAAAATCGCGTCTTTGAAAAAGGCCATATACGTATAATAGTAAAATTGCAATTTTAACTAACAAAAAATCAAAAAAATTAAATTATGGCAGTAAAATTAAACTCAGAGCTAGCAGCTTTCTTCGAAACAGGAGATCAACCATCAGAAGCAGAATTCGGTCACTTAATTGACAGTATATTACCAACACCAGCAGCATTAACAGATGCAGCTGCAGTTACTTTAACAAAAGCAGCAAACCAAGGTAGAGTAAATGTAGTAGCAGATTTATCTCAAAACTCAACGTTTACAATTCCAGCAGCAGCAGCAGCGGGAGAATATTATAACTTTGTTTATGTAGGAGGAGCTGATGAAGCACATAACCATATTTTCTCATTAGGAACTTCAAACACTCAGTTTTTTATAGGAAACGTAATGTGGGTTCATGATGATGGAACAGGTGATTCAGTCTTTTCAGACGGTGATTCAAATGAATTACTTACTTTAGTAACACCGATGAATTATGATATTAATATTTTAGCTAAAAGTACTACAGAGTGGTATCTTTGGGGATCAGTACATTCAGCAACAATCCCAACAATCGGAGACTAATAATTATCAAATATTTTTTAAAAAGACCTTGGTTTTCCAGGGTCTTTTTTTTATATTCATTATATGTGGTACTACTTAAATGAACAAATTAATGAAATCGTTGACCTCCCTGAAGGTGCATTTGGTTTCATCTATCAAACAACTCATTTACCAACTGGAAAAAAGTATATTGGTAAAAAATCTTTAATTTATAATTTAAAGAAAAAATTAGGTAAAAAAGAAAAAGCACTTTGGGAAGGTAAAGGTCGTCCTCCTGTATTTAAAAGAGTACAAAAGGAAAGCGATTGGAAAACTTACTATGGTTCTCACAGTTTTATAAAAGACGCAAATAAAGAAGATCTAGAAAGAAAAATCCTACAAGTGGCTTACAACAAAAAAGAACTTACATACTTAGAATGTAAATATCA
>Ga0181377_1000222_pt1 | contig 22470 bp, 19 predicted proteins | sample LowvirmetaG_9_FD_130160 | JGI IMG/M metagenome (GOLD analysis project Ga0181377, IMG submission 130160) | Marine viral communities from the Subarctic Pacific Ocean - Lowphox_13 viral metaG | ecosystem: Environmental > Aquatic > Marine > Oceanic | place: Subarctic Pacific Ocean | collected...
ATACATTTAAATTTTATTATACAGAAGTAGATGATTTAGAAGATTTAAAACATGAAGTAATTTGTTTTCTTTTAGAAAAATTAGATTATTTTAAACCAGAAAAGGGCTCAAAAGCTTTTAGTTATTTTTCAATTGTAGGAAAAAATTATCTTATATTATATAATAATAACAATTATAAGAAGAAAAAAGCTAAAGTAGACGTCTTAAAAGCAGATGAAGATGAGGGAGTTTTACATCAATTAGGTAGGGATGGACGTAAACAAGAAATAAAAGATTTTATAGATTACCTCACAGAATATATTGATAAATATATGTTTACTATGTTTAAAAAAGATAAAGATAGAAAAGTTTGTGATGCTATAAATGTACTTTTTAAACGTAGAGAAAATTTAGAAATTTTTAATAAAAAAGCTCTTTATATCTATATTAGAGAAATGACTCAAGTAGATACTCCTGTTATAACCAAAGTAACTAAAATATTAAAGAAAAAATATAAAGAACTATATTCTGAATATAATGAAACAGGATATGTAAAAATCTAAATTTTTCCATATTTATAACAAAACAATATGGATCCATTAAACCAAGTATTATTTGACGATAAATCTTTCTCAGATTTATTAAAAGAAATTCACGGTAATCAAAAGAAAAAAGCTAAACAACTTGCATCTTTAATTGCTGAATTACGTCCTTTAGTTCAATCTTTAGGAGATGCTACTGTAGTAGTTCCTTTAATTAAGGAATATATGGAAATTAGTGTCAAAAACGACGACCAATTAATAAAAATGGCGGCTATTGTTCAACGTCTATCAACAAGTACATCCCAAAGTGGGGATGGTGGTCTATTAACAGATGAAGAAATGAGTCAATTAATGGATGTTGCAGAAGAAATATCTAAAACAGTAGAAGAACCAAAACAATTACCAGATGTTCACAAATATTAAAGCAGTAAGAGTTCTAGAAGTAATAATGCAGTCTGTAGATCAGGCCCAGTCGGGATCGGCTAATGTTATTGGTAATATTAGATATAATGATTTAAATGCACCTAAACCTCGTTCTACAAAACAACTTCCTTTTGCTAGACCTTTATTTAATAATATTTCTCAATATCCTGTAGTTAATGAAATAGTATATATATTAGGAGGACCTAGAGATGATCACCCTACAACAGGAGGTTTAGGTGGTTATTATTTTCCCCCACTTAATATTAATGGTTCGCCCCAACATAATGCACAACCAAGCGAATTTACCCCTGAAGAAATAGAAGCAGGAGTAGAAACAGGTTTAGATTATTTTAAAGAAGTAGAAAATGTAAGACCTTTACAACCTTATTTAGGGGATATAATGTTAGAAGGAAGATATGGACAGTCAATAAGATTTGGATCAACTATAAACCTAAACGCTCCTGAAAAACCGGTACCTAATAATTGGAGTAATGAGGGAGAAATAGGAAACCCTATTACTATTATAAGAAATGGCCAAGTAGGAAAGGAACAAGGAAATTCCTTTGAACATATATTAGAAGATATAGATGGAGATGATTCAAGTATTTATTTATGTTCAAATCAACAAATAACTAATTTCCAAAAAGCAGGAGTATACCCTGAAAACCACCCTATGTCTTACAAACATATGTTATAATGAGTAAAAGAGAATTAAACATATCAGATAAAAAATTACATAGAGATACTAAAGAGGATATTATACTTAAATCCCCCCTTAGAATTCCCCCTAAGGAACTTCAAGACCTAAAAAACTTAAAAAGATTAAATATAACGGATTATGCTTATTATGACATAGCTAAATCAGAATACCAAAAAATTGATCAGTTATCAATACCCCCACAAACACATTATGGGGGAAATGATGGTTTTTCAAGAGGGGAAGGGGGTATGAAATTGGGAGAAGAAGAAAACCCACCTTTTAAATATAGACAAGCCCTTCATTCTAATATAGCACATGAAAATGAAATAGATAATATCCCAGGGTCTGATTATAGAAATTATAATGATCCTAAATTAATTAAATCTAACATAATAAACAATTTACATGAATTATTTCAACATTGTATAAATCCTATATTCAATAAATTTGGAGAAGACCTAGCATTAACCTCAGTTTATAGAAATAAAAAAGTAAACAAATTATTGGGAGGAGTAGAAAATAGTCAACATATATATGGTTATGCAGCAGATATAGTTCTCTTAAATAATACCCCCTCATCTACCTTATTTAATTGGTGTGTGTTTAATATACCCCAATACCATCAATTAATATGGGAATATCCAGAAAGAGGTAATTATTCTGACTATCATCCTTCTTTTTCTTGGGTCCATATTTCTTATATAAAGGGGGATAACTATAAAATAAACTCAGTATCTTCAAAAGATCCCAAAGTCCATATTACTTATCAAGATGAAGATACTTTTTATTTAGATAATTTTACTCACAGAATTGCATTAGCGAATCCAAAACTATTGAAAAATCAATAAAATGAAATTTATACCAGAATCCCCAAAAACATATCAAGGAAACCAAGTAATAATAAACTCGGATAGATTAGTCTTTAATGCTAAAGAAGATGCAATACTTTTATACTCAGATAAAGCTATAGGTTTTTCAACAAATGGAAATTTTCATTTTGACACTGACAATTTAGGAGATGCTAAATTTATAGTAAATGCCCCTAACATATATTTAGGAATAAACAATTCAGGAGAATTACCAACAGAACCTGCAGTTTTAGGACATGAATTAAAAGAATTATTAACTCAAATATTAGATTTATTTGATATGATGTCAATAGATGTATGTTATAATATAGCTCATTTAACAACAGCAGCAGGAACCCCTACAGGAATGAACCCAGCTAATGGATCTATTTATATATGCTTACAAGAAGAAATTGATGCTGTAAGAAATAATATAGATGATATAATGAGTCAAAACACAAAATTAGTATAATATGTCATCACAAGCTGTAAGAAATAATATAACAACTAGTATACGTAGAGTAATAACTGATGTTAAACGAAAAGTAATATCTGAAGGAAAGAAGAAAATAATGGAACTTAAAGACGAACTTCTTACCCCTGAGCAAATCATACGAATGCTGTCTTCAGATATAAATCAAGATTCTTGTAGTATAGCAGGTAGAAATAAAATGAAAGAAAAGGCTATAGAGCTAACAAACCAATTAAACCAAATAGACGAAGTAGCCCAAGGAGCATTAACAGTAATGACTGGTTTAGAAGATAAAATAGGCTCAATTTCAATAAAAGCAAAACTAGAAATGCCTAATCCTCCTACGATACCTGATCCTATAGAAGGAATAAAAAAAATAACAGACGCCATAAAACCTATAACAAATATATTACAAAAAGTTATCATGGCTTCGCCTGCTATTTTAGCAGCTAATGTATCAGCACCAGGAACAGGAGGACCTGTTAATGGTTTAGCAATTGCCCAAACAAACAATAAAGTAAATTTAGCTAAAGCAAAAATAGCAGAATTTACAAATTTATTTCAAGCTTTACCAAGATTATTAGATAAATATACATCTATGGCAGATAATATTTTTGCAAAAATTACTTTAATAAAAAGTAATATCCAAATAATAGTAGATGAGATAAATAAATTAAAAGCATTTATTATATATTTAGAAATGGATTTTGAAGATAAATGTAATGAATTCCAGTTAGCTGAAAACCCTCCAGTTCTTGACCCCCCTAATACTGGAGTTAATATTGATCAATCTCTTACTTTAGATGATATAATAGCTCAAGCTGAAGAACTTTATGGAAATTTATTAGAAAGTTTAATAGCTCAAGGACAAAATAGAGCAATAAGAAGAGTATATGCTTTAGGAACACAACTTCAAAGAATTAAAAATACTAAAGTCGAACAAATAAACATATAAGAAACAAACAAATTTTATATTTATAATAAACACAAACAAACATGAAAGCAAAAACTTTTGAAAATTTAATTAGAAAAGTAGTTAGAGAAGAAATAGACTACTCTTTACGCAGAGAAATAAAATCACTTAAAGAAGATTTACGTAGTGAACTTAAACCAACAATAGTAGAACACACTGAAAGACAGGTTGAAGTTCCTGAAGCAACAAAACAATCATTAAGAGATCAAATTATGGGTACAACACCAGTAAAACAACGCCCAAAACAAAATTTTACATCTAATAGTTCATTAAATGATTTATTAAATGAAACAGCACAAGGAGACACTAACACACAAACAGCCATGGCTCCTAGTATAATGGAAACGGCAAATATGCCAGCACCAGTAGCAGAAGCAGTAACAAGAGACTATAGTGATTTAATGAAAGCAATAGCTAAGAAAAAAGGAAACTAACAAATGCCTATAATTAATTCAAGGAGAAGAATAAACCCATTAGATCTTAATAAAAACGTTAAGATAGGGGTAGCTTTTCCTTTGGATGAAACAAATATGTTTTCAGGAACTGAAACTGTTAAAGAACAAGTAAAGGCTAATTTATTAAATCTTTTATTAACTTATCCGGGTGAAAGAATAAATTTACCTAATTATGGAATAGGTATGAAAAATCTTTTATTTGAACAAAATATAGATCTAGAAACATTAAAAGAAAAAATTCAAACCCAAATATCCACTTATATACCTTCTATACAACTAAGAAATATATCAACAAACCAATCAGAAGATAAACATGCATTATTTATTAGCTTATCATATGTTTATCTTTTAGATGGTAGTAGTAATTCAATACAATTAAATTTTAACTAATGGCATATAATAAAGTATCAAATAAAAGTCAAGATAAAGATGTAAAATATTTAAGTAAAGATTATAATGGTTTTAAAAACCAACTAATAAATTTTACCCAAACATATTTTCCTGATAATTTTAATGATTTTAGTGAAGGTAATCCAGGAATGATGTTTTTAGAAATGGCAGCTTATGTAGGAGATGTTTTATCTTTTTATACTGATACACAATTAAGGGAATCATTTCTAAATTTAACCCAAGATAAAAAAAACTTATACAACTTAGCTTATTCTATGGGTTATAAACCTAAAACAACATCAGCAGCAAGTGTAAATTTAGATATATCTCAATTAGTACCTTCAGATTCAAGTAACAATTATGAACCGGATTATGATTATGCTTTAACTATAAACCAAAATTCTACATTTTTCTCTTCAGAAGGACCCTCTTTTTATACAACTAAAGACGCAAGATTTGGATTTTCATCATCATTTGAACCTACAGAAATAAGTATATATCAATATGATGTTTCAAATAATCCCGAATATTATTTACTTAAAAAAACAGTACCTGCGGTTTCTGGGGAAATAAAAACCCAAACATTTACAATAGGACCAGCAGAAAAATTCAAAACAATTAATTTATTTGATTCAAATATTATTTCTATAGAATCAATAACAGATTCAGATGGTAATAAATGGTCAGAAGTACCTTATATGGCTCAAGATACTATATTTGAAGAAGTAGAAAATTTAGGAACTAATGATCCTACCTTACAACAATATAATAACCAAACACCTTATCTTTTAAAATTAAAAAGAACATCAAAAAGGTTTATAAGTAGAGTAAGATCAGATAACAGTATAGATATTCAATTTGGAGCAGGTACAAGTGATAAAGCAGACGAACAAATTATACCAAACCCAGATAATATTGGTTTAGGAATTAAAGATGGAAGAAGTAAATTAGATGTAGCTTATGACCCTTCAAACTTTTTATATACTCGAGCATATGGAGAAGTACCCTCAAACACAACTATAACAGTTACTTATCTTGTAGGAGGGGGATTATCATCTAATGTAAATTCAAACACAATAACACAAATTGGGACTTTATCAACTATTAATAAACCTGGAGGGAATGTTTCTATGATGAACTTTGCAAAATCCTCTGTAACATGTACAAATGTTCAAGCAGCAAGAGGAGGGGGAGCAGGAGAAACACTAGAAGAAATAAGAATGAATACAATGGCTCATTTTTCTAGTCAACAAAGAACAGTTACAAAAGAAGACTATTTAATAAGAACTTTATCTATGCCCTCCCAACTTGGTAGAGTAGCTAAAGCTCATATAACACAAGATGATCAAATTTCTCCACTAACAAATGAACCTAACCGTATCCCAAACCCACTAGCTTTAAATTTATATACTTTAGGATATGATTCAGATAAGTATTTAGTAACATTAAACAATGCTACTAAGAATAACTTAGCAACTTATTTAGAACAATATAGAATGCTAACAGATGCAATTAATATTAAAGACGCATTTGTGATTAATTTCCAAATAGAGTTTGAAATAACAACATTTAAAAATTTTAATAATCAATTAGTATTATTAGAATGTATATCAGAATTAAAAAATTATTTTGTCATAGATAAATGGCAAATAAACCAACCTATTATTATATCAGAAATAATGAATTTAATTGGGGGGGTAGATGGAGTACAAACAATAAACAGTCTTACATTTAATAATGTAAGTGGAGAAGCTCAAGGTTATTCTCAATATAAATATGGTTTTACTAAAGCAACAAGAGATGGGGTAATTTATCCTTCAATGGATCCAAGTATTTTCGAATTAAAATTCCCTAACACAGATATTAACGGACGTGTAACAACATATTAAAATGGCATATCACTTTATTTTTCCTGAATTAGACACAACATTATACAGCCATCCTGATAGAAAAACAATGAATGCAGGACAAGATGAACTTCTTGAACTTGTAAAAGAACCAGGATCTACTGACCAATATCACCATCCTTCAAGGATTTTAATTAAATTCAAAAATGAAGATATTATAAATGCAATCTCTTTAATGGGGGAAGGTGATTTTACATCTTCATTATCTTCATCAGTTAACTTACAACTATCAGTAGCAGAAGCAAAAAATATAGTATCAACACATGTTTTAAATGCATACGCTGTATCTCAATCATGGGATGAAGGAACAGGAAGATACTTAAATACACCAACAGCTTCTAATGGTACATCTTGGACATATAGAGATAATTCAACAACAGCAACAGAATGGCCAGGAGTAACCGATGTTACAGATAATTTTGGAAGCAATGGAGGTACAGGATCTGTAAGCTCTTCTGTATTAACACCAGGAGGAGGAACTTGGTATACAGGAAGTAATTTTAATGGTACTCAACAATTTATAAAAGGAGAAAGCCTAGACACAAACATAGATGTAAAAGAAATAGTACATAGATGGAGTGCAAGTCTAAGTGCAGGACAATTATATCCAGATGGAATAGTTAATAATGGTTTTTTAATTAAAACTTTAGATAGTGTTGAATCAAACGCATCTAGTAGTTTTGGCGAAATCCAATATTTCTCATCAGATACTCATACAATATACCCACCTAAATTAGCCTTTATGTGGGATGATCAATCCTATCTTTCAAATCTCTTTTCAACTAATCAAATCAAAACAAGTGGTGAATTACAAGTTTCGTTTTTTGGTAATAAAAAAGAATATAACCAAAACGAAATAGCTAAATTTAGAATTCATATAAGAGATAAATATCCTGAAAGATCATTTGACAATGAATCAAATTATTTAAATGCAGGATATTTTAAATCTAACGCAAATTACAGTATAAGAGACGCTCATACAGAAAGAGAAGTCATCCCCTTCCATGACGATTTTACAAAACTAAGTGCAGATGGAACAAGCCCTTATTTTGATCTTAATATGAAGGGTTTACAACCAGAAAGATATTACCGCATATTATTAAAACATATAAATCTTGATGGTACAACAATTTATGACGATAAATATTTCTTTAAAGTAGTAAGATAATGGAAAATAGTTTATGTCATCCTATTCCTACTCCAGGATGCCCCAATTGGGAAGCCATAATGTATGGGATGTCTCAATCTGAAATTGAAATTTACTTATCAACCCCTTATAAAGGAGGGAATAAAGAACATTTCCCTTTATTAAAAAACGTAATTAGTAACCAATCAGCAAAAGAAAAAATATCAGATTCTTTTAAGGAAGTTGCAATATCGGAAGAAAAATTTGATAGTGAAAAAATTAAAGGAATATATAATGATTTATTTTTTCAAATTCCTAAAAAAGGTAAACAATCACACACAACTATAATAGAACAAAGCACAGATTTTGTTTTTCCTGAAATAAATGAGAATTTAGAAAACTCAATAGCAGAAAAAGAAGAAACTCTATTAGAATTAAATAACACTTATTTATCAGGATCTATCCCCCGAATGGAACCTACACATCCTATTTACGATAATGGGACTTTGGTACAACAAGGAACAACCTATCCAGATGAACCAAATTCAGATATATGGTATATCCAACAAGGATTTAAAAGAAAATTAGGAAGAAACTCAGATGGAGATGTAGGGGGATATTGGCATAGATTATTAAGACAAGCAAAAGGAGAAGAAGTTTATACAGGAGAAGAATATAATAAATTAGATGAATCTCCAAATTTTAGATATCTCACCCCAACAGAATTAAACGGTATAAAGAATGGAGAAGATATAAATAGTGGGGATGATTTAAATATAAAAACAATCACAGATCAAGGAGATGATTTCATATATTCAGAAATAAGAATAGAACTTACATGTGAAGGAAGAGAAAGATTTTACAAATATAAATATGGTGAAGAGGGTTATGATTATGATCTTTCAGAGTATGAACATGGTGGTATAATGGGGGGATATTGGTATCTTGACCCTGGGGGGAGTTGTAAAGTAAAAACACAACGAGATATAGATCCATCAGCTGATTTTGAATCAATAACTGGTTATACTACAATTCAGGGGGGAAAATCTAAAACTATAACTATTTCAAGAGATGAAAAGTTTTATACCGACAATTTTATTAATGGTACCAATGATCCTTTAGACTCTAATTTTTATAAACCTTCAGCTGATGAAATAATAATAGAAGAAACAAGACAGGGATATGGTCATAGTTTACCTACTCTGGGGGTATGGAAAACATGGGGGGAAGGAAAATTATTTCCCTCAATAATTGATGTAGAACCAGGAAGTAGACTAAATTATAGACTAAAGTCCCCTTATAATCAATTTGGGGGAATAATAGATGGAAATGGGAGTTCACATAAACTTTATGCCATAATAGACGGAGGAGCTCCTAATCAGGAAGCAATTACACAAGGTTATCCAAAACAAAAACATATCTTAACTTCACGTTATGATTCAGATTCTAATTATGGAACTAGAATGATACATAAGGAGTGTGTTGGTCCTTTAAATGTCCAAGGGAATTGTTATGGAGCATTAGAACAAAGTTCTACTTTACAAAACCATTTTAATAATCCTGATTTTGTTTATTATAAAACAAAGGTAACGGGGGGTTCTAGTGGTATTTCGATGTATGGTCAACCAATTTTAAAAATTAATGGAAAATATTGTGTATTTTTGTATGGTGAGAGGGAAGGGGGACTATTTAGCACCACATATTGGAATGTATTTATAAATTTACACTCTGGTACACAATTTTATAAAAAAAATAAATATCTAGATGATGATGTTTATGGATATACACGAGATTCTAAAAAAGATTTTGATTGGTTTATTGATGGAAAACCTAACCCCTCAATATATTATCCAGGACTACAAGGTGTAAAATTAAACCAATACCTTGCAGATTATAATAAAAATGATAACCCTTTTAATCCTAAAAATGGAGGTAATAACTATGATGCATCATTAATTACACCTAATTACAATTGGTAAAAAATATAATAATAAAATGATTAATTCAAAACTAAAAAGAACAATATATGAATCTAAAAAAGCAAGAGATATTTTAGATGAGGAATTTGTTGAATTTGGACCAATAAAAAGAAACATAAATGAGTTTTTTAACATATATAATACTAAATTTTATAACATTCTAAAAATAGTCCATAAATTTTTTGCAGAACAAAGTTTACAATATGTAATAGATTATATTAACCCTAAAAAACTAACAGAAATGGGTTTACAGGAAGAAATAGAAAGAACTCAAATAGAAATAGATTCTATTGAGAAATTCCATCCTATTTTTCAAAATAACACAGTTTTAAATATGTATGGAACTGAAAATTATTATTACATACAATCAGGAAAAAGAAGAAAAATAATAGGAGAGGAGTTGATACAAAAAGTAAAAGATAGTCTTAGAAAAACTAACAAATCAAAAAAAAATTGGTCAATAAACGTACCTTCAGCTACAATAAATGGTATCCCTAGAGGACCTCGAATTGAAAAAGAAGAAGACATAAATATATCTACTTATACAACTAACACGGGAAAAGTCCTACCCTTTAATACTTATACCGGATAAATAACATATAATGGCATATTCTTCAACAAATACTTCAACAAATACTAATAAAACAGTATCCGAATATTCTTCAACAAATATTTCAACAAATGATCGTGAAACTACTTATGATGATTCAGTTAGTTTAGGACCAGAAGTATCTTCAAAAACCATACAAACAACTTTTGGTAGAGAAGAAGATTATATAGAACTTCACATACAAAACACAGCGGGACAATTAATATACTCAGAAACAAATTTTCAAGATTATGAATTAAATGAGGATAAAAACGAGATATCATTTAACCCAGAAAAAATACTAACAGATAGAGGATATATTTCGGGACAATATATTTTAAAAGTACATCTTCATAGAAATAAAATATTCCATTCATCACATTTTCCTTTTTCTATTAAAGAAATATCTACCTCTCGTAGAGAAATAAAATCAATAGCTGAAGGTACTAATAATGATTTATTTGATGAAGCTATACTTAATTTTATTTTAGAAGTAGAAAGTGCATCTTATTTTAAAGAATTTCTTTTAAACTTTAGTGGGGGAGTATTAGTATCAGGAATCAATTTAATGTTAAATAAGGATACATTAAAACATGAATTAATATTAAAAACACTAGAACCTCTACCTACAGATATAAATAAAACCTCTACCTTTAAAATTGTAGAAGAAATATCAGATCCCATTTCTGTGGATATTGATTTAGGGGGACAGGAGATAATAGATGATAGTATTGAACTGAGGGGTCCTAATTTCCAAATAAATACAAGACAAAAAAGCTCTATTCCCTCTGCATTTAAGACTTATAATGATATATTAAGCTATAATATAACTTCTTCTTATAACCATTTATTAAATAAATTAGAAAACCCAGACACAGTAAATATACAATATGATCATATAAGAAATGTATCTTCAAGTATGGAAGAACTTGATAGACCTTACCATTTTGAAAACTTTACTCATTTTAGTAGTGCTGTAGAAAGACTAAAGAATTTTAAATTTAAATTAAAATCAATAGAATCACTTGAATCACAAATAATAGAAACAGAATTAATACAAGGAACACTTACAGATTCTAATACTTATAAAAATATTATAGGAAATTTTAAAACTAAAAAAAGAAATTTAATAAAAGAATTTGATGGATATGAGCATTTTTTATATTTTAACTCAGGTAGTCTTTATGATTGGCCTAAACAAAATACAACAACCCCTTATAAATTATATTCAATAACCTCTTCCCAAGCAATAACATGGTTAGGAAATGAAGAGAGTGTATTTAATAATTATGGGGGTCAATTATTATCAGCTTCCCTATATGATAGAGAAAACCCACATAATTTACTAAAAATAACACCAGAACATATATTAGATAACTCTAATAATAGTTTATATATTAAATTTGTAAACATGATGGGTCAACATTTTGATCATATATGGACATATATAAAACACCTAACAGAAATACACAATGCAGATAATAAATTTGGTATTTCAAAAGAATTAGTTTATTATCAACTTAAAAACTTAGGTATAGATACTTTTGACCAATTTGAAAATACAGATTTATTAGAATACATTTTAGGAGAAGGTTTATATGATAATACAATAGGAAACGCAGTAATTGGTCAATGGGTTATAGGAAGTAATACAAATACTTTTTATAATGTTGAAAGAGGAATAAAAACATATGTCACAGCTTCAAACCAAGGGTCAATTCCTAAAGGACAAATTACAAAAGAAATTTGGAAACGTTTATACCATAACGCTCCTTATCTTTTAAAAACTAAAGGAACAGAAAGAGGATTAAATGCATTAATGAATTGTTATGGTGTACCTCGAACTATTTTAAATGTTAAAGAATATGGGGGAAATACACTTTTAAGTGGACCTTTAAAAGATTTAGATACTTCTGGTACTTATAAAACTTTTAGTTATGAAAAATCAGGATTAGCATTAAAAGGAGAATCAGGCCCAACAGGAAGTTTTGTCACAACAAAATGGTCTTCTTCTCTAACAGATGCTCTTTCTGCTTCAGCTAAAACAGTTGAATTTAGAATTAAACCTATTAGATTAATTGATGATTCTCATCAACATTTATTTACATTATCAGGAAGTGATGCAACTAAAGACCCAACATTAAGATTAACAACTTATGTAGGATCAGACATATCAGCATCTAATGACGCATCTCAACATGGTCAAATAGATTTAATTATTAATGACACAGTAGTTAAATCAACCTCACCTTTCCCAGTATACAACGGAGATTTTTGGAATATTTATATAGGAGTATCAGGAAGTACAGCAGCAACTAACGATATAACATTTGGGGCATATCAAGCTAATTGGCTAAAACATGTATCTGCATATACAGAAAGTGTAGCACAAACAAAAGCAGATAGACAAGTAACCTTTGGAGATCCTTTTAACGGGGGTAATAATATAGGAGGAGCTTTAAACGCCCATTTTGGGGGTATACCTACAAATTTACACGCAGCTTATAATGCTAGTAGTACACATAAAATAGGTGCATTACGTTTTTCAGGTTCAATTCAAGAAATTAAATATCATTTTGGAGAATTATTGTCACATGAAACTCTTAAAAAACATGCACTTGAACCTTTTATGTATAGTGGTAATACACCTTCTTCTTCTTTAGAAACTGTAGTATTAAGATTACCTTTAGGATCAAATGATCAAGAAGATAGTGGAAGTTTTCATCCTAATATAGAAAATAACCATTTAGAATTTTCAGGAGTAAATTATTCACCTATTCAAAATGGTTTTATAATTGGAAATTATAATAGAAGAGTTTCAAGTAGTTTAGCTTCTCAAGAATGGGAAGAAGTAATAGAAACACACCATTTACCTACACCAGACACAGTAGGTGCTTCTATGACTAGTGAAAAAGTAAGAATAGACACAGGAACAATCCCCTCAGACAATATATTATCAGTAGATCATAAAACAGAAACATCTACATTAGACAGACAACCACAAGATTTTGAAGATTTAGGTATATATTTTTCACCTACAACTGAAATAAATGAAGATATAATTTATACTTTAGGATCTTTTAGATTAGATGATTATATAGGTAATCCTCTACCTTCAGCTCAATCTGCTTCCCTTTATGAAAGCTTAAAAGATATTCAAAAAGTTTATAATAAAAAATTAAGAGGAAGATATAATTATTGGGATTATATTAGATTAATACAAGATTATGATCATACTCTTTTTAAAATAATAGAAAATTTTGTCCCTTTTAAAGCAAATACAAAAACAGGCTTATTAATAGAACCAACATACCTTGAAAGATCAAAATTCCAAAGAGAAGTACCTATAAGAAGTGATGGTCAGACAATGACCACAGGTTCACATCAAACTTTTGAAGCTCAAATAGAAACTTATAATGCAAAAAATAAAGCATTTGCTTTTGCCCCTACAAATTTATATAAAAAAGATGGAACAGGTTCACTTATAAACACAGAAGATCCTTTTGCAACATCATCAAATATCCTTTCTACAATAGGACAGTGGGAACCAGGAAGTTATGTTGTTAGTAATAATAATTTAACTTTTGTAACTTCAAGTAAATATAGTGATAGATTAGAACAAGGAACCAATGGAACCATAGAAATATATGATGATTATATGGATCCTTTTAAAAGATTAAAAAATCATTTTGGAGCTATCCATTCAAATAATGGTCAATCATGTCAAGCACCAATAAGACCTGTAAGACCAAACAGAAGACATTATGGAATAGGTGCTGCAGCTGTAGGAGGTGGTTTTGTTATAGGAAATTATTACTTATATGGGGGAGGAAATTTAAGAGGAGTAGGTCATTCAACTATAGAAAGTGGCTTTATAGTTGAGGATTATATACCTACTGTACAACCAGGTGTGGGATCAGCAGTAATTGGAAGTAATTTTATAGTTGGTTTTACCCAAACAGTTAATCCATCAGACCCAAAACAATATAAAACCCACACATCAAATACATTATTAGGAAATATTACAGTAGGTAGAAAATCTAAAAAATATTTTAAATATACAACTTATTCATTATAAAAATGCCGTTATATATACAACAACAACCATCTAAAAGCTTAGCAGACAGATTATTTACTGCTGAATTTGACGATGCCTTAGTAGACCAAATACATTGGAAAAATTCAAGATATGATGGGTGTAAAGTTAGAACAAAAGAAATAAACAAATATACTCCTCAACAAACAACACCAGGGGGAATAGGAGTATCTTCAATAGTACAAAGAGGTCTAAGCTTAGGAGAGATGATAATAGGAAATACTAGTACTCCTTTTGTAATAGGTGTAGGTGAAGATCAAGAAATAGAACACGGTGCCTCTCCTCTGGGAATGCCTGGTGGTTTTCAAGTAGGATTATATCCAGATAAAATAGATTATATTGGGGACACTATAAACCCATCAGGATTAAACGCTAATTTAAAAAATGAAACAACAACCCTTTACATATCTAATACAGTTATTGGGGGGACAGAAGATCCTCAATTTACTAAAATACAAAATCATTCTTATATAAACATACACCAAATACTACTTATAAACCCAGTCACAGATGAAGTTCAACTAATAGATAAACAAACAGAAAATTTTGATTCATTTCATACTTTTATTACAAATGATTTACCTACCCAAAATAGTTTTAGTATTAAGTTAATAGATGAGTCTATAGCTAATAATTTAAAAGGAGCAAACGCATATAAAGTTAAAATGAATAAAGGTTTTTTATTAAAAACTTTTGATTATACATTTCATCCTTCTGATAGACATTTAACTGAAAATAATTCAATATATTTATATAAAAAAGGATCTACACAATCTAATACTTTTGAAGAAGGAATATCATTAGTTCCTCCCCCTATTGGAGTAGATAATAGAGAAATAGTAAGATTTAGATATGGTACAGTAGAAATGATAGGAGGAGGAGGATTAGGGGAGGGACATGGTTTTGCTTTAGATAGAATAGGTCCCTCATTTGAATCCGCTTCTATTATTGAAAATAAATTCACACAAATATACTATACAGGAAGTTACGGAACTATAAATGAACCTTCACAACCAGGAACAGCAACATCTAATGAGGATGTTTTAAAATCATCAGGATTAGGCTCTGCAAGTAAATTTATTGGAATACAAACTCTAGATTATTTAAGAGCCAACCAAGAAGATACAGAATTACATTTAACTTTATTTAGCGGTGTTAAAGATTTTAGTTTAAGTGAAACAAATACAAGTAGTGCTCATGATGAAAGAAGTATAGGCACATTTGAAGTAGATAGTAATCAAACACAATTAGATATAGGGGGACCATGTAATGATTATTTACCTAAAACCCACGAAATTAGACTTAAGGGAATAAATGATAATAGATTTGAACCTTTAGGAGAAACATTTCTTGATGACTTCCAAACAGCTTATATAACGGGATCTACTACTTTAGGAGGTTGTGTACCTTATGGTACTAATCAACCTTTTCAAGTAGGAAATAAATTACAACTTGGTATTAATATAGATAAAGTAACAACAGCAAGTGTATTTGTACAAGGGGGACATATAGGAGTAGTAGGGTATAAAAATGTTCAATCAGCAAGCGCAGGAATTTCTTATGGGCAATCTTTATCAAGCTCTATGTCTGCTAGTAATTATTATTCAGGTTCATTTGATTACCAATTATCTTTTTTAGATAAAGATCACACATTAATAACCAATTTAAACAAAGACGCAGAATTATTTAATGGTATTGGGACAAAAGGGATAGTAATTATCCCTAAAGATACAATTCCTAAAATAAAAAACAATATAAATTTTTATCTACAACAAGCAGGAATAATACCTTCTTCTCCAAACACTCAAGTACAATTATCAGATGATATAAATTAATTAAACAAAAAATCATATTTCTTAAAAAATATTATATTTATAACAAATAACAAAAACAATGGGATACTTAGACAACAGCAGCATCACAGTAGATGCAATTTTAACAAAAAGAGGACGTGAACTTCTTTCCAGAAATGATGGCAGTTTTAGAATTACACAATTCGCTTTAGGTGATGATGAGATTGATTATACTTTATTTAATGAAAATCACCCTAATGGAACACAATATGCAGCAGAAGCAATCGAAAATATGCCTTTAATTGAGGCTATTCCTGATGGTTCTAATATGATGAAATCACAATTAATTACTTTAAGTAGAGGAAAATCACTTCTACCTTTTATATCAGTTCCAGGAATTACAAATAATACTATTACATTAACAAAAGGAGGAATAGGAGATTCTATCTCCCCACAAACACACAATATGACAAATATTGCTTCGGGGGCAGGAGTAGAAGGAGCAGGATATAAATTCACAGTAGTAAACTTTAATTATTTAACTTCTATGAATTCAGATTCTTCTGCAGGTTCCCCATCAGAATTAGATACTTATGGTGGTACAGAAGCAATAGCAGAACACGTAAGTGGTAATGTACTTACTATAGTACCTACTAATGAGGACGCTTTATTCCCATCAGGTACAGATTCTATAACAACAACATTAATAATTGAAGGTAGATCAACAGGGGCAAGAAAAACTCTTCAAATAATAGTTAACAAATCTTAAAAATTAAAAAATGAGCTTATCACCTTTCAATCAAGCTAACGATATAGTAGATTTAGGACCAACATCCTTAATAACATCAACTTGGACAAACAACACAAACGATTTAAACGTACTAACAGGATATACTTCTTCAATTCAAGGAGGGGATTCAGGAATGACTTCGCCAACAAGTTCAGGAATGTTTTACATAGATGTATATAACGCAGTAACAGGTTCTACAATAGCTGAAGTCCAAATGGCTGTAGCTTATGGAAACCATTTAGGATCAGGATCTCCTGATTTTACAAATGACACAGGTTCTTTAGGTGTAGGGGCTTCTAGAGTAGTATATGGACAATATAGAAATTTAGTATTTGATAATGAAACAGACAAATTTACTTTTGGGAACCATACACCAGAAAGTATTTATGTAATTAATGTAAACAGATCAAGATATAAACAAAAATTATCTGCAGGTTCTTTAAATTTACACATATCAGGATCTCCAGTAGAAGGAACAGGAAGTGGTGGAGGTGCTAATGATATAATCCACTTAACAGATGATAGTGTTACTCGTGGGGCAACAGTTACTAATCCTAATTATGTAGGTGCTAATTTAGGGGGATATTATCATGTAGTGTCAGGATCAAACGGATCAATGCAAGGTTCTTCAGCAAACCAATTAACAATTAATACTAGTGCTTCTTGTTTTGGTTATTTTTACCCACATGCAGGTCTTATAATCTTAAATGGAGATGCATTTAGTGCTTCTTTTGGTACAGCAGGAACAAGTAATGCTGTTAATAATGGTAATCAAACAACTTATGATAAACCACATCAAAGATTTTTTGACGCTATAGTAGGTGGAGGTACTTTTATAGTAGATACAGAAGAACAAATCAACAGTAAATATTATTTTGTTAGAGCAAGAAATTCAGAATTTAATTATACAAACAATGAATCATTTACAGATAGTGATAATAGAATATTACATAGTACTATGCAATTTAATCCTAGAGTATTTATAACTACTGTTGGTTTATATAACAATGCAGCAGAATTAGTTGCTGTTGCAAAATTAAGTCAACCAGTAGCAAAAGATTTTACAAAAGAAGCCCTTATAAGAGTTAAATTAGACTACTAAAATGTTAATTAAATGGCATACGTCTACAAACAATTTACAGCTCAAGATCAAGCAATAATACCCTTTAACGCTCACAAACAGTATAATTTTACTTCTGCTTCGGCATCAACAAATTCCGTTTCTTTTTATAATGCAAGATGGACTTCTGAGTCTTATGACATTTATAGTAGTGGAAGTGCTTCAGCTGATTCTATTAATATACTTAAATATAATCAAGTAGATAAACTTTATTATAGAAATTATCATTCTCAAATTCATGATAAATTAGGACCTATAGAATATATAAAACAACCTAGAAATTTATATGAAAAATTAAATATACTTTCCATTCCTATGGGGTTATATGGTAATGAAATAAAACCAGGTTCTTTTTATTTATCATCAAGTGAATATAGTATAATAGATGATAAATTTGGTAATTTATTACTTAGTGGAAGTGGAATTCAATATGATACAACCCTTTATCCTGATAATCCTCAACAAAATGTATTTAGATTAGATCCTATAAAAGGTTTTGAAAGATATGACTTAGGAGTACATGAAGGATATGCTACAATTTCTGAAGAAGCTTTCACCACCACAAAAGATCAAATTGAAGAAGGAATTATAGGAGCAGCACCAAAATCCAACCATCAAAAAGTTTATCATAAAAATAAATGGAGAAGAGGAACTAGGATAGATACTAATGAACCTACAACTTACACAACAGGTCAAAGAAAACCAATACTATTTTATGGTTTAGATAAGGATGATAGTTATTTTATGAATAACATACATTATAATAATGTAACTTTTAACACTTCTTCATTAGGAAGCACTTCTCATAAATTCCCAAAAATATCCTTTAACAGCACAACAGGATCTTTAATATCATCATCCCACTCAGAAAAATTTAATTTTAATGGAGATGAAGATTTCTCAATATCTTTTTGGATAAAACCAAAACATGTAACAACAAGTGGAAGTATAGGATCATCAACAATAGAAAATGGTTTTGTAATAGAAAATTATGTTAAACAATTAGTAGATAATAAAAAAAGATACATTTTATCTAAAAGCAACACAAAAAACATCCACTCTCATTATTATAAAGATCCTACAAACCCCACAAACCTTAATCTTAAAGATATTTCTAAAGTAGTAAAAGCAGAAAATAGATTCCCTTATGAAATATATATGCAAAGTAGTTCCTTATATTTTAATATGTCAGACGGGAACAAAATAATATCAATTACCACCGAAATAACAGGAGTATATAACAATAATTTTAATCCTATACATATTTTTTGCCAAAATTCAGCATCCAAAATGGAGATTTGGAGAGATGCAGTCAAAATATCTACTACTCCTGTATCTTTTAAAGACCAAACAAGAAATACCGCTGATCTTTATATAGGATCTAGTGGTGATATAACTATCGATAAAAGTGGGGGAGTACAATCTTCAAGTATTGAAAATGGTTTTGTAATTGGAAATTATGTAAATAGTTCAAGTAACTTTCATAGGGGATTTAATGGGGATATAAGTAATATTAATATATGGTCTAGAGGATATCATACGAGCATGATTAATAATATATCAGAAAGTATAAATGGATCTCCTTATATAGGAAATATATTTTATCAAAATGGGTTTGCAACAATAACTCATCCTAAATATCACCATATTTTAAACACTGCTGGAGTAGGAACTGCTTCTATAGGAGGTACAAATTTCCAAAGTATATTCCAAGTAGGAAATAGAGGAATAAATACACTACAATTTCAAGGAACACATTTAATGTATGAACATGAATATCAATGTACAGTAGGAGAACATGAATTTAATGATACACAAAATATTTCAGCAAAGAAATCAAAATCAAATAATACTCATAAGTTAGCTGATTTTACAACAAGCTCATTATTTAAACCTCACGTTACAACAGTTGGACTTTATGATGATAATATGGAACTGTTAGTAGTAGGTAAATTAGGACAACCAGTAAGAATGTCAGATGAAACAGATACAACTTTTGTGCTAAGATGGGACACATAAAATTGCGTCTTCTAAAAAAACCATATACGTATAATTGAAAATTTAAGTTATATTAATAAAAAATAAAAAGCAAATTACACTATGGCAAAATTAAATTCAGAACTAGCAGCATTTTTTGAAACAGGAGACCAACCTTCAGAAGCAGAATTCGGTCACTTAATAGATTCAATGTTACCAATACCGATAGTATTACCAGACGGATCAACAGCTTTAACAAAAGCAACATATCAAGGTCACACACTTATAGTGCCTGATCAAACAACAGCCTCAACTTTTACTATGGAACAACCAGCAGCAGCAGGAGAACGATATAAATTTATTTATGGAGGAGCAGCTGTAGATGCACAAGATCATATATTTACAATGACTACAGCACTTTATAAAGGAGCAGTACAGTGGATTAATAATACTGATGGTGTTGATAATGGAGAAGCTGTATTAGCAGATGCTTCGAATGATGTTATTTTAACATTAAACACTCCAGGAGCATATGAAGTAAACTTCCTAGCACTTTCCACAACAGTAGTATATGTGTGGGGATTTGTTGGAGCAGACAACACACCAGTATTTAGTTAAAATAAAAAATAAAAAATAAAAAATAAAAAATGGCATTAACAACAAACTCAACATTAAAAGGATACTTCAATGCAGGTGACGAACCTACAGAAGCAAACTTTGCAGATTTAATTGATACTTCAAATAAATTTATCACAGCAGAAGCAACATCAGCAACAATTGCAGTTACAGACGATACAGATTATGCAGTTCCAGCAATTTCACAACCAGCAGGAACATATCTTTGGAATGTAACTTTTATTCCAGCTGGAAATATTGTAACAGGAGGATCAAGTGGTAATGACTTTGATTTCGAAATAGGTACAGCAGCATCAGGAGGACAAATAGTAGCATTAACAGCTTTACTAGATGATGGTGGTGCAGCATTAACATGGACTGCAAATTTCCCAATATCACCAATATTAAATGGAGAAGGAAGAGATGCAAATTACTTATCAGGAACAGGTGGTGCAGCAGCTGGTATAGCAACTTCTGAAGCAGTAGCATTTGCAGCTACTGGGTATTCATCAGCAGCTAGAGATCTTCATGTTAATTTTAGAGCTCAAGGTGCTGATTTAGGAACAGCAGCAACAACTATTAAAGTTTACATGACATTCATGGTAGCTTAATATTATAACAAAAATATTTTTTAAAAAGACCTTGGTTTTCCAGGGTCTTTTTTTTACATTGGTACTATGCAATGGTACTATCAAGACAAAATTATACAAGAAATCAGTGATCTCCCAGAGAACGCATTTGGTTTCATCTATCAAACAACCCATCTTCCAACTGGAAAAAGGTACATTGGTAAAAAATCTTTAATTTACAATTTAAAGAAAAAATTAGGTAAAAAAGAAAAAGCCCTATATGAAGGTAAAGGTCGCCCACCAACATTCAAAAGAGTGTTAAAAGAAAGCGATTGGAAAACTTACTATGGTTCTCATGCATTTATTAAAGATGCAAATGATGATGATTTAGAAAGAAAAATCTTACAAATAGCTTACAATAAAAAAGAACTTACATATTTAGAATGTAAATATCAATTTGTGTTAGAGGTGTTAGAAGACAAGTTATACCTTAATGATAACATATTAGGTAAGTTTTACGACAGAGATTTTAAATGAAAGAAGATTTATTAAAACGATTATTAGAATCAATTTTAGGTGGAAGTAAATCTGCTCGTGGAGGAGATGAAGCTGTTTTTACATGTCCTTCTTGTAACCACCATAAGAAAAAATTAACGTTTAATTTATCATCTCAAAAATTTCAATGTTGGGTTTGTAATTATAAAGGTCATAGAGCTTTTCAGTTACTTAAAAAAGCTAACGCTCCAGGTGCCGCATTTAGTGCTTTAAAAGAAATTGACAAACAATACAACTTCAAATCAAAAGTCAAACAAAAAATTGATGCTAACACTTTACAATTACCTAAAGAAGTTACACCTATAATTTCAAGTTCTGCAGTTTTATCAAAACACGCATTACATTATTTAGATCAAAGAGGAATTACTCAACAAGACGTAGTTAAATATGATTTACATTACTGTGAACAAGGACCATTAAAAAATATGGTTGTAATTCCTTCATATGATGCCGATGGGTTTTTAAATTATTACGTAGGTCGTTCGTTCGATAAAAACGCGTATATTAAACATAAGTTGGCTTCCAGTACTAAGGACATAATTGGGTTTGAAATGTATATAAACTGGGATTTA
>Ga0181377_1000224_pt1 | contig 22319 bp, 26 predicted proteins | sample LowvirmetaG_9_FD_130160 | JGI IMG/M metagenome (GOLD analysis project Ga0181377, IMG submission 130160) | Marine viral communities from the Subarctic Pacific Ocean - Lowphox_13 viral metaG | ecosystem: Environmental > Aquatic > Marine > Oceanic | place: Subarctic Pacific Ocean | collected...
AGACTTTACACCAAGAAAAGGTGTAATGACTCGTTACGGAAAGAAAATGGTTCGCGCCGACTTCTACGGAACAGTTACATGTTTGGATATGGATATTATCTAATCTAGACACCTTTTGGTGAGTCTTATAAGAGGCGTCTTCTTCGGGAGGCGTCTTTTTTTATATTCTTATTTCTTTTTGCAAATCGACATAATATTTAATAAAGAATCTGTTTTAAGGAGAAGACATGAAATTAAATAGAAGACAATTAAGAAGACTAATTGAAAGTACAATTTTAGAACAAGAAGGTGGTTCTACATCAGGGTCACAAAAGGCGGCCGCAGCAACCGACAGTCGAAACGTTAATTGGGCAATGACACCTCCGAAAGGCATGGCCCAACACAAAAAGAATATGAAGCGCGTCTCGTACGCAGATAGGCAGGACTATACTGACTATGACCAAGACATATCCTTCGACGGGACACATGCAAAAGATATGCAAGCAGATCAAGATCTAGGGTTTATTAAGCTCTATGACGACATTAATATTCCTGCGGGACAAAGTGTAAAATTTAAAGCCAAATACTTTTATGATGAAGGCTCTTTGTATACAAAAAAAGGAGATCACACTAAACTTGCCGCGAAGATTGACAACAGCAAATTAATGGTCACTGACGAAGATTCTACCTACGGCCGTTTCTTTGCGCCAGATACAGTCGTCTCTATCAGTCTAGACTCGGGTCCAAAAGAAGTGACTTGGTATATTAAGAACAGTGGGAATAGACCGGTTGTGATGCAGATTGAAGAGCCCACCGCTTAAAAGACGTTTAATTTAACATAAGTATTGATCTGTATAATATTTAAATGTGCATAGCGCACAATTCACACATTACATACACACAGGAGGAAATATGAGTGGAAACCCTTACAGCCTGAGAGCAGGCTTATTATCACAAGCAGAAAGTATCTTGTCACACAGATATCATTCAGAATACGAAAGAATAAGATATCTATGTGATAGAGACTTATTAGATATGACAACAGTCACATGGCCAACAATGCCAACGTCTGAAGAAATTATTGCTGAAGCAGAAAAATTATATAAGTTTGTACAGACAAAATAATTTATCAATTATCTAGAAAATTGCATAATTATCTTTAGCGAGGTGATTATGCTTTTTTTATATTGGATGTTAAGCTTTTTATACGCAGAAAGCACGACAATAATCGTAGAAGATCACGCAAACATTGAGGTTTATGTTAATACGCCTAAAATTGTAAATTATTCTGCAGAAACTGAGGGAGTTATTAGCAGCAAGTCTGTTTATTCATACAATAGTATCTACTGGAAAAGCGGAAGAGTTATAAATGAGCGTGGGACTTGGGACAAACTAGGCAATAGATCAGTTGTAAAAGTCTACGATAAAGAAACAATAGAATACGCACATCGTAATTGTAATTACTTACTTGACGCTAAAAAATGTGCAAACCTAAATAATCACTATTTAATCGAGACAATTATCACAATTGATGATCATGAAACTGTTGTTCAAATGATGTTATTTAATCCTGACATGACTCTACTAAATGTTGCAACAGTATCTGACCGTGGTAAGATTAACTACATAAAACAGCAAGAAACACGTATATCAATGACTCAAGGACGAATTGATATGAGAGTAATGCCTGAGCAAAAGCCACTTAAGTGGATCATACCTGCGCACCTTTTAGAAGGATATGTAAGGCAAGCCGCACATGGTCTCTGGTTAGGAGTTAAAATACAGTGAAAATAACAAGAAGCCAGCTAGACGAGATAATTTATCGAGAACTAAATGAAGGTTTTTTTGATAATCTATTTAAAAGCAAAAAAACAAAAAGAGCTGAAGCTGCAGCAGAAGCAGCTGAGGTTGAGGCACAAGATAGACAAAAAATCAGAGAATACTACAAAGACTACTTAGTAATTAGCAAGTTTTTTATGGTCGACCAAAATTGGCACCAAAACTATGCTTTTGTTTGTCAAGACACAACCGGTAAAAAAACTCTCTGGTACCAGTCAGGTCGAGAAGAAATAATGGTTCAGATCGCAGGAATTGGGATCAATCCATACCCACCAAAGCACAAGTATGCACCCGGATCAATGTGGCTGTGTAAGTCAACTCCACTAAAAAGACCCTACGGTGGATCAACTGAAGAGAAAATCTACGAGATTTTAAATACATACAATAATGGATTTGACACAAGAGATGCATTACCGTTTCCAAAAGAGCTAGTTAATCAATTAAGCGAGAATGGAAAAAACAAATTTTTAAAGCTATGGAGATCTGAGATTGTAAAGATGGGTAAAGGTCAAGATGGTGTTGTATTTTACCGCGTTTCTAGTAATGTAGATTCACCAAACATTCAAGAAGCTATAATGGCAGCAATAAGAGCAACATCAGAAATGTCTGATGACAGCATAGACGGCGCTGGTGCATTACTTGACAATCTTTTGCAATTACGAAAACTCTATGCAGAAAATGATCCTTACACACAAGAAACTTATGAGAAGGCTGATGATTTGATGCTCAATCTAAATAAAGCACTAGGGTATACATCAATGCTGCCTTCGAGATTTGACTCATCATGGGCAGATGAGCTTTATTCTGAATAAACTTTTATTATTAACCAAGAGAGAAAAATGAAAATAACAAAGAATCAACTAAAAAAAATTATTATTGAAATGATCACCGTTGGGCCTGATGGCACAGCAATTTATTTAGATCCACATGGAGATTCACCTCTAGAGACAGAAAAAAGACTCAGAGACGAATATGTTAAAGATCATTATCCTGATAAGAGAATTACAGATCTTGCGAAAAGCGGGCCTGAATTTCATGTTACTGCTAGAACTATAGCTGACGAACTCGATGATTACCAAGCTGGTCAACTATCTCCTGAGCAAGAAATTGCGCAAGCAATGTATGATAAAGATGCAGTTAGTCTGCCTATTACATGGCAAGGCAAAGATTATAGCGATGAATATTCAGTAGTTCGTCGGCAAGTTACAAAATTAATGGAAGATGAACTTAATAGCATTGATCCAAATAAAGACTTAGATCATATCCAAATACTTGATCGTCTATATGATGCAGGACACCGATCAAGGTTGTTAAAAAAAATGATAGATCATTTTGATAATTTATCACCTGAAGAAAGTATGACAGACGGTGCGAACATTGTGTTCGGATTTGAAAGCCTTCCTGTTGATGTTGTTTACGACATTAATAAAAAATATAAAATTGTCGATCATGACGAATATATTAATTGGCGTGCAATGACAAACTACAGGTAGTTTTTCCACGCAAATTTTGCTCTTTTATTTAAATAATCTTCATCATACATTTTACGATAAGCTTCTTGCTCGAATGGAATATTCATGTAGGCCTCGTCATTGGTCATTCCTGCTACTTTACCTTTAGCCCAATAAAAACCATATAGCAAATAGAAAGGAATAACCCAGAGTTCACGTTGTTGTTCTATATGAATGCATTCATGTCTTATTGTTACCTCGCTCATTTCGTCACGCGAGATAATAAAAGGAAAAAGTGTTATTGCACCGATATTAATGAATATTGACAAGTACTTAGGGATGTTACTATTCTGTATGATAATAGGTTTCATTATAATTCTCCTGTAAACTTTAGTTAGTTACTGTATAATTATCATTATCATACAAATAAAACGGAGGTTATGATGCCAGCAAAGAAGACAGCAGCAGAAGAATGTTGCGCAAAATGTGAAAAAGATATTGCAGCACTTAAGAAAGAAATTGCAGGTCTTAAAAAAGAACTTGCAAAGAAACCAGCAGGTGGCACAGATCCACGGGTTGATAAATTAATTGAAGCTATTAAACTTTTTGGAAATGCGCAAAGACAAAAATTAGAAAGTAACGGTCTTTAATGATATATACTAATAGGCCCGGTACACAGCATATAGGCGACCCCACCGTCGTACCGGAACCTTGTGGACAATATCACTCTCAATGGAGGAAATTATGCCAAAAGTAGTAACAACATCCGCGAAAGGACTAGTGCAGTCTACCGGTGCAGGAGTACAGATCAACAATGGTTTGTCCTTAGGCGGAATTCAAACAATCACAGTACCTGCAGCCGCAGCCGCAGCTGCAGCAAGTAGAATTAGTGCTGATACAACAACTGTTATTTTAAGCTCAGCCGGTGCTGGTAATAGAGTTTACTTACCTGATCCAGGCTCAGTACCTGCAGGAAAAATTTATTTTTTAATTCTTGGAGGAAGTACCAACTGTGAGTTATGCTCTGAAGGTGTTAGTGTTGCCTTTAATGACACAACAGGTGTAACATCTGGATCCGGAGCAGCTGCCAAAGAATTAGTTTTGGTTGCACAAACTGTCACTGTGTGTATTAGAGAAAGTGCAACAAAATGGAGAATAGTAACACTTGCAGACGGTGGAGCAGCTGACGCTGTATAAGATATTTACTATGCAGTAAATTTATTAAAGACACTCTTCGGGGTGTCTTTTTTTGTGTAGCAAATTCAGTCAGACCAAGATAATTAGTATTGATATAAAACTAGGAGTTTATTATGTCTTTAGTTAATAGAAATAAAATTAGAAAATTAATTTTAAAAGAATTTAAAATGATGGGAATGGCAGGTATGGGTCATGCTGGCATGATGCCAATGGGATTCTCAAGTCCTGAGCCTGCCCACGGTGAAATGGATCACGGTATGGATCACGGTATGGATCACGGGCACTCAGCAATGAAGCCGTCTAAGAGTTGTGTTTCACGTGAAGATTGCTGTGCTGCAATTATGTGTTTAGTTGAATGTTGCGAATGCCCAATTACAAAAAAAATGATAATGGAGTGTTGCGAAGACATAATGTCAGGTGCTTACGACGGAAAATAAATGAAAATTACAAAACGCCAGCTAGTCAATATGATAAGAGAGTCAATTCAACCTCTTTCTCGATCAGCCCAGTTTGAAAAAATTAAAGGCTTAATTGACACTGCTGAAGATGATAGCTTTTTAAACACCGCTGAATCTTTTATTGATTCTTTAAGCGGTGTTCTGCCTAATGAAGAAACTCTTCTTTTAAGAATTGACTTGGCTTTAAAATCAAACAACTTTAAAGATATTCCTGATCTTGTTTATGAAGTAATGGGGTCTGAGAATAATTTTTGGGAACCTGATGATGTTGGGACAGATTATCTTCGAAGAGTTATGTTTAAATACACGGGAGACTATTCAGGTACTAAAAATAACTTTGCAGATACCTATTCTATTTTTAATGACTTTAATCAAAAATACGGAAGAAATATCTCTTATGCAGTTGGAGCACAATCTAGTAAAGCGCCTGGCTCAAAGTTAATGTTAGGAAAGACAGCAGAGATGTATATCATGGGAAAGAAATACTTGTCAGAAAACTTAAATGTTTCAGAATACGACTGGTATGGCTTTTATGTTGATGTTGATAAAGAAACAATTAAAAATGGATTAAATTCAAATCCTGCTTTCGAGTTAACTTATCACCCATATAAGTCAAAAGCTTCGATTACAGTTGGCAAACAAAGCAAATTAAAAACTTATTCTCGCGCTTTTGACCCATACTCAGACGAAAATGTTTTTGTGTATGCGAAAAATGACAATACAAAAGACAACAATAATTGGGAAATTTTTAGTAGTATCGACCTTGATGGCAATGTAATTACCAATGGAGTCCCTATCGTTGACGTCATAAGTGGGCTTGAAATTTTCCCTTTTTTAGAAAAAATTTTTCCAGCATCAGGAAATTTATTTAAGTTACTCAATAGCTATGAAGATTAAAATAAAAATTACACGACGCGAACTAGAAAAACTAATTCAAGAAGAGATTAGAAGCGTGCCAGGCGGCTACAAGGTTTATCCAAAAAAACCTAAACCTGGTAAAAAGCGTCGTGAAGCGTTATCTAAAAAACCCCTTAGCTATGAAAAAGCCTTGGCACAACTTAAGGCAGTCAAAGCATCAAATGAATCTGACGAAGTTGATGAAAGCCGCAAAAAGAAAAGGCGTCATCCAAGGTTTCGACCACCTAGAAATAAACGTGACAATCCTTGCGGAAAAGGTTTTGCACCAGGTGCTCAGTCCGGAGTAAAAACAAAAATAGGTTATCATAGCAAAAGGCGCGTGTCTAATTGTGAAAAAATTACAGAAGCAGATCCTAAAGTTGGAACAGGAAAGAAACCTAAAGGAAGCGGTCGTCGCTTATATACAGATGAAAACCCTAGGGACACTGTTAAGGTTAAGTTTAAAACTGCAACTGATATTAGGAAAACATTGGCAAAGAAAAGTTTTAAATCCAAAAGTCATAATCGTCAATCCCAGATAATTAATCTTATACACCAGCGTGTACGAGCTGCTTATAAGAACGCAAAAGATCCTGCGACAAAAAAACGTTTAAAGCGTGCATATGATTATGCAAAAGAAAGAAAAGAAGCTAGTAAGAAGAAAACACAGCGTATGAGGAAAAAGAAATGACAATTAGCAGAAGACAACTTAGAGCAATAATTGCAGAAGCGATTAGAAAGCCTATTTTTTCTAAAGTTCAACCTGAAGAGATTGATGCGATTCGACAAGCAGCTCGTGATAAAGTGGGTATTGATGATATGATTGGTCCGGAAAAAGCAGAAAAGCTAAGAATAAGAGCACAAGAGCCAGGCGGCAAAGATCAGGTTAGATCGCTATACCAGACATTTGGATCTGATGAACCAGATTTTACGTCAGCGTCTGAAGACGAGTTTTACATGGCTCAATCTGCACATGACAAAAAAATAATGGATGAAAACGCGACAGAACTAAGTTTAAAACTCCTCAGAGGCGGCGCCGACATGCTAAATGCAATTGCTGAAATGAAAGAACTAGGAATGCTTAGAGGGTCACCGGTGGCTTTGATGGACTATTATCCAACCATGGAGCCTGAAAAGGTAAGGATTATAATTAACTTGACAGCCGAAGCCACTAAGTCTTTTACTCCTGTGTTAAAAAAAGCGATGCAGGCAGACTCAACGACTAGAAAGCTTAGGTTTAACAATGGACTTGCTGCAGTCAGAGGATTTGCAGGTGGATATTTCGAGACAGACAAACCAAAGCTATCTGGTGAACCATATAGCGGAATTGCAATACGCTTCGATACTCGGTATAAAAATAAGACTGGGATAATTATACAAATTAGAGGCGGCAAGCAATTGAAACAGATAAAGCAGTTTATAAAAGCTATTTATTAAACAGGAAAAATTAATGAAAATAACAAGAAAACAATTAAGAAAAATAATTCAAGAATCAATTTATGGTCGAGGAAAATACAAGCCAGGCCCTGTCGATCCGATGACAAAAATAAGCACGGGAGGCGGGACATCTACAAACAGAATTCCTGATGCATATCGAGGCAAGTTAGATACTTTAGCAAGTGATCCTAATACCTCAGCAATGGCGGATTCTATGGCACCTCTGTTACAGACACCAGACTTAGTTATTCCTTTTGAAGGTGACGCTTATGAAGAAAAAGCTTTCAAAGGCGATAGTTACGAAGATGAACTGTTAAAACACAGTAAGAGAAATCCTGCTCTTTTAATTTTACCAATCAAGAAAGAGATAAATAAGCATATTCCAAATTTAGAAAAAGTTTTGGATAGAGAAATAGGTTCAAAGATTAGCTCTTCGTCACGACTTTCTTACGATTGGTCTATTCCTCACGACGGTGTTGTTGTTAAGGTAGATTCTAATATTATAACACTGGACGATATGGCCCTTCTAGCAGCAGAAGCTCTTTTTGGTATAAACTCACCAAAATGTCAGAAATTAAAAAGTTTCCCGCCCCATGACTTATACTATTTAATTGCAAGTAATGATTTTAATTTTACTGAGCTTACGAATTCTGAAAATAAATCAATTTTTGATGCAACTCAGCATTCTTTTTCTGCATACCTTGCATACAAGGCGATCACTAACGGTTGTTCAATAAACTTTGGATCTGAGTGGATTGGATCTAGTTATTGTAACATTGGATATCGAGATCACGACGTACCACAAGAGATCGAGTTTTATAGTTTTAATAAGCTAGGGCCTGCAATATTTAATGCAGCAAAAGTTTTTGACAATATTACTATTGAAGGTGAGAAAATATTAAGCAACGCTAAGTTGGCTTTAAAATGAAACTAACAAGAAGGCAATTAAGAGAAATTATATGTGAGACTTTAAATATTGAGTTTCACAATTCTCCTACTGCTGAAGAAAAATCATCAATGATCAAGGGCTTGCTTGATATGTTTAACGTAGAAGATGCTTTGCAAGAAAAAAAGAAAAGCAAAAGAAAGAAAATTGACTATAAAAAAGCTTATAAAAAGTATCATAGTTCAAAGAAAGCAAAGAAAGAGAGAGCACAAAGAAACGCAGCAGGAAGAAAGTTAAAAAAGGCAGGCGTCAAGATACCTGACGGTTATGAAATCGATCATAAAAATCCGATTAGTAATGGCGGAACAAATGACATAACAAATTTAAGGTTAATTTCAAGAGAAAAAAACAGAGCCTTGGGTCAAAAAATAACAACTAAGAAAAGAAAGAGTAAGGGTAAATACTAGTGAGAATTACACGTCGCAAACTTAAAATGATTATTGAGTCTTTTTTACAAGAAGATAACAAAAAACTATGGGTTTGCCCTAAGTGTGGTCATAAACATAAAAAAGAACCTTCAAAAAAATGTTCTAATTGTGGCCATCTATATGACGATAAATTTCAAAATAAAAATTGGTCGAAACCAAACGAAAAGATTAATGAAAAAAAGAGAAAACGACGCGGCTTAAAAGAAACACAATGTCCTACTGCAACAGTAGATATCAGTGTTAATACAGCTAACAGAGACCGCGCGAGACTACTTGACTGGATTATATACGGCCCGCTAAATGTTGAATTTCCTGGTAATTATTGGAAAAAGATAGCAAAAAAGTGGAAAACAAACCCTGAAGCTGCAAAGGAATCAAATTGTGGTAACTGTGTCTCGTTTGATCGATCACCAAAGATGGTTGATGAATGCATACCTGCAATCACAACTGAACCTGTTGCAGATAAGTTTGGTGTTTTAGGTTATTGTTGGATGCACCATTTTAAATGTCATAGTGCTAGAACTTGTAATACATGGGCTGCAGGTGGACCAATTAAAACTGACGCTTCATCAGCTGAATGGTTTGAACGTAATAAAGAAGGCGCACTAAAGAAAGATCCAATCGATCCAAATATATATAAGGACGATACTTCGCAGGAGTCAAAGTGAAAATAACAAGAAGACAATTAAGAAAATTAATAAACGAAACAATCTTTGCTGGTGGTCCAACTGTTGACAGCCCTGACAAAAGTGTTGGCGTAACGGTTGACATGGGAAGAAATGTTTCACCTAAGGCTCGTAAAGAGTACCAACGCGACAAAGCGATAAGAAAAGCTGATCCTAGATTGGAAGATTTAATGAGCGGTGATGAGACAGACCAGAACATGGCGCGAACTTTGGCAGACACAATGTTTGGTATTCCAGAAAAAGGCGAACCTTTAAACCCTGAAGAAGAATATGCACAAGGATTGTGGGATGAATTCCAGGACGAAAAATTTGATGGTCGATTTATAAAACCTAGAATGTACAGACACCACGACATGCCTGATGAGCGTTTGCAGAGATCGTATGCGCCTGAAATAAAACAATTGGAAGCCGCTATGACAAAAAGAGTTCAAGCAGCAATTGATAAAGGCTTTGCAGATTATGATGATTTGTATATGATTGCCTCTGAAACAACTCCAGGATATGGTGCTCTAAAGCGTTCGCTTTATCGTGAAAAGAAAAAGCGCTTTGGTTCTGCAGTTTCTAATGACGGAAGTTTGACGGGTGCATACGGTCGTGACCCGAGTGATGAATTAGATTATTTGCCCACGAATGTACTAAAGAGACTGGGTATAACAGAAGATCCGTATTATTAAGTTTTATGCCTAGAAAAAAGAAAAAGAAAAAGTTGTGGAGTAAACAATCTAAGTATAAGTGCAAGGACGGCAGTTTAGTCTTGATGGATAGTACATGGGAAGTTGCCATGGCGAAGAGGTTAGACCATCTTAAAATAACATGGGATCGTAGAGAAGACATGAAGCTGCCTTACTATTCTAAGACAGGGCGTAAAAGAAATTATATACCTGATTTTTATCTACCTGACTATGATACTTATATTGAAGTAAAAGGTTACTGGACTGATGCCGCAAGGTATAAAATGAATTCCGTTCAAGATACAAACCCAGTAAAAATCGTTATACTAGAATCATTAGAGGCAGTAAACAAATTTAGTCGGAGAAAATTAAAGTGAATCTTACAAGAAGACAGTTAAAAAGATTGATAGAGCAAGAGCTTAAGCTATCGGACGATCAGCTTAAAAAAATTAAGGATATAAAAGACGAAGAAGACGAAGCAAAAACAACAATTGCCGCTAATTTAAAAGTCCCTAAAGACATGGTCGATAAGGCTGTTCAAAAGGCAAAAGATGATGAAACTAACGAAAGTGCTTTTTCGTTGTTTGAGTCAAAGTCAAAAGAAATCTCACTTAAGTCTGTTGATAAAGCGTTTATTTCTTGCCTTGAAAAAGAGGGCGGAGCAGCTGGTATGGGAATGCTAGTTAATGCTGTTAAATCTCTTGAGAGTAAAACAAAAAAACTACCGTCAAAACTTTCAAGTAAAGCAAAAATTAAGAAATATATTGCTAGACATGATGCAATATTAATTCATAAATTTAAAGATATTATTTTAATTAAAGGTTTACCTAAAGCAAAATTGCAAGAAGCTTTAGAAAAGATTGGTTTTTATAAAAAGTATAGTTACGGATTAGATGATATACCAGATCCTACAAAAGCACACGATGATATTATTGGACACACATGACTAACACATGTTAAGCGGAAGGATTCTGCTTTGAATGAAATAGGCGAAGTTTTATGGCACTCTTTAAAAGAAAACGGTGAAATTAACTTTTACGATGTAATGTGGCCAGATGGAAAAATAGAAACAGATATACCTACAAAACTTTTAGAAAAAGTTGCAGATAGTGATAGTAATGTTGATGAGCATAATGAGCACGGTGTAGACGGTCATGAAGAAGATTTACTGTATTCAAAAAGGAAATATAAAAAATGAAAATTACAAAAAAGCAGCTAAAAAAGATAATCGTCGAATCAATTGGTGGGAAGATTGTGACAGTTAAAATGCACGGATCTAATGATTTTGAGATAATTTTAGAAGGTGGAGCTAGTTCTATTGATACTGATAGAGCTGGCGTTAAAAAAGCTTTACTCAAACTTAAGTCTGAAGGTTACGACTATGTTTATGATGATAAAACAGAAGATATGACTGATTTAGAGATGTTTGCTGATATGTTAGATGAGATACTTGAATTTGGCGAATCTTCACCGAGCGGTAATGAAGATTTGAGCTCTATGGATATATTTACACTAGCTAGTCATACTGATCAACTCATGCAAAATCGCAGAAGTCAAGATTTAAATTTTGATGATGATTTTAGCATGTATGACGAAGAAGATAACTCAGAGGAAAACTCTGATTTTGATGATGAATATATTTGATTTATTTGATTTTTAAATTAATACTTAAGTCATGTCCCTAGTTTGTAGTTGAGTTGTTGCATATATATTTATAAGATCCGGAGTAATAATGGCAACTTTTTCAAATACAACTAATCCAACTCCGTTTGGAATTTATGACAATGAAAGCGACTTCTTATCTGATGCAGATAATATGGTTACTTTTGTTAAAAGAAAATTAGGCGATGACATTCTATCAGTTGAGCTTACAAAGAAGCAAATATGGGGAAACTTTGAAGAAGCAACGTTAGAATATAGTTCGATCCTAAACCAGTATCAGGCCAAATCTCAGCTTGTAAATTTTCTAGGCTTCACCACTGGCAGCATAATGAGCGGCAGTGAGGAAAAGTATGTAAGGGAAAACCTAGAATTTTTAACAAGATTTGCAGAACCTTACGCGATGGAGGCTGGTATCGGAGGTTCTTATAATTCCCTTAGTGGGTCTATCCAGCTAGAGGTTGGCCGCCAAGATTACGACTTATATACAGAGTTAAGCGGAGCAAACGGAAGTTTGTTTGATGACACTAGGGGAAAACTTAGGGTTGACGAAGTTTTTCATTATAATCCACAAGCTGCATATAGATTTTTTGATACAACTTCAGCAATTAATTACTTAAATAATGAATTTAGTTTTGAATCATTTACACCTGAATCAATCTTTTATATTCTACCTGTCTACGAAGACATTTTAAGAGCTGGGCAACTTGACTTATCTAATAGAGTTAGAAGATCAAATTTTTCTTACAAGATTATGGGTAACAATCTTAGAATTTACCCGATACCAACTTCTGAATCTAAAGTTATGCTAAGAGTTAGACAATATCCTGATCCGACTCAACCTTCGTACAAAGACGACACAGTACATGGGGTTTCAAATATGAGCAATTTACCGTTTGGTAATGTTCAATACAATCGCATAAACAGCATAGGTCGTCAGTGGATCAGGAGTTTTACTCTTGCTATTTCAATGGAACAACTAGGTTACATTAGGGGTAAGTTTGGAAGTGTTCCTGTGCCTAACGCAGAGGTAACGCTAAACAGCTCCGATTTGATTAGTAATGGAAGGACAGATAGGGATGGTCTAAAGGAAAAACTTAGAGAAATGCTCGATTCAATGACATATGATAAACTAATGGAGACGCAAGCAACTAGATCTGAACAAATACAAAAACAACTAAAATATGTGCCACCTCCAAATGGCAAAGCAATCTTTATGGGATAAACAATGCCAAGACTTTTTATAACGCCGAGAGAAATTAACTTTATTAATGATATTGCTAAAGAAGTAATTAAGGATGTAATTGGGCAAAAAATATATTTGTTCCAAATATCAGAGATTAAATCAAAAGTTCATGATGTATATGAAGAAAGCCCAGATAAAGTTTTTGAGACTCCAATTGAGCTAGACTGCTTAGTAAAATATAGTGGTCAAGAAGTGACTACTGATCGTTTTGGATCAGAGAAATATTTCCAAATTGAAGTTTACGTCCAGTCAAGAGATTTACTTGACAAAGAGATTGAGATACTTGAAGGTGATTTTTTCTCTTACGGAAGTATATTTTTTGAGATCACAAAAGCTCCGAGCTCTAATATTATATTTGGTCAAATTGAGCATGAAAGATTTATTACAATTTCAGGTCGTCAGTCTAGAAAAGATTTGTTTTTGGCTAAGGTATTTGGTCCGACAAGCGAGTCATACTTAGATGCCGATGCAGTCCAAGAAACTTTTGTTCAACAAAGAGGTCAAAAAGAAAATAGACTAGGAAAGACAGGAGACGTTAGAGACCTACAAAAAAACGGAGTAATCGACGCTCCAATTACCGGACCAAAAGAAGTTTCGCCTAGAGGCGACTCAACTAACGTTGGTTCTTCATTTTATGACGAATAATATAAAGGAATAGCATGGCAAAAAGAAAAAATCCAGAAAAAAAAGTATTGCTAAGAAAGTTTGACGGTGATAATACACCTAAAGATTTTGACTTTCCAAGCTTAACTATTGAAGATATTGACAGAGCTTTGTTTGATCTTTTTGAAAAAACTTTAAAATTAGAAGTTACTAGTAACGGTGAGTCAAAGTCTGTGCCGGTTATTTTTGCAACAGGTGAAAGATTTGCACTCACAAGAAGAAAAGTACCAATTAGAGACAAAAATAACACAAATATTTTACCTTTGATTTCTATTGTTAGAAACAACTTAGACATTGGACCTTCTCAAGGTGGTAAAGGAACAGCTATCGCTTTTAGAGCTCAACCTAACTACACAATAAAATACAGATTAGGGGAAAAAGATAGATCATTTCAAAACTTAATAAATAAGCAAAACATTAAAAATCAAGATAATGTCTCAAATGACAAGAGCTTTATTGATGTTACTGGAATGAAAGGTTTAAATCCAGGTCATGTCGGCTCAAGAAGAGAAAAAACAAATTTAAAATTCTCAAAAAATGCAAGCATTAGTTTGAACCCTAATATTAATACAAACATCTATGAGATAATACAAATACCTTACCCGTACTTTATAACTGCCACATACAATGTAACTTTTTGGGCACAATATATGCAACAAGCAAATCAAATGATAGAATATTTCATAAGTCAAATTCAAGTTCCAGGTGGTGAGTTTGCAATTAAAACATCAGATGGGTATGAGTTAGTTGCTTTTGTTGGCGATGGTATTAATTTTACAAACAACTTTGATGCAATGACGGAACAAGAGCGAATTATAAAGTATTCATTTGATATGACAATTCCTGGGTATTTAATGAATTTAAAATCACCAGGTTTACCTAATCAATTAAGAAGTTTTCACTCAGCCCCTATGATTGACTTTTCTTATTTAAGTACAAGCGAAAATATAAAAGTAAATTATCAACCAGAGACAAAAGAAGAAAAAGTTGAACGATTTGTCTTAACAGATATCGCTGCTTCAAATGAAAACGAAATAAGCAAAGGTGAATCATCTGAAGTCATTGAATCATATGTTAAAAATCCATTCTCAGGAGAAGAAAAAGTTGAATTTCTAAGGGTGAAAAATGCCAATACAAGAGCAGGTGAGTCTGTCGTTTCAGCAAGAATAATTAAAGAAATAGACAGGCAATATGAGTAATTCATTGATAATTAGTAATGTAGAGAATATTTATTTACAATTTAGGAGAGTTTAAATGACAGAACAAGTATTTAGATCTCCAGGTTTTTTCGAAAGAGAAGTAGATTTAACCCAGAGTAATGTTACAATTGAAGGGATACCTGCGGGTATTATAGGCACATCAACTTTTGGCCCTGCTTTTGTTCCAGTAACTATTGGGTCTTTTATAGACTTTGAGAGAAAATTTGGTACTTTAAACAAAGATCAGTTTGGTCCTTTTGCTGTGAGAGAATGGTTGAAAAATCGAAGCGCAGCAACCTTTATTAGGGTATTAGGAGCAGGAATTGGCATGGAAACGAACAGCGGAACTGTTCAAAATGCAGGATTTATTATCAAAGGAACTCAGGCAAGTGCACAAGATCCAAGTCCAGTAGCTGACGGCCGACATGCTGGGTCCGTGCAGTTTATCTCAGCTCTTCACGATTCAAATTCAAATGAAGTCGCAGGTTATCCGATTTTTACTGATAATCAAAGTTTTGATTCTGCAAACAACTTAAAGTTAATACGTGGTATGGTTCTTATGGCTTCTGGCGCAAGAATGCAAATTCTTAGTGACAATGAGTCATATTCAGTTTTAAATGTTGCCAATGATGATGCAAAGATTAGCTCTTATGATGGCTCTAAGTCTCAAGGTACGTTTAAATTAGTTTTGTCAAGTGCACTTGGATCGACATTTGGTAACGACGAAAGCAAAATTGGTGTAAAAATATTTACAGCATCTTTAGATCCAAACAGCAGCTTTTATATTGGTAAGTTTTTAAATAAAAACCCAGACAGATTTCATGATGAACAACACTTCTTATATGCTGATTTCCCTGTTGAAGATGAATTAGCCAGAGTAGAACATCATAACTCAAATAGTACAGTATCAATCTTATCCGGATCAACTGATACATTTAGAAATCTTTTTGGAAGATTTGACACGCGATATAAATCAGCAAAAACTACTGCTTTTATCTCTCAGCCTTTTGGCGACAAAGAATACGACTTATTTCATTTTGAGTCTTTAGACGATGGATCAGTTGGAAATACAAGAATTAAAGTATCAATATCAAATCTTAGAAAGTCAACAGATCCAAAAAACCCTTGGGGTACATTTACTGTGCTTGTAAGAGATTATAGTGATACAGATACAAGCTTAAATGTTCTAGAGACATTTGGTCCTTGTACTTTAAACCCGTCTGATGGGAATTATGTTGCAAATCTAATTGGTGATTACAAAGTTTCTTATAATTTTAATGCTGAAACAGATTCTGAGCGCAGACTTAACGTTAGCGGTAAAAGACCAAATCGATCACAATTTGTTAGAATTGTCATGAATGACTTAGTTGAAGATAAGCTTATTCCTTATGAGACACTACCGTTTGGCTTTAGAGGCTTACCTGTACTTAAAACAAGTGACTTTTTGACAGACAACACAACGCCATTATCTATGGGAACATCAGGATACAGATTAGCTGCTGTTGAAAGTGCAAACGTAGTGGAAGGTTACTCTTTGACGGGCTCAATTCTACCTCCTATACCAATGAGGTTTAAAGCAACAAGAGGCGCAGTTAACTCAACAGCAGCATTTACAGGTAAACCAGGAAGCGTTGAGATATCTGATGCAAGATACTTTTGGGGTGTTAAAACAGAAGCTCTAGCACCAACTGGTTCAATTACAGACTCTGTTCTTAAATCGAACATTGGAAATGTCAAAAACAAATTGTTAGAATCATACAGTAAACTACTAGGAATACAAGGATTAGATACGCTAGTAACAGGATCAGGCGCTGACGCTTTTAATAATAATAAGTTTAGTTTGGCAAAAGTTGCATTATTTAATCAATTTTCAACTACTGGTGACAAGATTAATACAGCGGAATCTTTAATAGGTATTGTGACAGGATCAGCTAGCGAGCATATGAAAGAGGCAGCATACATTAGAAATGGTGAGAATGAAACAAAAAACTATACTATTTTAGAAAGTAGCTTAAATAGACTAACATTTGCTTCATTGGCAGCTGCTAGAGAAGCAAAGTATTTTAATCGATTCACAGATTACGCTAAATTCACAAATATATTTTATGGCGGTTTTGATGGCGTTAATATACTTGATAGAGACCAGAGGTTGCTTAGTGATAGAGCTGCTTCCTCCGAGTCAGGAGGAAAAGCGGCAGGCGGAGAAATTAGTTATCTTAATTTAAATGTTGCATCTAGTCCTGGCGCAGGTGAAAACAACAATATAATTAATTCGTATCGAACTGCAGGGCGTATATTAACAGACCCATTTGCTTCTAGAGTTAATGTTATTGCATCACCAGGTATTAGAGACCCTTATGTTACTGATTATATTAGTGATCTGACACGTGATTACAGCCAAGCAATATATCTCATGGATATTCCTTCCTACAGTGATGTAGATTCAAATGGTAACAGTACTAGAATTTTTGGATCAAGTGCAAGACCAAACGTTCAAAAAACTGTTGACTCTCTTGAGGGTCGTGGAATTGATAACAACTATGTGGCTACATATTTTCCAGATGTTGTTGTTGATGATGACATTAATCGATCAACAGTCGAAGTTCCAGCTTCAATAGCAGCTCTTAAAGCTCTAGGTTATAACGATGCAGTTTCTTTCCCTTGGTTTGCTCCAGCAGGATTTAACAGAGGGGCTTTAAGTAATGTGCTAAATTCAAAAGTAAGGCTCAACACAGAAGATCGAAACATCTTATACGAAGCAAGAATAAACCCTATAGCAACATTTCCAAACGGTGGTTTTGTGATATTTGGGCAAAAAACTCTTCAACAAGACAGATCAGCTCTTGATAGAGTTAACGTGAGAAGAATGCTAATAGAAGTTAAAAGAATTGTTTCAGATATTGCGATGAAACTTATATTTGAACAAAACACACCTAATACTAGAGCTAGATTTATTGCTGACGTCACGCCAGAGCTTGCAACAATTCAGGCTAATCAAGGTATTGATCAATTTAAAGTCATAATGGACTCAACAAACAATACAGACGAAGATGTCCAGCAAAATAAATTAAACGGAAAAATTATTCTTGTTCCAACAAGGGCAGTTGAATTTATAGCGATTGACTTTATTGTTACAAATTCCGGCGTAAGTTTTGAGTAATAGATAATTAAAATTAAATGGAGAATTAAATATGGCAGAATTAACTTTTAAATCACCTGGAGTAAGTACTAGAGAAATTGACTTATCACAACCTAGCAGAACTGGGCCAGTAGGTATACCTGCAGGTGTGATTGGTACAGCTCTTGAAGGTCCTGCTTTTGTGCCTTTGACATTTGCAAATTTTTCTGATTTTGCTAAGACTTTTGGAAAGACAGACGGAGAAAAATTTGGACCGCTCGCTGTTCATCAGTGGTTAAACAATGCGCAAGCTGCAACTTATATTAGAGTTTTAGGCGCAGGTAACGGTAGAAAAAGAATAACTGCTGGAGACGTAACAAACGCTGGATTTATTGTTGGTAATAGAATAGTTCAAGAAAACGGTGTAGTTTCAAATAATGCTTACGCTAATAGTGGGGCCGGGGCACCTGAGGGTCGAACTTACATGTTGGGTTGCTTCATGTCAGAATCACTCGGATCAACAGTATTTAGTGATGCAGGACTACAGAAGACAACAGCTGCAAGTGGTATTAGCGCAACAGCAGTAAATGCTATTGATACTGATGGTGCTTATGCCGGTATTAATGGTGGGACCGATGTGTCGTTTACGATAAATGTCCCTACCGATGCCGGCGGCGAAGGTGGTATTATTACAATCACTCTCACAGACACTGACGACACTGGTGCCGCCGGAGCGGGTGCAAATGCAATCGGTATTGGTGGTAACTCTGGTCTAGGTGATGCATCGTGGCAAAACTTAGTTTTGGCAGCTATCAACGGTGATACCTCCTCAGGTCGTATCACCATGGCCACCTCAGGTCGAGGTCAGTCAGGTGTTGGCGGTGTGACTGCAACAAATGGTACGTCCAATACTCAAACCACGTTAACGATAGACCAAGCAGGTGCGAATGGAAACTCCGCTGCACTTGCTTCTACAGCCGGTGTCAACATTATTGATGTAACTTCTTTTACCGGCGGTGTTAGCGGAAATCACGCAGTTCCAATTCTTCGTGGTGTTCTTCTTGCACCAAGCGGTGTAATTCTACACTTAAGTGGTGGTAATGTAGCTAATGATAACATTCCTTTAAAATCTGCGACAGCAGCTGACGGTTCATCAAAAATGGGTAGAAAAGGATCATTGACAGGATCTGTTAATATTGCTAGCCAAGAATTTGTGCTTTTAATGAATGGTTACAGCAACTCAGATACTTCTAAGAAGACACATATTACAGCATCATTTGACATGACTAGTCCTAATTACTTCGCAAATGTTTTTAATACAAACCCGCACAACATAGAAAAAGAAGGACATCTTTTGTATGCACATTACGATGTATACCCAGACTTAGCTGTTGTAACTGGAAGTGGAATAGTAACACCAGGTACAGAAATTAATGGTGGTACTAAGCTTGATCTTGCTTTCTTGTTGTCAGGCTCAAACACAAGAAATACTGACTCAGCATCAAATGTTAATTATGAATCATTTCAAGATCGTTTTAATACAGCTAGCACACCTTTTGTGACATCACAAACTTTAGGTGGGGTTAAAAAGAACTTATTTAAAATTCACCTGTTATCACCAGGAAAAAATACTTCAAATAGATATAAGTTTTCTATTGAGAATGTTAGAAAATCTTCTTCGTTATTAGATGAATATGGTACATTTGATTTAGTAGTTCGTGATTTTAATGATAGTGACAACGAACGAATTGTTTTAGAATCATTTAGAGGTGTTGACTTAGATCCTTCGTCTGATCGTTATATTGGTAGAATAGTTGGAGATCAACATATATTTTATAATTTTGATGCAGATCCTTCATCTCAAAAAATAGTTGTTGACGGAACTCACCCGGTAAGATCTAGATATATTAGAGTAGAAGTCCATACTGATGTTGCTAATAACAATATATCTAAAAGTGCACTACCTTTCGGGTTTAGAGGGCATAGCCACCTTGTAACAAGCGGCTCAGTTTTGGCAGGAGAAGACTCTACTAATTATTCTGTTAGTAACATTGTAAGAGCTGTCTCAGAAATACCTAACCCACTTAGAGAAAGTGTGACCCAAGGATCAGGTATTCAGAAAAGAATTGATGGTCGACTTTACTGGGGAATACAGTTTGAAAGAAAGACAGATGCAACCTTGCCAAACAAATCAGATTTGCAGGATACATCGATTCAGTCTTTTGCAAAATACTTTCCAAACTTTAAAACATCAGGTGTCGCATTTTCAGTAGGCAATAATGCAGGAACAGCTAATGTCGCGGGATCAGTTTTAGATAGTGACTTATTTAATAGAAATGCATTTAACTTAGAAAATATTCAAATTAGAACAGGATCTAATGGAAAGGCTGACCCAAGCCAATGGCACAGTGCATCTTATGTTAGAGCAGGAAACATCAGTGCTAATGCAACAAATAAAACAAGGGCTTTTAATGTAGATGATTTAAGCGCTGTCGGAAATATTAAGTACGCTAAGTTTACTTTCTTCTCTCAAGGTGGCTTTGATGGAGTCAATATATTTGATGAAGAAAAGTCAAAATTATCAAATACTGCTATTAAAAGAGAAGAAAATGAAGATGCAGGAATTAATAGCAATACAGTGTCTGCTTATAGAAAAGCCTTAGACATTATGTCATCAAAAACTGATGTTGATATTCAGTTACTGGCTGTGCCGGGTATACGACATACGTCAGTAACAGACTATGCAATACAGAAAATTGAAGAAAGATTTGATGCATTGTATATTATGGATATAGAAGAAACAGATCAAAACAATACATATATAACATCATCAGCTCAAAAACCAAGTGTTACTAGAACAGTTAGTCAGTTTGAGGGTCGAGGACTTGACTCTTCATTTGCAGCAGCATATTTTCCAGATGTAACAGTAACAGATCCTTCAACGCAAGCATTTGTTCAGGCACCTCCTTCAGTAGCAGTTTTAGGTGCATATGCTTTTAACGACACAGTTGCTCATCCATGGTTTGCACCTGCAGGATTTTCAAGAGGTGCATTAAATAGTGTAGAGTTGGCTTCTGTAAAACTTAATAGAACAAATTTAGATGACTTGTACGAGTCAGACATTAATCCAATTGTGGAATTTCCAGGTGTTGGTATTACAATTTGGGGACAAAAAACGCTTCAGTCTGCTAACTCAGCGCTAGATAGAGTAAATGTCAGAAGATTATTGATCGATGTTAGAAGAAAAGTTAAAAACATTGCAAATACATTACTCTTTGAGCCTAATAGAGAAGAAACTCTTGATCGATTTAATGCTTTGGTAAACCCAATTTTACAAAGAATTCAAGAACAGAGCGGGGTTGAACGCTATAAGGCAGTAATTGACACATCTACCACAACGCAAGCAGATGTAGAAAATAATACGATCAGAGGTAAGATCTTTTTGCAACCAACACGTTCAGTTGAGTTTGTTGCTTTGGACTTTGTTGTTACAAATGCAGGTTCAAATATTTAAAAGCCAAATATATATAATTAAAAGGAGAATAAAATGGCAGAAACACTATCAGTCACAGATATGTTACCAAACAAGTTTGAACCAAAAAGAGGTTATCGATGGGTCCTAGCGATTGAAGGTATTGACGCATTCTTAGTAACATCCACAAAGAGGCCAGACATTACATTTCAAGCTGACACTATTCCGTTTATTAACAGCTATCGAAAAATAAGTAACGGTAAGGGTGTATGGGGATCAATTAACGTAGAACTTCATGATCCTATTGCCCCTTCTGGTTCACAGCAAGTAATGGAATGGATTAGAACACACTATGAGTCTGTCTCAGGAAGATCTGGTTATGCAGATTTTTACAAGAGAGATATTCAGTTAAAAATGCTAGACCCAATCGGAACAGTAGTAGAACTATGGGATATCAAAGGCGCTTTTATTCAGTCAGCAACTTTTGGAAATTTAAGTTATGAAGGTAATGATATAATGAAAGTATCATTAACACTTGAGGTTGACAACTGCGTACTCCAATTCTAATTTAAGTTTTAACTTGATATAAAACCTCTGTATAATACACAGAGGTTTTTTTATAGGAGGAGTGTATGAATAACTCAGAAAATATAGTCAAGGATGTATTTGGTTGGGAAGTACCTGTTGAGCAAGTACCTTTACCATCTGGCGGTATCGTTTACAGTCCTGATGGGCTTTTGTTTAATAGAGAAACTGTGCAAATTAAATCAATGACAGCAAGAGAAGAGGATATTCTTTCAAGTCAAGCTTATATAAAAGAAGGAACAACAATTAAAATGTTAGTAAGTTCTTGCTTGATGGATAATAGTATAGATGTAAATGATTTATTGCTTGGTGATCGAAACGCTTTAATGGTCGCAATAAGAATAACAGGCTACGGCACAGACTATAAAGTCAAGCATAGGTGTCCTAA
>Ga0181377_1000225_pt1 | contig 22314 bp, 31 predicted proteins | sample LowvirmetaG_9_FD_130160 | JGI IMG/M metagenome (GOLD analysis project Ga0181377, IMG submission 130160) | Marine viral communities from the Subarctic Pacific Ocean - Lowphox_13 viral metaG | ecosystem: Environmental > Aquatic > Marine > Oceanic | place: Subarctic Pacific Ocean | collected...
AACAGATTTTAAGTCTGGTGCGTCTACCGATTCCGCCATACTCGCAAGGAATCAAGGACAATACTCCTTGTAGATATTATTGTCATCATCGTCTAATGACATTTCCACCGTTTCATCAAGTTCCCAAGAATCTTCACCTTCCAGATAATTGATCATCTTATCCCATAATTCCGGTGGAAAGTCATCAATGAACATTCCCCAAGTTCCAGGATTCTCGTCATCACCGTTAGGTTCCCAAGTACAGTATTTGATGTCATTTTGATATTCGCAAAAAAGAAAGTCAAATACGTTAGATTGGTCCTCTTCAGTTTGACAATAGATTTTAAGATTGTTCAATTTCATAGGTACATGGATGAAGACTACAATATTCGTTAAAAGTGATTTTCATCTCTTTATCAGTCAGGCCTGCGTTTCTTGCTGCTTTTGGGATATTCCACTTTGCATAGAATAACATTTCCATAGACTGTCGGGTTTCTGGTCTCATAATTGTAGCAAACTAGGATTTCTTCGTAAAATGATGGTTTGTAATAATTCATAAAAAAGGTAATAGGGCGATTTTTTGCCGGAATTTTTTTGCGCCCTTTTTTGGAATTAAAATCCAATTTTGCTCAGAGTGGAGTTGCATATGCCAGGGTATCTTCATCCAGCATGGCACGACATAGTTCTAGTACACCCATAAATTGATCTACGGTATCACACTCTACCACTTTTTCATCACCTTGCTCAGAGTAGAGATAAAACTTACGGGCCACGGGGTCAACAACGCAGCGGGAAAGAAAGTCGTCTTGCATTAGGTTTGTTTGATTACCTGCTTATTATAGGAACAAAAGGGTCAGGTGTCAAGCATCTTGTTCTATCTCAAGAGGTGGTACATCTTTTCTAGTTGCATTGACGGTGTAATAGCAGTCAATCGCAGCTGCATTCCCAGACTTGAGATAAATGGTTTTACCCCACTCAATTTTATCCACCATTAGATCCTGAGATGATCCAATTTGAGTGACAGAAACTGTGATTGTAGTTGGATCAATCAATCCGTTCCAGTAATCAGGTAATATAATTCTATTATCTCCTGTTAGATGACCACGAACATAAACCCCATATTCGGGACCTTCCAAACACCCGTGCCACAGTCTCTTTCCATCTTTAGTTGGGTGGGGGATATTGAATGCTTTAACAGTAGCATTTACCCCAGAGGTTGCGTTAATAGTTCCCGCAGTGATAGTCCCAGTTACACCCAAATCATTATTGACAGTTAAATTATCAATCTGTGCATTACCATGAACTAATCTACCACATGCATCATCTGGGTAACTAGTATCATCTGTCCCTGCATATGCAATGTATTGCAAATTGGTTTTCTTAGATCCAGTTATATTACCACCGCAACTCTTAGTTGATTCTGGTTGGCCAGGTGGTACGAATTGTTCTGCTGCCATTACTTAGTCTCCTTTACGTCATAGTGATATCCAGAGATAGAATACTGATCGTTATCTCCTGGGTAGTCTGCTGGAGAGTCTCCTTCATATTCAGAGATGAGTCTCTCACCATCTGCACGAGTTCCGAACACATGGTAGTAACAATCGATGGGTAATCCACCATTCGATTGTAAGTGAATCTTGTTCTCTCCGATTCTCTTTACGATGATGTGCTGATGAGCACCAATCGGTGTTAAGTTTACCGTGATTGTTGTTGGGTCAACCAATTTTTCCCAATATCCAGGGAGAACAATCTCAGTTTTATTTTTTACACGACCTCTAAAGTATACATCATTGGATGGACCTTCAGGACATGTATGTCTTAGACGATATCCATCTCGTGTTGGGTGAGGAATATCAAAGTTCTTCTTAGCAGACAGAATGTGTGCGCCACAGCGTGATTTTACTTCACCCTGAGCAGTGATGTTTCCTCTTGCTAAAATATCAGATGAAACAAAAAGGTTTGCTTTGATTGCCGTGTTTCCTTTCACATACAACGATAAATTACTTGCCGGAACACCACAAATAGATCCAGTAAGAGAACCCTTTGGTCCAGCATCTACTCTAGGACCAATCATCACTGTAGCAGATGGTGGAAATGGAAATCCAGTATCTCCTACATTCAATGGACCTTGAATATAAGAAGATCCGATAATTTTTTGTGGCCCAATACCTAATGCTGTTGGTATAACATTCTCTGGACATACCAACAGTTGTCCATCGTAGATATGCCCTTCATCAAACTGAAATGCCATGATACTCCTATTTTATTTGTCCTGGTTTTTTCTTTGGATTGGTCGCACAAGAGACTCCATTAATTATAGGCGATATAAGTTGCGTCCCCAATTTACCATTTATAGTCAAAACTCCTGTGGTAAGAAGTTTAAGTGACTGCTTTGCATCAAGGGTGATATTTTTTGAATCAAGTTTAATTGATTGATTTCCCTCAACCCAGACTACACCCTCTGGATCTCCTCCAGTAGCAACAATCTCTACATCGGTGCCTTCGATGCGAACTTTTCCATCTCTGGCTCTTATTATTATATCACCATTTTCTGCATTTAGAAAGATAGCATTTTGGCCTTTGCTTAAATCTTCACCTGAGTTTATTTGTGTTGCTCCTGGAGAGTTCATGGTAGTCCAACCCTCACGAACACCATCCTCAGTCATATCAAAGAAGTGTCTACCATCAAGTCCCTTGAGTTCAACACTAGACGTGACACATTTATCCTTGCTGATACCTCCAAAGGAGATAGCACCATTCATCGCTCCAATAACTTGTGTCCAAAAATTTCTCTTTTCTGCCATAAACTAAAATTAGGAGGGATTCTTAGTATTTATTAGTAACCTCCATAGCCTCCGCCACCACCAGGTGATGGTGAAGGAGATGGACTTGGAGATGGACTTGGAGATGGTCCGGGAGAAGGTGTGGATGTAGGTGTTGTAGTTGTGGTCGTAGTTGCTCTCGCTGGTGCTGTTTGCCTACTTCCTGTTGATCTGGTTACAGTTGAAGTTGCTGTTGTTTGTTCTGCGGTTTGAACTTCCTCTGCGGTAGTTTCTGTCTGAGTAATCGTAGTTGTTACTCTTTCAGTAACACCTGTGACACTCTCTTGAAGAGTGTTATAAACTCTCACACCAGTATTTCTAACTCCAGCATATTTTACACCATTATCAAAGAATACATTACCATAGTAAGGTTTACCGTCAAGATATCCATTGATTTGTAGACCAACAAGGTCATAAACCTGAACAACTTCTCCTGGGCCTGCAACTTCAGGAACTAGTGGATCACGAATAACCTCAAACACTGGAATGAATTGTGCATTTACACCTGTTTCGGTGTCCATAAAAATTGTTGGAAGACTTGTATAGTTTCCGCCAGTATTAACCTTTACAGAATTAATTTTTCCAAATGGATTACAATTATATGTCAGAGTTGTTCCATTCTTAGGTTCAATCACTATCTGATCTACACCACAGTTGTGATTGATACCAGGATTTGTGACGATAACATCTGTTAATTTAATCAATGCAGGATATTGAGGCACCGTTTGTCCTGGTGGAAGATATCCTGTTCCACTATCTCGAACTAAAACACGACGAACTCTACCAGTATTCTTTCCATCCGAATTGAATAAAAGTTCCGTCTCTAATACCGCACCACTTCCATTGTTACATGGGTCAATAACTTGAATTCTTGGTGGACTTGTATATCCATATCCACCATCGACGATATCAACAGCGATAATATTTCCCTCTAGGTCAATGATTGGGTTTGCTTTTGCTCCAATCCCACCACCACCAAAAACGTTGAGTGTTGGAGGTCCACATGGTTTTGGAGAGACATCACAAGGATCCTTCCTTTTTAAATCATTAGTGGTGAGAGCATTGATATCATTAATTGAAAGATATTTTACTTCATTATCGCCATTAATAAACACAAATGTAGTCCCTGGAGACATTTTCTCATAATTATTTGCTTCTTCAATAGTAATTCCCTGAACATATCCGTCAAACTGACTAATATATCCAACTTTTATATTATCTCTTGATGGTGGTTGTATTGGCATTATGTGCTTCCTCTCGATGTAATCGTTCCGATGGTATTTCCTTGTTCATCAATAATTCTACCTTCTCTCACTGCTTGTCTTTCAGCATCAGTAACAGGTTTAGCTAAATCATTTCCAATATCATCTGTCTCTGGTGTTGGCTCTGGGTTTTCTGCTTGTGCTGCTGCATTATCAGCAACCTGATTTGGATTTGGTTTCTCTTCTCCAGGTTTACCACTGCCTCCATCTTGTAATGTATGTGTGTCGTTCGGAGAACACATTGGTTTTGGATCACAATCGAAGAATTGAGTGATCGATGAAATAAATCCAAGTGATGCTGCGATATCTAGGTTTATACCACCCAGAGCACCAAGTCCTCCAGCAAGACCAGCGATTGCTCCACCACCAGTAATTGCTCCAAGTATTGCTGGATTTGCTCCGGCAAGAGGTCCTATAATTCCAACCAGTGAGTTAAGATCTCCAGATGCGATAGCAGAGAATGCCTGTCCGTAAGCGGCCACTTGAGGACCAAAGAGTGATGTAATACCACCAACAACGTCTCCGCCATTGAGAATATCAGTAGCGGTAAAAACTATTCCAGGATCAACTCCTGCCAAACCAGCAAGAGATGAAAGACCACCGATAACATCACCAGTTTGCAGAGCAGATGTTACATCACCAATCAATCCAGGATCAACACCTAGTTGTTGTGCTAAAGCAGTTGATAATCCTCCGACTAAACCACCTGATGCCAGTGCAGCGGCAACGGCAGGGACTGTGATGCCATTAGCAGAAGTGGTTGCTTGAGGAGACGATCCTGCTGCCTGAGTTCCTGCAGCAGAACCTGCACCAGATAAGGAAGTTGAAACTCTGTTAATCATCGGTGCTATTGCAGTATCAACCGATGCCATGATTGTCCCTAGAGTTGATCCTAAAACTTCACCAACTAGTTCTTCAGTAGAACAGATTGGGTTTGGTGTGTAGTATCCTTCAGGTGGAAGTGGTGGAACATTAAAGTTGGGGTCAAATTCTGATACAGTTCCAACCTCAGGTGACGTGGAGTTTACCTCAGTAGGTGCCAATGAAGGAGCAGGTCCAACTGGAGGTGACGAATTTCCTTTTCTGCCAAGAATATTGAGAAGTGCTCCTAAGATCGTTCCAGCCAGTCCACCAACGATACCATTGAAAGCACATACCAATCCTTCAAAACCCTTCACCAAATCATCTAAAAGTTGAATACGAATTGATGGCGGTGAAATCTTTAATAGAGGTCCAGCAATATCATTAATTTGTTCTGTTACAAAGTTTTGAACTTTGCCAAAAATTTTCTTCATGTGCTTTGAGATTTCTCCCGCTGCTTCACTCAGAATTTCATTTATGTCTTTGAACGCATTTTTGATTGGTAGAGAAACAGCACTTGTATACTGCTGCAGTGCTTTCTGTGCATCCTGCATTTTTTCAGTCATATTTTCAATGACTGTTTGAATAGCAGTCATCTCTGAACTTTGTTCTGGATCAGGACATGCTAGAGCGTGCTTTCTTTTTAGAATTTTTTCTTTTTTATTATCCTCTGCTGTCTCTTGATGAATAGAATCAGAAGATTCTTTTGTTGGTAATGTGCCAGATGAGGGTTCTTCGGATGCTAACTCAGTATCAGCAACTTTCTTTGTGGTATCTTTATCTGCTCCCTTTGAATGATGACTTTGTGGAGTGAAGTTCTGGGCATCCGTGGATGCTTTAGTTTCCTGCTCCTTCTGCCATCTGTTTAATGCTTTTTGATAACGTTTGGCCCCAGATCTTGTGCTTGGAAAATTATCCCTACTAGGTCTCTCTGTATTTTGATTGACTGCAGCGACTGATCTGCCTCCTGGACCACCAAGTCCAGTTTTAGTTTTTAATCTAGTGGTCGCATTATTTCCTAACACTCCCATGATGACAGGAACTTGACGATCCTGACTATCAAGGAAGAATCCAAAGACAAAATTACCTTGCTTAAGCGCAGGTGTTTGGAATGATCCACCCTGACCACCACCAGCGGTGATCGGATACATTACTTGCGCCCAAGGTAATTGTTCAGATTTAATTGACGATTCACCTTGATCGTGAATACCAATAATCCTTACTTTATATCTGTACCCCCAACCAGGGGTATCATTTTTACTCTTTGTCTTTCCGGCACTTATGTTTTCTCTCCAAGTAGAATCGTCAGCGATTTGACCAACCCACCAAAGAAAATTGCCCCCAAGAAATCCTGGATTAAATAGTGCTCCTCCTTCCATTAATCCTCGTAAATTCTACATTCGTCTGTTTCTGGATTTTCATCACAATACATTTCAAGTGGGGTAGGATCATGGTCGTCGTTTGGATGCGATGCATAATACAACTCTAGGTGATGCAACTCGTCTTCTGTATGACGGCGCATCTGTGGTGACAATGTTGGATTTTCCAGCAAATCTTTGTCATCATTAATATGTTGCTGAATACTTTTCTCTTTACTCATAATGGAATACTAGTAGTGTGGTTTCCTTTTCGACCGAAAGAATCTCTAACAAGATTCAACTTCGTATACGTTTCCTTAGATGATATGTAATGACATAGATCAGCTATAATATATAGACCCCCTGATTCCTTGTCAAGGTCATCACCTTTTTCTGCACGGAGGCCTGGTTTATCAAAAAACACAACGTCTCCTGCATGAAGACTAAAGTCTCCTGCGATTGTAACTGTCTGCATTCCAGTAAACATTTGATTGTATCTACGGATTGCTTGGTTCAATACCTTTTGAGATTCAAAGTTTTGTTCTGTTGAACCATCAATTTGCTGCTCTGTTGTTCCTGTTGGGAGAGTGCCAGTATCAATCAACATGTATGTTGTTCTTGTGAAAGTTTCTTTCGGATCAAACTTTTCATTTAGTGTCGGTAACTCCTTACCTCCCAACTGGGTTCCCTCTTCCGTTTCGTCTGCAGTTTGCTTAATAACTTCATAGTGACAGTTAAATGGATCAAAGACAACTATCCTTGTGCCATATGCACCCATCTTAAATTTTTCTTGTGCATGGATTCGATTATCACCCTCTTGATCTAAAACCTTAGTATCATAACCTGCAGGCAGTTCAGAAGATTGATTGAAAATCAGAGATTTTTTCTGCTTCTGATCAAAAAGACCATCGATTGATTTAAATTTAAATCCATCGGCAGTTTCAAAGAAGAAGAACCCAGCAGACTTACCTTTTTCTCCAGCAGTGGATGGAACAGATGCTTTTGAAAGCCAGTTGATTACATAGTATGGTTTTTGATTGTTCCCTAAGAAATTATAGTTGTTGCTAGTCTCTTCAATATCCAACTCTTTCTCTGTCAACAAAAAGTCTTCACATACTCTCCTAATGTGATCAGATATTTTCCCATCGAATCTAATATTGACTCTTGACTTACCTTCCTCATTTCTAATTAATTCTTCTGATACCAAGTCTAGTTGCACTAATGTTCCGACTGTATCCTCTGCTCCTGGAGTAACTTTATTTACATACAGTGTTGCCTTCACACTGTTTTCATTATTATCTCTAAACTTGAGTGTGACCTCTTCAGTTCCTACAAGAGGTAGTCCTTCAATAACACTCTTACCATCAATCGAATTGCCAGTATCAATAAACGTTACTTCTGCTTTTACTGTGTCTTGAAGAATACTTTCATAATACATGACACGAACAATTCCAGTAGCAAGACTGACATTCTTACTCTGATCTTTGTTAGAGGTTACCTCTAATTTGTCTATAAAAGCAGGTACTGCTTGCTTGGATCCTGATGGTGTTTGCGTCATTCTTTATTTCTCCTTATCTCTATTTAAGCACCTTGATACAGAGTATCAAAAGATGAATTTTCTGTTCGACCAACTAGGACAGGGACAATAGATTTAGATCCAGATCCAGATGAACCACCTGACATCGCTGGCATTGGAACGACGACAGTTTCATCAGCACCAGACTCATAGGAAGCATATGCTCTCAAAACATTTACTGCTTCTCTACCCTTTGCTTTGTTCAAATCATACAAGAATCCAGGAACTTGGGACTCAAGAGCTGCTGTAGAATCAGCATCAATGACAAATTCTCTTCCTTCTTCACCAAGGAGTGCTCTGTGTGTCATTGCTTTGGTAAATCCACCTCTTGCGTATGCAAGGTCTCCATGTCCTGTCATTGCAACCATCTTCCCTGATGAATCAAAAATTTCAGCACTCTTTCCATATCCACCATAAGCAGAACCAACTTTAGTTTCTCCACCCATTTGTGGTAAGAGAATTTCTGCTCCCTCTGTTGATGAGTGATATAAATCTTTGTTAGCAGAAATATCTGGAATGTAATAATCAAATGGTTTAAATCCCTGCGCTCTCATAAAAGTAGAATGACTGTGAGCGTCTATGGCGCTGCTCAATAATCTCTTCTTCTCTCTAGAATCTAAGTCAGACTTATATGCTTTTAATCTAGCATATCCCTGGCCAGAGAAAACCATCTCTTTATTTCTTGCAGTATAAGCATCAGCCATCTTATCCATAGCAGCAATCATCCCACTCATTCCTATGCTTTGATGGAACTTGGTATCAACGTGATATGCAGCACCCGCACCAATTCTATCATATCCAGCAGGTCCAGTTTGCATACCACCACCACTAGCACCTGTCACATTTGCACCAGAACCCTTTCCAATTCCATCTTCATCACCTCCCTTCAGTCCCATCATCGATTGACTACTTTTATCTGCTTTAGAACTACTCTTCTTATCAGAGTCTCCAAACAATCCACCAAATGCTCCCTCGCCACCAAAGTCACCAAGCATTCCAAAAGTAACAATTTCTAATCCTTGCCTTATCTGCTCTCTGATTCTTGCATCAAACTTGCCAAGATTCTTTCTTTGCTTTAACCTACCTTCGTCAGATAAGAATGGATATCTAATTAACTCAACTGCATATCTAAATGGTGCTCCAACAATATCAAGCAATGTTCCAACTGACAATAAATTATAATTTATAAATTGTGCCCCTCTGTAAAGAAGACCATCAATGACCTTTCTGGGATCACCTGGGATCTTTTCTTCATATCTCTTCTTAGCACCCTCCTCTAACTCGGTTCCCATCTTCCTGAGTTGGAAAGCACCTTCACCAAGACCAGAAGCAAGAAGGCCAACACCTGCAACAATACCAGCTGCGGCCGCACCACCACCAGTGACGAATCCTACGAGTGATTTTCCTGCACTGATAACTCCACTACCAATCTTTCCAGCAACACTAATAAGTCCACCAACACCCTGGAACTTAAGTATTGCTAAACATGCAATTAGAGTTGCATTTAAGAATGTATTTAAATGCTCCGAAAGTTCATCAAATTTTTTGAGTCCATCCTCTCCAAAAGTATTTCCAACCCAACCTCTAAAGTTATCATACAAGGAATATCCCCAATCAATAAACGTCACTAACCCATTGAAAATTGTACCTGCGATGTCCTCAATTGTTTGAACAACACCTTTCATGGTGTCCAAAAATCCTTCCAGTTTAGGAATGAGATCAACTGCTCTTACAGCAAGGAAACCTAGCAGAGTATTTACTAGGAAGTTCATTATCCTGTCCATAAATGACAGTTGTTTGCCGCCGCCACCCCCTCCAGATTCTGTTTCCTTAGATTTCTTAGTTTCAAGTGCTGCTTCTCTTGCCCGTGCTTTTTGCTGTTGCTGCTGTCTTCTTCTTTGATCTGCTCTCATTTGGTCTAGAGCAAGAGATCCCTTTAAGAGAGTTTGAATTTTAGTTAATGACTGATTGATAGACTGAAGTGGATCTCCACTAACAGAAGTTGATGTGCTGATGGAAGATCTTGGTGCTGAAGGAGATGCTGTTGGTGAGGCAGAGGACATTGAAGTAGAGGATCCACTTCTACCAATTAGTTTATCTTTTGAAACTTTTGTAGTCTTTGCTTTTACTCTAGAAGTTATCTTCTTTGCTACAGCACCTTTTGCTGCTCTACCGCCAATTCTACCAAGTGCAGCTAACATCTTATACTACGACCCCCAATGTTTGTGTCTTAGTTCTAGATCCAGAAGTTGTAGCACTGAATGCAGGAGGTTTGCTTCCTAAGGTTTGCTCACCACCACTAGCATCTCCCCCTCCCTGTTGTGGTGCGGCAATGACAACATTAGATTTCTTTGCCATTGGAGGATCAACTCTTGGTGCCTTATAATTTTGATTTGAACTCATTTGCATAGAATGTTCTTGACCATTATCAGGAGATCCTACAAAATAATTTCTTACAGTTTTTGCAAAGTTTATCAAAGGCTCTATTTGTTTCTGACCAAACATACTAATCACATTGATAACCGGAGTTTCTGGTTTTCCAAAGTCTGATAAAGTAGGTCTCTCCATATCTTCTACTGGATCTGGAAGATTCTTTGGAACATGACCTCCCTCAGCAAACTTGAAATAAAAATGTTCTGCTTTTAGTGGAGTAACGGGCCCACCAGTTTTATAATACCTTGGTGTAACGAATCCACCAGTTTTGTAATGTCTAGGAGATGCTACATTAAAAGTTTTCTTAGGATTTAAATTAAATACCATCCCACCAGTGGAATAATTTCCACCAGTTGGTTGACCACTACCACCACCAGCAGCATTCAGTGATGCAAACATTCCAGAACCAAACTTGTCTACAGCACCCTTACTGATGACATATTCACCAGCGGTTAGCATTGCAGGCACATTATCGATACCACCAGGTCCTTTGACCATACCACCTGTTGCCAATTTGGCGGGAGGTTTTTCGGGCGTTTCACCTGGTCCTGATAGTTCAGATGTTTTTTGTTGAATTGCTGCTAGATCTGGTGAAGGAATTTCATTTGAATCTTTTGGAGCACCTATTTTTTTCTCTGAATCCTCTGTTGCTTTCTTTGCTTCCTTTACACCTTTTTCTACATCATTTCCAAATCCAAATATTTTCTTGGTTGCATCAACGAGTTTTGGAATGAATCCAATTGCTAGTGCAGTAATGCCTATGATCAAACCAGCAGGACCAAGAAGTGCTCCTCCAAATAAAATCAAACCTGCAAGGAGGGTTGGCCACCAATCCTTAATGAACCTGAATATTGATTCTATTTTCCCTTTATTTTCATCATCCTGGAACCACTCGAACATTTTAAATATTGCTCTACCAAGAACAACATTTACTATAAAATTGAACAGTTTTTCAAACATGCCCTTTACAGGACTTGCAATTTTTTCTGCTGTACCTTTAATTGCATCTAAAGCACCACCACCGGCTTCCAGCATTTTTTCTCTGGCGGTTGCTTTCTTTTTCTGTTGTTGCTGTCCACTCTGAGTTGCTTGACCTCTATCAAACTTCTGCTGTTGCTCTAATGTAGATGCTATTGATTGAACTTTACCTGCGATCTCAGTAAAAACTACACTATTATTCTGTGTCTTTAATTTATCTGCAACATTTTTTCTATTGGCCTGTATTATATTTTTAATTCTAGTAATCTTTTCTGCATTTACCTTTGTCGCCTTCTCATTCTCATTTACTTTAACACGGGTAGTTCTAAGAATGCGAGAGAGTTTACCAATCTTTGACTCTCCTCCCATTCCACCCAAATTAGATCCACCACTATCCCTACCCGTCAATTTTGATGCGGATATTGTTGTAGATCTAGTTTGTGGTGTACTTACCGTATCATCCATTAGATGCTTGCTGTTGTTTTAGTTTTTCTTCCTCAAGATGTTGCTGCAGCAACCCGACATAAATGTCTCTTTCCCAAGGCATCCAATTTTCAATCTCGGTTAAACTATATTTATGGTACTGTACCAAGGCAAAATTAAGTCGGAAATAATTTTCCAGATCCATATGGATCATGCCTAGGCGAAAAAACTTGCTAGTCCCTCAATTACAACATCATTTTCCTTTTTAGTATTAGGATTTTTAACTTTAACCGTGTGAGATAATTTAGGCATAGTCTCAAAGAATTTCTCAATATCTTTGAACTGAGAGGAGTTCATAGATTCTAAGAATTCATTCAACTCTTTTTTAGTACAATCAGCAGCTACCCAAACTTCATCCTCAGTGAAGATCGTACCAATGCAGGATGCGATCAGCTCAAATGATTGGTCCATTGCACTTTGTTCTTTAAGATCAAAGTTGTTCTTAATGAACTCATCAAGAGATGGATACTTCATCTCCATCATGATTGAACCATCAAGTTCAATTCTGTTTGAGTGGTTATCACTTCTCTTCACCTTAATATCATCAAGGTTAATAGTAACTGCTACTTGTGTCTCCCCATCATCTGGACAGATGAGATTAACTTCAAGTTCTTCACCAACAGACTTACCACGAATGTTAAGGAACAAGTATTCAATATCAAACGTAGGGAGTTGTTCTACCTTGATACCTTTAGTAAGAATACAGTTTTTGATAACAGCTCTGATTGCTGTTGAGATCTGTTTTGTGTCCTCACTCTCCAGTGCGATAACAAGTAACTTCTCCTCTTTTACAAGAAACGGTCTGTACTTAATCGTTTCTCCTGTTGATGGCAACTCAAGTTCATATGTAGGAGTCGCAATTTTTGGTAAAGGCATAATATCTTATAAAGATTTCAGTGTGATTATTTATTGGGTTATCTGAAGAGTCCAGATACACCTGCACCGATGGCAAGACCTGCATTAATAGCTTGATTGAGATTGAAACTATTTCTTGCTGCTTGATTAAATGGATTTAGACCAGGTGGTGCATCATAGTTCTCATTACTGATGAAGTATCTGGTGTAGTTTAGTGACACACTACACTTTAGTATTGATGATACATCATATGAAACTGGTATCGCAGATATTGCAACTGGGAATATATTAACAAACTTATAAGTAAGAGGTTTGACTGAAGTGCTCTGATTTATGTTTTTTTCAAATTTGGTAACCTCTAAGTCTCCTTTGTATTCTTCGGGAAACTTTACTCTATAAGCATAATTTTCATTCTTAAGATCTCCGGTTTCGTTCATAATAAATTTAATCCACGACTCAAAGAATCTAATCGGCATATATTGTTCGGCATCACAATAGAATGTTAAATCAATTCTATCTTGATAGATACGACGATATGCATGTCTCTCAGTAACCCCACTTCTATCGTTTGTTAACTCTGTAGTTGCAAGAGAAGATCCTGGTAAAGTTGCCTCTGAACACATCAGTTGCAATCTATCCTGATTCAGAGCAAGACCATTCTCTGCCATGTATTGTCTGAACCCTGCCTCATCTCTCGGCAATCCCAGATAAATTGAGAAGTGAGATGTGGTCGCAGGATTGAGTAGTTTGCTCTTTATCTGAGATACACTTTGTGGTTGTGGGGCAACGGAAGCCATTTATAAATAATTTTTGACTTATATATTATGTATAAGAGAATGGCGGAAAGTATTAAGAGTAGATATAAACCATCTTACCCACAAAAATACAAAGGCAACCCTAATAATATTATCTGTAGAAGTAGTTGGGAAAGAAGATTCTGTAAATGGTGTGATCTCAATGAGAATATTATCTCATGGGCTTCAGAGGAGTTTAGCATACCATATGTTTCACCTGTTGACAATAGAGTGCATAGATACTATCCAGACTATTTGATTAAAGTTAAGGAGTTTGATGGTAAGATCAAAACTTATGTGGTTGAGGTAAAACCTAAAAAGCAAACTGCACCACCTAAGAAATCGAAACGACAGACTAAATCATATCTTTATGAGTGTAAGATGTATGCAGTCAACCAAGCAAAATGGAAAGCTGCTGATGAATTTTGTAAAGACAATCTTATCGAATTCAAAATCATCACTGAAAAGGAGTTAGGTCTCAAATGAGTCGTTTAGAAGGAAACAAAATTAACAATGGTACAAATGATCAAGAAGACATGATGATAAAGATCATGGGCACTCTGAATGGAACGGTTACTCTTATTCCTGATGTGGGTCAGTTATGTACCTTTGTTTATAATGCAAAGACTCCTAATATTACGTATGATCAACATCCCTTAGTCGTAGTGACTGAAGTATTTCGTTGGGGATTTCGTGGATTGAATTTTCATTGGCAAAAACATAGACAATATACCTGGGAAGAAGTGGCAGGACAGGTGTATATTGTGATGCCAGATGAACTGGATGACCTGATTGCTATTCCATATGCGAAAATGATACTAAATAAATAAAAAGTCCTGACATAATGGCTGTAACAAGCAACCCCACACCAGTCAAACTACCTGCTGTTAAGATTAAAACTTTTAGTAAAGGAAAAGTACAGGTTCCTTACCTCCGTATAGTAGCACCTAAGAAGACGGTATATACTGCCACAAAAGTGGAGAAAGTAACCAGCACTGACGGTAAGGTTCAGTACCAAACCACCGTCATTCAATATGATAATGCGAATAAAGAAAATCCAAAAACAATCGCAACTGGTTACACATATACAGATGCAAATGGTAAATCAAAGACTGTATTAGAACCAGCAGCTGGACTAGATGAACAAACAAGAAGGGCACTAACAAAAGGTGGTAAGGGTACAGAGAATGGTGCCATAGCCAATGCATCACAACAACAGGTTAAACAATCTAAAGAGATACAAGATTTAGCAAAGAATTCTTCAGAACAAGAAACTCTTGATTCTACTAGTGGACCTGAAAAAGAAACTGAAACTAATACTAATGAGAATGTTAATTCATTATCTTCAGATGATGTCGCAACGATAGGTGCTGCAGTAGGAGATAAGGCAAGAAAACAATATGATCTTAATCTCGCATACCCAATCGATTTACAACCATCTCTCCAAGATACGTTAAAAATTTCTGTTTATAAATTTGTCCCAAGAAGGTTAGAGGGTTTAACTATTGCTGCAAGAGAAAAACCTGGGGATGGAAATCGCACACCAATAGGTGGTGTTGTCTTACCAGTTGTAGGACCCCAAGACTCTAATAAAGTTGGTTGGGGTGGTAAACCCATGAGTGCCATAGATATCGCAACATCTCAGGCAGCACTCGGATTCATAAAAGGTGGTGGTGAAGGTTTAGCGCAGGCAGGGAAAGATATAGCATCAGATATCCAAAGTGATAGTGGCAATGTAAAAAAAGGACTCGCTACTTTCTTTGCTCAACAAGCAACAGGAGTACAAGGTCTTCTATCAAGAACTGAAGGTATCATTGTCAATCCAAACTTAGAGTTATTGTTCAATGGACCAACACTGAGAAATTTTGGTTTTTCGTATAAGATGAGTCCTAGAAATGAACCCGAAAGTAAAATGATTAGAAAGATCATAAGAATGTTCAAGCAATCAATGGCTGCTCAAAGATCAACATCAAACCTTTTCTTAAAAACTCCCAACACATATAGATTGCAGTTTATAACTGGAGGTACTACTGAGCATACATTCCTCCCAAAAATTAAGGAGTGTGCTCTAACATCTTTCGATGTAAATTATGCCGCTGATGGAACATATGCAACCTTTGGTAATACATCTCCTGTTGCATATGAACTACGATTCTCATTCCAGGAGTTGACTCCAATATTTAATGACGACTATACAATACTTGATAAAGATGAAGACACTAGCATAGGATTCTAAAATGGCAAATCCATACTTCCGCAATCTACCAGACTTTGAATATGTAAACCGTACAACTGACGGTAGAAACATATCAGATTATACCACTGTCAAAAATTTCTTTAAGAAGGGAAAGTTAAGAGAAGATATCTTCCAAAATGTCACATTCTTTGACAAGTACTATATCAAGGGTAATGATCGTCCAGACAATGTTGCCAATGAAATTTATGGAGATCCTACTTTAGATTGGATTGTTCTTTCATCAAATAATATTTTAAACATTCAAAGTGAGTGGCCTATAGATCAATTATCATTTAATGATTTCTTGCTCGATAAGTATGGAAATACAACAGAAGTATTTGGTGGAATTCACCATTATGAATCTTTAGAGGTAAAAGATAATGATGGTGTTATGGTGTTCCCAAAGGGTCTCAGAGTAGATGAAGACCAGACAGTAACATTCTTTGATAGAGGTTCATCATCATATATTGAAGTGACTGACATGACTCTTGGTATCACTAACTATCAACACGAAGAAAAATTAAATAACGCAAAGAGAGAGATATTTGTTTTAAAACCAAGGTATCTGAATATCGTGGTTGATGATCTTGAAGAAATGATGGAATACAAAAAAGGTTCCACTCAATATGTGAATGGAACCCTTAAGCGTGCTCAGAATAGTAGACTATTTCAGTAAATTAATATATGCTGCGATAACCAATAAGGTTAAGCACAACTGATTATATCTCATCACTCTTCAGCAAGTTTCTGGAAGTAGGACAGTGCATCATCTTCGTCTTCAGATGAGGATGCAGTTGCAGCAACCACAGTCTCTTCTGCCTTACGAGTTTGGAATTCGGGAGTGAAAGAACCACGATCGCTGTCTTCGTTCTCAGTCTCTTCATCGAAGCGACGGGCAGCAGGTTTCTGTCCAAGGACATACTTCAGACGCTTCTGAAGTTCATCATAAGTCTTGAACTGGTCTGCAGCAACAATCTCTTGAAGAGAATATTGCTTCTTCCAGACGGCTTCAAGAGCATCATCATCATCCAGAAGTGGTGTAACTTTATCAAACTCAGAAGAATCATAGTTCCAGTAACCTGCAACCTTCTTCAGTTTCAGTTTGAAGTTAGCACCCTGCCAGAAATCAAAAGGATTGATTGGACTCTCATCCTCAAACTCAGGTTGCATTGCTTCCATGACCTTATCAAAGATCTTCTTACCGAACTTGTATAAGAACACACGACCTTCATTCTGAGGGTTTGCTTTGTCCTGCATAACATAGATGTTAGCATAGTAGGACAGTTTGCGCTTCTGCTTACGAACAGTGTCTTTGTCTGCTTCATTACCACTGTTCCAGAGTTCACGATTGTACTCAGAGACAGGATCCTTACCACCATTAGTGGTCAGGGAATTTTCGATGTACCAACCACCAGGACCTTGGAAGGCATGGGAGTACATCTTGACCCAAGGGAGATCTTCTCCATTAGGTGCGGGAAGGAAACGGATGACTGCATAACCGTTGCCAGTCTTGTCCATTTCAGGTTTCCAGAGACGGTCATCACCACCGCCGCCAGTATTACTTTGCTTCTCTACTTCTTTGACTAACTTCTGGGTCAGTGAACCAAGAGAAGACTGCTTTTTAAGGTCTGCGAAAGACATAGGATTACCTCGGATTAGTTTGGATTTGGCTTGTGTGTACCTTGTTATTCTACTGCTCAGACTGCTGTGTGTCAATCTGTGCTTTCATAATATCAAGCATCTTATTCATTTGGTCAAAGACTTTCGTAATTTCAACGTCAGGTGGCAGACCCATCATTTTAGCAGACTCTATAATATTTTGTTTCATCTGCTTTGCTTCAGGATCATCTGATAGAGAGAGTCTTGCATAAAGAACGTTTTGTTTGTTAAGTAACTTTTCAAGAAGTTCTACATGGTGCAATTTATCACGATTATTCATAGAGGCAAAGTTCATTACACTAGAATATACTTCTTCTTGTAGTTCAGAGATTTCAACCATCTCTGCTCTTACTATTTCAGAATCAAAAAAACTCATTTAGCTCCAATTACCACTTCTTTTAAAATGCTTTTATACTTAGGCACATCAATATTTAGAAACGGAGAATATTTCTTCATTCTCATACTGACGGTTTCCCACACCGGGTCAGTGAGATTTTTATCCCATTGTTTCTGATATCCTAAGATGCCATTTAGGATTACCATAGTCTCAATAGAAATATTTCCACGAAGATATTCTTTGAGTATTTGAGGATGCCGTAATCCATCCATAGCAAACATAGAATCAAAATTACTATCATCAAAGATGGTTTCTACCTCTTCTTTAAAAAGATATGAAAGAGATTGAGTTCTTTTTTTCCATGCGGTGTATCTACCTTCACCTTCTTTAATCATTTCACCAATCCAAAGCTTACTTGGATCAGTACATGTGATAAAATTAGATACAAAAAAATCTATTACTTCATTGTCATCTTTATTACGTGATATCTTTTCAAACCAGAAACGATCTTTACGTTTATAAAATGATTTAACAGTTGCACGACTCTTTCCATTGTATTTGTGATAGTCATAAGAATCTTTTGTAAAATGATTCTTCATCGACAAATAACAACGATATGCATCAAAGGGCATCATAAAAAGTAATAAGGTGATTTTTTTGGCGAAAATTTTTTCGCACCCTTTTGAAATTAGAAGACTAATTTTGCACGGGAAGTTTTCTTCAAGAAGTTGAGTTCCATAGCCTCACACTTAATTTTATCCTTTAACGGTTTGGAAATTAGTTTTGGTACAGATTCAAGATCAATTGAATTGGATTCACAAAAATGCACGATGGCATCAATGTAACTCAAATTTTGATTATCCTTTACAAGATTTTCAATTTCTTGTGCGAAACGAGCAGGACAAAAAAACTTATTCTCAAATGCTTTTTCTAGTTCATTCTCCATGGTGCCCAATATTGTGAGATACAAATTCTTTAATATAACGAACTAATAATTTAATATAGTCCCCTTTGTTTCTTTTGTCAAATACTTTAACCTCACCACCAGGAGTAACCATGATGGTAATTAGTTTTTTAACAGGAATACCAGTGAGTTCATAGTAAGCAGAAGCATAGAACATTTCTTGAACGAAATAATTCTCTAACCATTTTTCAGGTTTAATTTTTTCTGAGGTCTTAAAGTCGATGACTGCAAGCTCACCTTCATACTCTGCGATACAGTCAACTCGACCCGCTAAACCAAGGTACTCTGAGTACAGGGTTCTTTCTATAGCGTGTACGTTATTTATCTTATCCAGATATGGTTTGGCATGATGAAACATGAACTGAGTCGCAGGACGAAAGTCGTCCCAGTTGATCTCATTGTTTCTCATGTAAACTTCAACTGCTTCATGAAAATCAGTTCCACGGGCAGTTGCTTTTTTTGTGATACGGTTTGCTTCTTCAATACCGATACGGGCACGCCATTTAACAAAAATTTGTCTGTTGTAGAAAGAAGTTACAGACGTAATAGACGGCACCCACTGTCCATCAGGAAGATTGTACAGTCGGATGCCGTTTGTTTCTTTCTTATTCAGTTCAAGTTCACCGAGATAATTATGATGGGTAAAAGTCATAGGCCAAGTTCTAATTTTGCGAGGAGATATTCTTTACACAATCCAGATCTAACAATATCGTCAACACCAAATTCAACTAGATCAACAGATGGCATAACTCTAAGAATTTTCATAAAGTCTGCAATACCATTTCTCTCATTTTGTTTTGTCAAGTCAGATTGAGTTGCGTCACCGCAGAACATAATCTTGGTGTTTTCTCCAACTCTGGTAATAATGCTATCAAGTTCATGATAGTTTAAGTTTTGGAATTCGTCAACAATAACAATGGCATTATCAAGTGTTGTTCCACGAATGAATGAAGTAGACCAGAATGAAATTGTTCCCTGAGTTTTGAGATTACCATACAGCATCTCAAAGTCTGACTCTGTAGAAAGTTCAAACATATACTTCACCATATTCTTATAAGGAATTTGATAAAGAGAAGATTTATCTTCATGGTCTCCAGGAAGGAAACCAATCTCTCTGGTGGCCACAAGAGACCTGACGAGATAGATCTTTTCGTATGGTGTGGTCGGATCTAAAACGTCACAGAGAGCATTGTAGAGGGTAATAAAAGTTTTACCTGTGCCTGCTGACCCATATGCAACAACATTCTTACCAGCATCATAGGCATCAAATAAAACTTTTTGATTATCTGTTAATGGTTCAATGTCACGAAGAAAATCAGAGTTGATTGGTTTCTTTCTTTTCATCTGTTTGGCAGTTAGACCAACTCCAATTGAACTATCAGATACTTTTCTTTTTCTTGGCATAATTATTAAACAGGTTTTACACGGGAACCGGGTGCTTTTGAAGCCTTGTAAAGAACGTCATTCCACCCTGGATGAGACTTCTTCAGTTTGTCGTAGACTTCTCCAAGTTCTCCACAATTAGGTGCTGTAGATGGATCACTCCAGTCTCTTTTCCACTCAGGGTTATCTTCACACCATTTTGTCCATTCATGCACGCTGATGACAACATCTTTTTGTTCACCAGTTTGTTTGTTAATTACAGGATATGTAGCCATGTTTGATATTATGTGTAGTTTTATTTAGACCCATTCAAGGGCTTCTGAGACTATTGGAAATTGTTCACTAAAGATCTTTTTACAACCTTCAGCAACCTCCATGTGCTCCTTCTGTGTGCCGTTAGCAGTCCTCAGAGTGATGTAGTGAAGCCATGATCTACATGAACCCGTCATGTAGATTCTGGTGGGGGTACAGAGTGGAAGCACATTTCTTGCACATTCCTTTGCCACACCACGATCAAGCATCTGCTGATACAGTGACATGGCAGAATCAAACAGAGTGGCCATCTGTTTCTCTAGAATCTGAACCTCAAAAGGATCTAGATCGTCAATAGAGTTTTGACGATTCTTATCATCCTGACGACGTAGTTCTGGTAGAGGAATTTCTTTTGCAAGCATTGAGGAATCCGCATACCGCTGTGAAAATTCCTGAAAAGTGAAACTACGATGACGTAATATCTGAGCCGCAATGGCACGAGTGGTCTCAATCTCCAAGGTCATTGTAGATTGCTCAAATACACTCCAATGATTATGCTTAATACAGTACTTTAACAATCCTGCAAAGTTATCATTTTTTTGATTACTTGGATTAGACACACGGGCAATAAAGGCCATGGTTTTTTCTGCGTCAGGAGTGACACTAATTAGTTTTATGTTCTCGTTCATCAAGTGTCTCGTTAATAATGTCCTTTAATTCTTGTCTTTCTAAATCAGTAAAGACATTTCGTTTTGGTATTACCAATGGTGGATAAGATTTCTTTGATGATGTTTTACCACCACTAGAAATACTCATTCCTTGTGTATCTATCTTATCCATCGTCATCCTCAAAAACTTCGTCATAATCTAATATGTAGTTGGTAGGAGAATTATCAAAATTTTCTGATCTATCTACATATGATCCAACATCAGAGTATACTTCTGATTCTAAGGCATCAACAAGCAATTTTAAGTTATTAACTATTAATTTAAGTTTGTCTTTGTCCATAATAAGGATATACTTCGTTCAATTATAGACAAAAAAAGAGGACCCGTCAAGGTCCTCTACAAATTTATAGATGTAGTTTCAACTTACTTTACGTAAGTTTGACCACGATAACAGAAAGTCCCATGGGACTCTTTGTTTTCTACACAACGAGTAGAATACTCAACACCACGATATGAAGTGTGAGTAATCTGTGCGTTATGCAGTGCAGCAGCTTTATTAAGTTGCTTTTTGATGAGATTTAAGGTGTTCATTTTAGTTACTCCTGAAGTTGGGTGAAAATTAACCTTCTCTCGTTTCCGAGGATCCGTTTTTTCCCGTTCCTTCAGTCGTTTGCGTCCCAATAGCACTCAGGTGTAGATTCCTTTAAGGCTTCTACCAGTTCAATCTTAACTTGGTTGCTAAGATTTTCATGGTTCCGTGCCCGTAGCATAATTGCATCGGCATCAGAACAACTGATCGATGAATATAAAAGAAATTCAATCATGGGATGAACGCTCCGTTCCTACGACTTACTTGCGTCCTCCTTTCGGGGGATGAACGATAGGTCCATTATAGACCTTCATATAGTATATAGTCAAGTAGGGACGTATTCTACTGTACAGTTTACTGATCGCATTAATCAGTCTCCCTAGATTTTCGGTTAAATTTAATTACATATTTTTCATATTGAACATTTTCATCACCATAGTCATAACAATTAAAGTGTTCAAGATTACCATCAAGTAATCTCACAACATTATCTAATTGCCATTCAGTAGCAAACTTTTTAAAAGTATCATCAATCCCTTTTGATGATCCTGGTTTGTTAAAATTATCCATTATTCTTTTTTATCCAGCAAGGTTTGCATAACGAATTTGTCCAACTACCATCAGGTGCTTGATGTCCTATCTGAGGTGCTTGGTTCGCTGGTGTCATCTTACCACACCCAGAGCATTTTGTCTCCCACATCTTCATAATGTTCTCTCTAATCTATTTTCTGCTTGATCGGGGAAATCTCTTGGTCTACTATCAGTAGCATTATCAGTCTTAGGAGAACCTTCGTTCGCCTTCATAGTATGCTGATAGTTTGGTC
>Ga0181377_1000231_pt1 | contig 21842 bp, 12 predicted proteins | sample LowvirmetaG_9_FD_130160 | JGI IMG/M metagenome (GOLD analysis project Ga0181377, IMG submission 130160) | Marine viral communities from the Subarctic Pacific Ocean - Lowphox_13 viral metaG | ecosystem: Environmental > Aquatic > Marine > Oceanic | place: Subarctic Pacific Ocean | collected...
TGGAAACGCTCCCGCTGACAGGTACAATTGGTGATGCAATACTTCAAGCTAATGCATCATCGACAAAAAATGAGCTAATTAAAAGTTATAGTAAGTTTTTAGGAATTTCAAAATTAGACACTTTAGTAACCGGTTCTGGTGCAGATGAGTTTAATAATAATAAATTTACATTAGCAAAAGTGGCATTATATAATCAAATTGCAACGACGTCGACAATAGAAACTAGTATTGCTGCCGCGATTACAGGAACAGCAGACACACACATGAGGGATGCTGCTTACATTCGTAATGGTGTAATTGAGACAAAAAATTATACAATTCTTGACGACGTAGGGTCCAGACAACGAATAACTTTTGCAACGCTAGCAGCTGCAAGAAATTCTAAGTACTTTAATCGATTTACAGACTATGCAAAGTTTACAAATATACTTTACGGTGGTTTCGATGGATTGAACATTCTCGACAAAGATAATCGTCTTATGAATGACAGAGCATCTTCAGTTGATGCTAATGGTAAAGGAAATGTAAGCAATGGTACTTTTACACACCAAAATCTTCATGCTGACAGTAATGCAGGTTCTGGTAAAGAAAATAACATTATTAATTCATACCGATCAGCTGCTAGAATTATAACTGATCCACTTGCAACTAGAGTTAATATTGTTGCAGTACCAGGTATTAAAGATCCATTTGTGACAGATTTTGTGGCTGACCTTACAAGAGACTATAGCAAGGCAATATACTTAATGGATATTCCTTCTTACGATGATAATAGCAACAGAATATTTTCTAAAACAGCTCGACCAAGTGTCCAAGAAACTGTTGAGACTTTTGAAGCAAGAGCTATTGATAATAGTTACGCTGCTACTTACTTTCCAGATATGATTTTTGCTGATGACATTAATAATACTGCAGTTACTTTACCATCTTCAATTGCAGCTTTAAAAGCATTAGGTTATAATGATTCAGTAGCTTACCCGTGGTTTGCACCAGCTGGGTTTAACAGGGGTGCACTTAGTAATGTTTTAAATTCTGAAGTGCGACTTAATGCAAACGATAGAAATATTTTGTATGAGGCAAAAATCAATCCAATTGCTAACTTTCCGAATGGTGGCTTTGTAATATTTGGTCAAAAAACATTACAACAAGATCGATCTGCACTGGACAGAGTTAATGTAAGAAGAATGCTTCTTGAAGTAAAGCGAATTATTTCTGATATTGCAAATCAATTAATATTTGAACAAAATACACCACAAACTCGAGCAAGATTTGTTGCCCAAGCGACACCACAACTTGCAACAATTCAAACCCAGCAAGGCATAGATCAATTTAAAATAGTAATGGACTCTTCAAACAACAACTCAGAGGACATTGAACAAAATCGATTAAATGGTAGAATTGTGTTAGTTCCAACCCGAGCAGTAGAATTTGTAGCAATTGACTTCATTATTACGAATTCAGGTGTAAGTTTCGAATAATTAAGATAAACGGAGAAATTTTATGGCAGAAATAACATTTAAATCAGCGGGTGTAAAAACCAGAGAAATAGACCTGTCACAACCATCTAGGACCGGTCCAGTAGGAATACCTGCAGGTATAATCGGAACATCTTTAGAAGGTCCGGCTTTTGTTCCTCTGACTTTTGCAAACTTCAGTGATTTTACAACAACATTTGGCAATTCTGATGGTGAAAAATTTGGTCCTATTGCTGTTAACCAGTGGTTAGCAAACGCGCAGGCTGTCACGTATATGAGAGTTTTAGGCGTAGGGAATGGATTACAAAGAAGTAATGTAGGTCAAGTTACAAATGCCGGATTTACTGTTGGTAACAGAATTATACAAGAAAACGGATTACTAGGAGACAATGCTTTTTCAACAGAATCTGCTACTGCTGCTGTGGAAGGTAGAACATATTTTCTTGGCTGTTTTATGTCTGAATCCAATGGGTCGACAGTTTTTAGTGAAGCAGGAATACAAGGAACAGCTGCACCAACATCGGCGACACTAGTAGATGCAATTGATATTGCAGGAATCGCTGCAGGTGATAAATTTACAATAACAGTACCTGCTGATTCCGGTGGAGATGGACTAGTATATACAGTTTTATTTGACACCACAACAAATATCGATTCTGACAGTGGTGCAAGAACCTATGGTGTGTCGACACAAAGAATTGCTGATGATAATGACGGTGCTGCTGTACTTATTTTAGCAATTAACGGCCAAAACGATCCTGGATCTCAGTACAAGTATGGTAATAACGACCATAGCGATAGTGGATTTGAGTTTAAAATACCGGGTATTACAGCAAGCACTGGTACATCTAGTTCTAAAATTACATTAACAATGGATGCACCAGGGCCAAGAGGTAACGTTGCAAATGTTCTAGCTGCTGTGACAGGATTTGAGGACGCTCTTTTGTTAGAAGCAGCATTCACTGGAGGAACAATACAAAACCAGTCTGTTCCAATCCTACGTGGTGTTCTCCTTGCACCAAGTGGTGTTATTCTTCACTTAAGCGGGAACCACGGGCAAAGATCGCAACCGCCAACAAAAGGTACAACCGCAAGATCATCAAATAATGTTGTTATGGGAAGAAAAGGTTCATTAACCGGTTCACTAAATACAGCAACTCAAGAGTTTGTTATGCTAATGAATGGTTATAACAATAGTGATCAAAGCAAGAAAACACATATTACAGCATCTTTTGACATGACAGCACCTAATTATTTTGCAAATGTGTTTAATACCAACCCATATAAAATTGAAGAAGAAGGTCACTTGCTCTATGGCCACTATGATATATACCCAGACTTGGCTGCGGTCACAGGAAGTGGTACTATAAAAACAGGAAGGTATTCTGGAACAACTAGTCATGAAGACATTGCGCTTCTCTTAACATCATCTGTCGCAAGAGGGGCAACTGCTGCTAACAAACCTATTTATGAAGATTTTTCAGATAGATTCTCTCATGCAAAGACACCTTTTGTAATATCACAAGCTTTTGGAAATTCACCAAAAAGTTTATTTAGAATTCATCTTCTCTCAGCAGGTGCCGGTGTATCTGACAAATATAAGTTTTCGATTGAAAACATTAGAAAGTCGTCTTCTAGTACATCAGACTTTGGTACATTTGACTTGTTAGTTAGAGGATTTGACGACACTGATGAAGAACCTAAAGTCTTAGAATCATTTCGAGGCTTAAGTCTCAACAGAGGTTCAGATAGATATATAGGTAGAGTTGTTGGTGATCAACATATTTTTTACAACTTTGATGTTGCTAAATCTAGTCAAAAATTAATTGTTGATGGAAACCACCCAGTAAGATCACGCTATATCAGAGTGGAAATGCATGATGACATTGAAAGCGGTAATATAGATAAATCGGCGCTTCCTATGGGATTCAGAGGGCCTGATCATCTTGTAACGAGTGGTTCACTATTGTCAAACGAAAAAGATTCATTATACACAGTTTCAACTGCAGTTCAATCATTGGTCGAATTACCTATTCCTTATCGGAGAACTGTTTCAGTAGGTACCGGTTTAAGTAAAAAAGTTGATGGTAGATTTTTCTGGGGTGTTAACACAGTAAGACAAACCAGCGCGACACAACCTAACTTACCTAGCCTATTTGATAAATCATTTAACACATACACAAAACATTTTCCAAACCATAGAATAGGTCATCCTAATTTCTCAGTCGGAAATAATCCAGGTGCAGCTGATATAGGAGGTACAGTTCTAGACTGTGATCGATTTAACAATAATAAATTTACTCTGGAAAATGTGCTTGTGCGAACCGGTTCAGATACTCTTGCTGATCCTGAATACTGGCTAAGTGCATCATACCAAAGATCAGGCGTTACGGCAAACGCAACAAATAAGACAAGGGCATTTTCTGTTGATGACTTAGGTAAGGTTAGCAATACTAAGTTTGCTAAATTTACATTTATAGCGCAAGGTGGATTTGATGGTGTTAATATGTTTGATGAAGAAAAATCAAAGCTAACAAACACTGCCGTTTATCGTGAGGTGACTAATGACGAAGGTAGCGCTAGCGTAGCAAACAATACTGTCTCAGCATATAGAAAAGCTGTTGAAGTTATGAACTCAAAAACAGATGTAGATATCCAAGTATTGGCTGTGCCGGGCATTAGACATTCATCTGTTACAGACTTTGCAATACAGAAAATAGAAGATAGATTTGATGCAATTTACATAATGGATATCGAAGAAAGGGATCAAGTCAACACTGTCATCACTTCTTCAGTCCAAAAGCCTCATGTTGCAAACACAGTGACATCTTTTAAGAACCGAGCGCTCGACAGTTCTTTTGCAGCAGCTTATTTTCCAGATGTAATTGTTAAAGATCCAAGTACAAACACACTGGTTCAAGTTCCACCTTCTGTTGCAGTTTTAGGTGCATATTCATTAAATGATAGAGTTGCTCATCCATGGTTTGCACCTGCAGGATTTGCGAGAGGCGCTCTAAATAGTGTAGAAATGGCTTCTGTCAGACTTAATAGATCTAATTTAGATGATTTATACGAAGCAGACATTAATCCAATAACAGCTTTTCCTGGAACTGGTGTCACAATATGGGGACAGAAAACACTACAAGTTGCTAACTCTGCGTTAGACAGAATTAATGTGAGAAGACTTTTAATTAGTATAAGAAGAAAAGTTAGGAATGTAGCTAATTCTCTTCTATTTGAACCTAATAGAGTAGAAACTTTAGAAAAATTTACATCTTTAGTCAATCCAATTCTTCAAAGAGTTCAAGAACAAAGTGGTATTGATAGGTACAAAGCTGTTATTGATACTTCAACAACGACACAAGCAGATGTAGAAAATAATACAATACGTGGTAAGATATTTATTCAGCCCACACGTTCAGTTGAGTTTGTAGCACTAGATTTTGTTGTAACAAATGCAGGTTCAAATATTTAGTGAGCAGATATATAATATAGATTAAGGAGATTATAATGGCAGAAACACTTTCAGTCACAGATATGTTACCAAATAAGTTTGAACCAAAAAGAGATTATCGCTGGGTTCTAGCAATTGAAGGTATCGATTCATTTTTAGTTAATGCAACTAAGCGACCCACAATTAATATTGGTAACTCACAAATAAAGTTTATTAATAGCTACCGACAAATTTCAAACGGAAAAGGTGTGTTTGGTGGTATTTCAGTAGAGCTACATGACCCTATTGCTCCTTCTGGCGCACAACAAGTAATGGAGTGGATTAGAACGCACTATGAGTCTGTTTCTGGCCGGGCAGGTTACACTGATTTTTTAAAGCGCGATTTACAGCTAAAGATGTTAGACCCGGTAGGTACTGTTGTTGAACTTTGGGATATTAAAGGTGCATTAATTACTAGTGCTGACTTTGGTTCGTTAGGGTACGAGAATGACGGTATTATGAAGATAAGCCTTAACTTAGAAGTTGACAACTGCGTACTTCAATTCTAATACTTAACATATTTATTTACGTTATAGAACAGCTTCTGTACAATGTACAGAAGCTTTTTTAATTATGGAGAACAGCAAATGAATGAAGGAATGCCAACAAGTAATGTTATGAAAGATGAATTTGGGTGGGAAGTACCTGTTGAGAGTGTACCCTTACCATCAAGAGGGGTTATTTATTCTCCTGATAGTTTATTATATAATACTGAAGTTTTACAAATAAAAGCTATGACTGCCAAAGAAGAAGACATTTTAACCAGTCAAGCGTATATAAAAGAAAATTTAGTTGTTGAAAAATTAATTCAATCTTGTTTAATTGAAAAATCAATTGATGTTAATGAGTTAATCACTGGTGACAAAAACGCACTAATGGTTTCAATTAGAATTACTGGTTATGGCTCAGACTATAAAGTTGCACATTCTTGTACTAACTGCGGTGAAAACAACCAGATTAATGTTAACTTATCACAACTTGAAATTAAAAGATTGACAGAAGATCCAGTTGAATTGGGTAGAAATATTTTCGAATTTGTTCTTCCCGTTACAAATAAAAAAGTTAATTTTAAGTTCTTAAATGGTCACGATCAAAAAGAAATTGCTTTAATTGAGAAAAGACTCAAAAAAGCAGGAATACACTATGATAATCCTGTAACGGGTTATTTAGAAAACGCTATTATTTCTATTGATGGTGTTACAGATAAAAATAAGATAAAACATTTTGTTATGAATATGCCAGCTCTAGATAGTAGAAAGTTAAGGCAGCACATCAAAAGATCCGAACCAGGTATCGATATGACGTGGAATTATAACTGCAGTCAGTGTGGGCATGATAATAATATCAATCTCCCCATAACCCCTGAGTTTTTTTGGCCCAGTATATAGTTGGAGAGAAAATATACTCGAAGAATTCTTTGCTCTCCAACTCCACCTCAACATGTCTTATTCAGAGGTGCACCAGTTACCAATACGCTACCGCCGTTGGTTTCTGTCTAGACTAGTGAAACATTTTAATGAAAAGAATGAAGCATACGACGATGCGAAGAAAAGCAGTACACCAAAAGGTAATAATCATTCTAATTTAGAAAAGTTATCTCAGTTTCAATCTCAAGTAAAAAGTAAGTATCGAACATAGATAATTATGTAAAAGTGAGTAATCTATGGCAGAATTTGATCAAGATAAATTAGAAGCAGCAATTACCGGAGCTATTGCGGCAGGTTTTGCGTCTTCTCGATCTGGAACAGGCGGTGGTAGTACACCAAGTAGCCCACGCCCACCTACAGACGATAGCGGATCACCAACGCCAGATATTTCACCAACTTTACCTAGCTTAGACGATGACGCAACAACAGCTGCCGCAAAAACGCAACGTGAAGAAACAATAAAATCCCTTAAGCGGGCTTCTGGTACGTTCACTGGATTTGCCGGCGGTGTAATGAAGATGCTAGGTGAGTCAACCAAGATGTATCTCGATGGTGCTGCTAGTCTTAACAAGGAACTTGATGAAGAAATATCTTATTTTAGACAGATTCAAGAAAGTTTTGGCGGTGTGACATTTGAAGCATTTGCTGCTGGTGAGGCAATTGGTGGATTAGCAGGTCAAGCACTAGACGCTCAACTCCACCTAGGTCAAGTAGGTTCTGCAGGTAAAGAGTCTGCTTTAGAAATTAAGTCCGGCGCGATGGCTGGTAAAAATGCGCTACTTGAACTTTTTCAGGACCCACTCGAACCTGCAAAAATGTTTTCTGAAGTAATGATTGACGTTGCAGACACAAACTTCACTTTGGCACAATCTTTACAAGAACAAGGTGACGCTGAGATGGAACGAATAGCAGTCATCAGAAAAAGAATGGGTGTTGACTCGAGGACAATGGGTAACATTTTAAGGCGTGAATATGCATTTACTGGTGAAGCTTCATCTAAAATATTTGAGGACATTGCTAGTGTATCAGTCGCGCTTTCAGAGCAGACTGGTGCTTCAGCTAATGACTTAAAGTCTGATATCTTGGATATTATGCAAGATACAAAATTGTTTGGTGATATTGGAGTTGACTCAGCCGGTAGAATAGCCACATCTTTAAATCAATTAGGATTAGACTTTCAGACTTTTAAAAGCATGACTAGCCAATTTATGAATTTTGATAGCGCAGCTGAGAAAATGGGCGATCTATCTGCACTCTTCGGTATTCAAATGGATGCTATGGAGATGACATATCTTGCAAATGAAGATCAAGAAGAGTTTCTTTTTAGAATGAGAGAAGAAATTTTAGATGCTGGTTTAGATGTTGAAAACATGTCTAAGACACGACAAAGAGCTTTGACTGATCAATTAGGACTAGAGTCTATTGAACAGATGCGACAATTTATGGACACAGGAATTCAACCTGATCAGGTTGCGATGGAAGCAGCGACAGATTCTGCAAAAACAATGGACGGAATGGCAACAGCAATTGATAAGTTTGGTGGTGCTTACGAAGGTTCTTATAGAGGCGCTGCAGAATTTGAAGAGTCTTTAAGAAATCAAGCAAGGTATACCAGTTCTATTGCGGAAGATATAGCAAAAGTTAGAAAAGAGTCGGGATTAATACCTGGTGAATTCCAGAATTTTCAGTTACCTCCGGATGCTATAGAAAGTGCAAGAAAAATGCTGGCCTTGGATTTTGCTGGAATTGAGACGTTTAGAACTAAGTTAGCACCAGCATTTAAAGCACTTGGAGAAATGACAGCTAATTTTGCAGCAGAAACTGTGAATACAGGGTTAGAATTTGTTGGTATAGAAGCTCTATCATCAGGAGACTTAAATGTGAAAGGTGAAGTAAAAGTTGCAACTGATGAGAAAGGTCAGCAAGTAATTACGCAAGTAAACGAATCTGCAAACAAGCAAAGTGAAAGACATGCCCAGATTGAAAATAAAACGATGGAACTAGCTGTTAACCAAGAGAGTATGCAAACTGATGTTACTGGTTTAATTGACGCTATGAAAGAAGATAAAAACATAAATGTTACGTTCCAACTAAATGATCAAATGATGGCAACACAGTTATTTAATATATTGCAAGAAAAGAAAGGTACTTTTGCAATAAGGCCGGACCAATGAACTTACAAGAAGAAATTAAAAAAGAAATATATGAACATGTTGCGAAGTTTAATTTAAGTGAAGATGAGATTAAGGAAATAGATACTTATGTTTTGGATCTTTTGAATAACTTTAAATTTTTATTAAAGGCTCATGACGCAGTTTTAAATACAAAAGAAGATCTAGATAAGTTTAAAAAAATGATACTAGAAAACATAAGGGAGTAAAATTGTCAAGAGAAACTTTAAAAGACTTTCTAACCCAAAAAGGTTCTACGGAAGATATGATATCTATTACAAGAGGTGACAAACCTAGCGGCTTAGGCGTGGAGCCAGGGACTGGAGAAGAACTCTTAGACCTTTTAGATGACACCAGAGGTTTACTAGGTGAGTATTTAAAGTTTATTGTTGATGATTCTTCTAATGTTCATAAATTTAAAACTGGTAACGCTCTAGCCTCTTCAACTTCACGAGGAGATAGTTTACAACTAGCTGATTCTTCAGGAACAGAAACAGTTTTTATACCTCAAGGTACAGTGTTAAAATCCAAACTTAATGAAAATAGTAATAGCGGAAGGTTTGATGATTCGGGGACACCGTTAAGTGATTTAATAGATAAAACAAGTAAAAACTTTAACAATCATAACAAATTAAAAGATATCGAAGGCAATACCTTAAGTAAGTCTGGAAAAACGCTAACAAACCCAAATGGTGTTGATAACGACATAGTACAAGCAACACAAAGAATGTTTCTGCAAAACAATAGGTTTGCAAACGTAGGAGATGAAAATAAGACGTCTTTTACGAACAAACCCCAGTCAGTCAGAGACTTTGAGTCATCTGAAAAAACTCATAACAGAGGTACTTTAAATATCCAAAACAATTTTGGTGCTTACGACCAAGAAAATAACGTAGTAAGTATTGATGAACTTAAAAAATTAGGTGCGTCCTTACTGTACAAATCATCAGGCTTTGACAGTGGCGATAATCCTTTTGAGTCTGGGAATGTTGAGGATGTTAGTAGAGGTATTTCTTCTTTAGATATAAACAACAATATAGACAAGAACTCTGGGTTTGACAGAGTTAATTTCAGTAAACTTAGAAGTAAAAACGCTAAAGGCTTTCCTACTAATATCTCTGGTGAATCAGCTAGAGCTGATAGAGGCGAAGCAATAGAACGAGACAGTGATGATTCAGTTATATCTAATAGTAATCAAAGTTTTGGATCAACATATAACGATATATTTAGGTTTACCGGTAAGTCTCTCAAGCTTCACAAAATACAGGCTGCAATATCTCTTATTGCTTTGAAAAAAATTGCTAAAGGCTTTTTTGATAATTTTATGCAGCAGTTACGTGAAACTGATAGAGTCGATTTAACTAGTGAGACTGAGGCTTACTTAGAAGAAAACGCAAAAGTTGACATTGGTCTTTACATGTTAGGCAAGTCTAGAAAACTGGCGTCGTTAAAAATAGACAATCATATCTTTACAAACATTTTAACAAACACCACTTTTCCGTTTGGTGACTGTGTAGATAGAGGATTAGAAATTATTCTGGGTCCTGATAAAGATTCGAATGACGAAGAAAAAATTATAAAAAACAGAGTATTAGCAGAATCTCCTGGGTATTGGTTAGCCATTTCGCGATCAGTCCTTAAAACATATTCGGACGTTGCAGGTAGGTATGGAGCGCTTGATGAACCTCTAACAACTGAAGATTTGTTTTTTGTTTATAGAGACTTGATTATTAAAAATAAATTTATAAGCTTTTTTAATGTCATGGCGATTATTGGAGATGTAAGTCTACAATCTACAGCAGGTGTTAAAACTGACGACACCGATTTTAAACACCCACGAGATATAGATTCAATTCCTGATAATAGAGCGGTGCACAAGTCTAGAAAGAAGTTTGGTTTAAACAAGAATGAGGTAAGTTGGAGTCAGGATGCAACTCCTTCTATGTATTTGTTACCTGCTAATATTATTAGAGCTGCTTCTCACTTAAACAACTCATATCGTGGAGAAAGCCCTGTTCGTGGTATGTTTGGATCTAAGTTAGTTAAAAATACTTACACAGGAATTGATGTTGATGGTTCTTATAATAGAATCCCTAACGAAGTTGTAAAAATTATAGAAGATCAGTTAGACGCAGAGTACGTTCCATTTTACATACAAGATTTAAGAACTAATGAGATAATCTCTTTTCATGCTTTTCTAGACAGTCTCTCGGATACAATTACTCCATCTTATAACGCTGTGGATGGTTATGGTAGAATGGATTCTGTTCAGATATACAAAAGCACAAAAAGAAGCCTACAAGTTGGTTTTACATTAATGGCAACAAATAGGGAAGATTTTGATACAATGTGGTATAAGATTAACAAATTAGTGACACTATTATACCCACAATGGACGCCTGGCTCACTAGTCTCAAATGACAAAACAGGTGTAACAGGCGGAAAGTTTTACATGCCTTTTAGTCAAGTAATTGGTGCGTCACCGATAGTTCGTTTAAGAGTAGGTGACGTTATCAAATCTAATTATTCAAGGTTTGCATTGGCTAGAACTTTTGGTATTGGTGATTCTAATGTTAAAGCTACAACAGGCATACGCAGCGGTGGTGAAGATAGAGCAAAAGCAACAGCAGAATCTAAAGGCGGCAAAGTTAAAAAAGACGTAAACTGGAAAGGTGTACAAGAGGTTCTTTTAAAAGTTTGGCTTGGCGCTTTTGGTAGCCCTCATTCTATAGTTAACGCAGCCTTTAACTCAGCAGGACAGGTTGACAATCAGGCAGGAAAAATTGCCATGAAGTATGCTCGTGGAGCATCAATTCAATTACTATCAAACATACTTGTTAACGGTTTTGCAAATCCGTTGGCAGTTGGTGGTATTATTAGACAATTAAGAGATCCTGGGCTCGTAAATGACGTTACTTCACTTACCACTCCTGTTGGTAAATTGCAAAGACAGATTAACGAAAGTAGTCTTATTAATCCAAACACTGGTGACGGCATCGCCGGTGGATATCAAACAGCAGTTGCTGAACTCAGGCAGATGTTTTTAAAACCTAATGTAGTTAATGGTTACTATTGTGAAGAAAATGGTAAAAAATATCTTCTACCAAGAAGACTTAAAGTTGTTATTACTGATAAGGGTTCAGGTCTACCTGGTTTACCTCCAGATGTTATCGGTTATAGAGCAAAAGTAGTAGATGGAAATGCACCTTTAGAATTAGGCTCGATTGGAAACAGAAAACATTTAATAGTTGCTCATCATGATATACTGCCCGACCCAAAAGCATTGTTTACAAACAGCATTGTTGGCGCAACATTATTTGCAACAGACCCAGCTGGTGTCGTAGACTTAATTGCAGATAGATACACATCAGAAGCTGCACAAGGCTACGGGATACCTAATGAAATTACAGATCTGGTTAGGTCTTTATACATGTCAGACACAGGACTCTTTATGGACTCTGCTGTCAATCCTTTTGTTAAAGCGATGGAGTCAACAAGGGGTAGAGGTCTTGCAGGTACAATGGGGGCAATTAATTTTAATTGGCTTGATGATAATTTTGGATGGGAAACAGATTTTAACGCTAGAGCACCTATGGGTTGCAAAATAACCTTTAGTTTCGACGTTATTCACGATATACCTCCAGGATTAGACCATAGTGGCTATAATAAAGCACCGTTGTATAACGTAGGCGAAGTTATGAGGAACGTATCAGGAGATGTTTATGGCGATGACGGAAAACAAGCAGAATTTAATTTTAGAAAAGAAGGCGGTTACGCAGCACGTTCTACAGGCAAAAACAACAAGTGAGGTAAATAATGGCTCTATCTAGATATTCTTTTTCAACAAACCTAAAAAATAGCTTAGGTCAAAATCTTATTAGTATTTCAAATGCTTCACCTAAAATTTTTAGAGCTGTTGAAGATCAAAGAATAAACTATAGTGTTCATGTACTAGAAGAAGGTGAAAGATTGGACTACCTTGCAGGTATATATTATGGTGATTCTTCTTTTTGGTGGGTTCTAGCTGCATCAAGTGGAATAGGATACGCACTGCAAGTACCACCAGGTACAGTTATTAGAGTCCCAAATAGTATTGCTGATGTATTAGGAGTGTTAGTTTGAGTAGTTCAAAATACGATAAAATTGGAAACTACAATCTTAGTTATGAATTACTCAAAGATGCTGTTGCAGAGTTTGATGGTTACATTTTAGGGCTGTCTCAAAACGATATATGGCTTTTTGCAGAAAAAGCACAGAGCGAGTTTAGCCTCACAAACAAAGCCATAGAGCCTATTGTTTTATCACCTGCAGAAAAAAATCTTGATAAGTTTTTAAAAGATTTAGCACCTAGAGTACTAGATAGGACAACAGGTACTTATCTTTTTAAAGATTTGCTTGGCGCAGATTCTGTTTCTACTCTGAAAAATAGTGCTATTTTTGATGTTAGTGGAGAAACTAAGTCTATTAAAGAAGTTAGTGCTGATGATAATTTTCCAAGAAAAGTCATGACATTTGTACCAGGCAGTTACCCTGAAGGTCTAGGCTCTTCTAAGTCGTGTTTTGTGTCTGCAATGAGAGGTTTCGATCCAACACAAGATGAAACTAACACAGATCCTAGGAATAAACAACAAACAATAAATGATTGTCTTTATTATTATAATGTTAAAGGAATTATTTCTGAACAGGCTAAAAAACAAGTAAAAGATGAGAAAACTGGAAAGTTAGTAGATGAACTACAATATGAGGACAAAGATAAGAAAAAGCCAGTAATGCATTCCGTTGGTGTTGCTGTTGATGATTCAAAATTTAATGCAGTTGAGGTCAACAAAACTGTAAAAGGTGTGCCTGACAGATTTAATAGTCCTTCCCTTGGTGCGCTAGTGATGCAACATCCCAAGGCAAGTAATGCTTCAAAAGGGAAAGATCACCTACCTATATTTTTTAATGCAATACCTCCAATTGAGATGTCAAGATGCGTTCCTTACTTAGATGTTAGAGTTTTAACAGAAAACTATTCAGTAGACCAAAACGGAAACAAAACTAGTCCTAGTAGATTAAATAATGTAGCTTTTATGAGGTTTACAAAAGAAGTTGAAGGGCGTGGATATGTCTTAGATGATTCAGTAGGGTTTGGTGATCTAAGTCCAGTTAACACATCAATGAAAGAAGATGAAAGAAAAGCAACAGAAAATGTCGACATATCTTATATGGATATTTTTACTTCACCACAAACCTTAGCCAACGCTAATATAAATGGTGGTAGTGCCTCTGGTGAAATTGGTTCGGGCGATAGAATTAAAAGCCTTATTGGTGGTGGAATTAATGATGACCCTATCTTAGAACCGATTATGCCGTTTTTGTCGTTAGACAGTTTAAACGTAAGCATTACTGGTGCAGGTTACGGTATTATGGCATCTAAAAAAGCATCGCTTAAATTAACACTACATGATAGAAGTCGTCTGCGAGATTTAGCACCTTTAGTTTCAAGTTCACAATTTGCAACAACAAGAATATTAATTGAGTATGGGTGGAATCATCCAGATGGTGGACCAGGATCTAATAATACAATAGGAAAATACTTAAACGCATTAAAAGAAAGATCTGTTTATCAAGTTGTCAAGTGTGATTATGATTTTTCTGAAGGTGGTGCTGTTGGCATTAATATTGGTTTAGCTGCTTACGGTTTTAGGCAGACTGAACGTGTGCATTGTGGTGCTGGACCTGAAGTACCTTTAAATGTTTTTAGTGAGTATATAGATAAAGTTAATGATGATTTAAGAAAAAAATTAGAAGTTGCTGAGCGAGGTTTAGGTGTAAAAGCTCCTGAAGTACGACAAAAGCTAAAAATGAATGCGCGCGCATCAAGAAGCACTTTAAATTCGTTATCTTGGAGTTCGTATAGACTAATAATGAACGCGTTAAACAGTGGTGATGAAAAGTCAATAAATGCACTAAAGTATGTCTTTGAACTTGAGTCTATCACAGATGGCGCTTTTAAAAGAATAAGAAGAACTGAGATTAAAAACAATGAGTTAGGAAAAGGTAGTTTAGGATTAAAAGTATTTGAACGTCTCGAAGAGGCGGGTTTGTTCCAAGAAGACACAAAAGAAACCATGCTCCAAAGATTATATGGTAAAATTAAAGCTTTTGAAGACCCAGATATCGCTGATCCTTTTATCTCAGCTGTCATATACGAAAGCAACTTACAAAAGTCTATCTTAGGAAAAGATGACTTACTAGATGATTTTTTAATAAGTACACCAGCAGTTCAAAAAGCTAGGTTTTTATTTAATGATGGAATAAAGAAAAGTAAACGAAATGTCTCAGACCACGTAACGTTAGGCAAGGCAATAGCAAACTTAGTAGGGTTTCCTCTAGCAGCGACGTGCTTATACGACGAAGTACAAATGATTTTTTATCCTCTTAATCATCAATCTGGTGGTGCAAGAGTACACACAACAGCTAGTCTTCCAATACCTATATCTAAAATCAGATCTGAAGTTCAAGATGCAGTAAAGAAGAGTTCAAATATTTCAGTTAAAAGAGCTTTTTCAATACTTGAAAAGATAGTTAAAGATAAAAATCTAGAAGTTTATAACATATATGATGTCAAACATGAAGACGACTTTGATAGTAAAGAAGAGCTAGATCAATTACTTGTTGTTTTAAATGAATGTTGCGCTGAAAATAACTTCTCATACGGCTTTTCACCAGATCCAGGTACTGAAGCTGTGATGTCTACCGCTGAAGATGCTGATACCTATGGCGTTGGTTTAATTAAAACTCCGGCGGTAGAACCCAATACTGACTATTTAATTTTTGATAATTATTTTGACAATAAAGTTATAAACTATTCTAACAAAAAGTCTCTAGATACAGGTGACTTTAGTGCAAAAAGTACAAAATATAAAGGACGACTTTTTAAAAGGTTAAAACAGTTATTAGCTGAGAAAAAAAGACAGAGAGCCTTAGGGTTGAGAGAAGAACTTGGAAAGAAATTAAAAAGCATATACACAAGTGATGGTCTATCTACTTTGTTTCCAGCACTAGATAAGTTTGTTAGACCTAATATATCGCTAGACTTTGAAGTTGTAGATGCTATAGACGTGAACTCTGGATCAGAATTACCAGGACCACTACAAAGATTTGTAAATGAGATTGCGCCGTCTAATGATGATAGTAATGGTTTACTCAACAATAAAACCATCTTAAGGCTTCACATATATGATGAAGAAACTGTGATGTCACCAGCAGAAAACACTTTAATGAGCACAGTAACTGAAGGTACTACAGGTATGATTATCGAGGGTGATGATACAAAAAAAAGCATCCATGGCTTAGCTAAAAGTTTAAATTTTAATCAAGCGAAACAGTACATTAAAAGAACATATCCGACTATAATTTATGGCTCTGCCGGATCTACTGTAAGAAATCTTTCAGTTAGCGCAAACACTTCTGGAGAGATGGCAAATATTTTAATGGTTGAGAGTTACGGTAATCTTAAAAACGCACAAGTTAGCGGAATTAATAATGAAACTAATTTTGAATCAGTTACGATGTTTCCAAACACAGTAAGTTGTACACTAATGGGCATGCCCATGATTGGTAGAGGAAACACTATATTTATAGACTTTGGCACCAACACTAGTCTAGACAATATATACACAGTTAAGAATGTAACGCACACTATTAGAGCAGGAGATTTTAGTACTACTTTAGATCTAGTGCCTCCAAATATGGGTGCGGTTGAAGGTTTTGCTAAAAACATAAGTAAAACTTTTGCACCTTCTGAGTCAAAAACCACAACTGGAACAGGATAAATTTTCCAATTATCATTGTAAATTTTAAAAATTTATCCTAATAATTGTATATGGAATTAGTTAATAACAAAATTAAATCGCTTAACATTAGTGGCGATCACTCACTATCAGGTAAAAGACATGGTATTGTCTTTAATAAAGATTCAAACATTAGTCTAGATATAGAAACACTTTCATTAATAAGAAGATTATCGAATCTAGATAATATAAAAACAATAGTTGAATATTATCCTGAATTAAGCGTTCTAAATTCATCTGGTAGTTTAAATTTTAAGATTCTCTTAGGTAATAAAAAGTCATCAGAATACGGTGTTTATTTAAGAAACAAAATAGAAGAGAGCTTAAAATTAATAACAGACTATCACACAGTAATTTTTCCTATAAGAATTCAGTGTTACAAAAAATTAAGCAAGGTAATGCTCGATGGCAATGTTTTAGAAACGCCAGTATATAATCATGCCGGCGTAACAGGTAGAACGAGTATCACAAAAGGTTTTAATTTTCTAACACTAAAAAAAGATAAGAGACAGAATATACAACCAGTAAACAAAGAAATGTGCTTGGTAGAAGTTGATTTTAAATCTTGTGAACCTTTCTTTTATCTTAAATCTAATAATTTTAACATTGATAGTGACGACGTCTATTTGTGGTTGTGCGAAAAATATAATATTGAGATGAAAAATAGAGACTATATTAAAAGAGGAATATTATCAATGATATACGGTGCCAATGAAAACACAATATCAAAGATAATGAGAATATCTAAAAATAAAGTTTTGACAATAAAACGTGACCTAGGTCTAGATGTGCTTAAAGAAAAGCTACAGAATGATTATGATAAGAAAGGTTTCTTTTTAAATTATTACGGAAGACCAATAACAAACGACAACAATTTAATTAATTATTACATTCAATCGTCTGCTGTTGATTACTGCTCGCTAGCTTTTGTAAAGTTCTGTCAGGATAACAATGTCCAACCATCTTATTTTATTCACGACAGCATGACGTTTCAATGTAATAAAGATCAGCTAGAAGAAATTTTAAAAATTAAAATTATAACAGAGCCACATTCTAATATCTCAATTCCTGTAGAATTTAACTTGCTTTATAAATAGTTATAGATATGAAAAAAAGAAAAATAAACGAAATAGGTATCGGGTCTTTTCGATCTGGAAGAGAACCACAAGGAAGACACATTAAATCTATTGACTTAATGGGACCAACATCAAACGCAGACAGTGTAATATCACAAAGAATGCAATATAATGTTGGAAACTATGAGTATGATGAAGATATTAGTTACAGAGACTTAGGCGACAAAGAAGAAGAAGAGTATGATATGGAAGATATGGTGTTAGAATGCCGTGTGTATAGAAATGGTAAATACTGTTTAATTGAAACATTAGATAATATTTCTGAATTTGACTACGCAGATAAGATTAATAATATGATGTCCAAGCTATCTAACCAAAAACAAAAAAGAGATAGCAATGTTGACTCTTTAGAAGAAGATAGTGAATCTCTAGATGAATTCTCAGGAGCAGCTGCCGGCGGTGGCGGACCCGCAGTTCCGATTGGTTATACAGCGAAAGGTAAGCCTGAAACACCAGCGCAGCGAAGAAAGCGGCAAAGATTTAATATAACAAAATCGTATCCCTACAATAAACTAGCAGACTCTCCAAAAAAAAGAAGAAAAAAATAAAATAATTTGATAAATCTTCTCTTGACATAGTATTATCTAATGTTCACTTAATCATTTAGATTTTGGACATTACAAGTTAAACATTAAAAAGGAGAAAACATGGCACTAGATTTTGATGCTATTAAACGAAAACTTGAAAGACTTAGTGGTAACACCACTTCTAGAAACGTAATGTGGAAGCCAGAAGAAGGGCAAGAATATGAAGTTCGACTTCTTTCATTTCCAGATAATGACGGTCAACCATTTAAAGAATTGATGTTCTACTACAACATCCCTGGTCAACGTGGACTATTGGCACCTAGCCAATTTGGAAAGCGCGATCCAATTCAAGAGTTGATTGATAAATTGCGCAGCGAAGGAACAAAAGAAAGCTATGAAATGGCAAAGAAGTTGTATCCAAAAATGCGCGTTTACGCACCAGTAATTGTTCGTGGCGAAGAATCTGAAGGCGTCAGAATCTGGTCATTTGGTAAATTGGTATATCAAGCATTACTTTCCTTGATGATGGACGAAGATTATGGTGATATCACAGATCTTAAAACAGGAACAGATGTAAAGGTAAAATGTACAAAGCCACCTGGTCAACAGTGGGCAAAGACAGAAGTATTACCTAAACGTAAGTCTTCACCTGTTTCTAAGAATTCAAAGCAAGCTAAGGAATGGATTGACAACATTCCAGACGTTAATAATATCTTTCAAACTAAGTCATATGACGAATTGAGTAATATCATTAATAATTGGCTTACAGGCGATGAGGTTGAAAGCGAAGGTTCAGATTGGTCCGGTAGTAAACAGACAAATACGACTAATACTAATACAAGTAGTAAAGCAGATGACAGTGGTGACACATCATACTCAAATTTAGACGATGCTTTCTCTGATTTAATGAGTTAACATAAAAAACAAAAAACGTATTTTAGACCCGAGCAATGCTCGGGTTTTTTTGTGCCTGACAGAATATATATAAAGGTAATTAAACTTAGGGATTAGTAATGAAATTAAAAAGACTGGCAATTAGAAAGCTATTAGAAGAATCTGTACGAAGAGAGAAAGAAAAAAAATTACATCTCGAAAATCTTAGAAGAAAGCAAAGACGTGAGCTCCAAACCTTGAATGAGTCATTACTCGCAGGTTCAGCTGAAGCCATGGGCGACTTTATTATGATATCAGATGGTGGTAAGGTTATTAGAAGTCCCAATACAGTAAAAGGTGTAGCACGAGCATCTTCTAAGGCTATTTTTTCAAACAATACAATTCCAACCGGTTGCAAAGGTCTTTACCGTGTTATTGGTGTGGATGGGGGAGAAGCAATTGTTGCAAGAGTTAGCGTAAAAACAGGTGAAGTTTTAACTAGACAAGGTTTTGCGGAGACTATTAAAGTATCTAAAGATGCAGTTACTAGATCTAGCGTCCTATATATGAACGGACTAAGAGGTTCAGAATATAAATTAGTAACTGACACAGGTAAAGTAGTAGGACAAAATGCGTCAGGTGCACCTGCTGTCGTCGATGCTGCTAGTAAATCAACAAATAAGGCTGTCCAAAAAGTTATTGAAAAATCTGATAAGCTACTTCCAGTGGAAAAAATTATGGATGCAACAGCAAAAGAATCTGCTGAAGCTATTCATACTAATGCAGCAAAAGCTATAAGCCCTGCAGCTCAACAAGCAGCTGCATCATCATCACCAAAAGTAAAGTTTGGTGCAAGCGACATTAAGATGAAGCCAGGTTCTGGTGCTTCATCAACAGCAAGCGCAGCTGCTAGTAATGTAGACCGCGGCCGAGCAACAGTAAAAGCACTGCAAAAAGGTCTCCAAGACCCAAAATACTATAAAATGGTATCTGAAGAATTAGCTGACACTACTTTAAGCAAAGCCATAACAACTTCAAGTGGTAGAGTAATTCCAAAAGGTGCTATAATTGACGCAATTCTACCAGACGGAACCATGGTTTTTAAAGCAGGTACACCTGCAGGTTTCAAAGGATTAACTGTTACTGCTAGTACAACGCAACAGTTAATTACCAAACCTGGACCGGTCCGAGATGCTTTCAGTAATGCAATCCAAGCCCAGAATGCCGCATCTGGCCAGGTAGCAAAAACCGCTGCAGCGGAAACAGGTGAAGAATTAGCAAAAACAGGAGCACAGTCCGCTGAAGCAGGATTGGCAAAAACAGGTGCAGAAACCGCCGGTAAGACAGCCATACAAAAAGCAACCGGAACTACAGAAATTGTGGTAGCAGATCTTGCTGAAGGCGCTATAGCAAAAGGCGGAGAAATAGCTAAAGGAGCGCCTCAGCTAGAGGCAGCTGTAGTAGAACAATTTGTAAAAGCTGGTGGTGGTGAGATTTCAGAAGAAGTCGCAAAGCAAGGAGCACACGGTCTTCTAGGGTCGTTGCCGGCTGACGACGTTGCAGAAGTAGTAGCTAAAAATGCAGGACAAGAAACTGCAGAAGTGGCAGTCAGCGCAAGTGGAAAGTTTGTGACTGGTCTCGCAAAAGCGCTAGGTCCAACAATCGTTTTAGCATTTGGTTTTTACGAACTATATAATGCCTTTACAAACGATGAATACAACGATGAGCAGTTTTATGATGCGCTTGCCTTGGCAGCTGGAAACATGACAGTTGGATTTGGTACACTTGTCATGGCTACTCCAGCTTTCGCCGCAGGTTACGGTCTTGCAGGTACTTTGGCAGTCGCTTTTGGCTCGACAATTGCCGCGTCAGCAGCTGGTGCGGCTGGTTATTTTCTCGGAAAAACATTTAACGACTACATGTCTGTAGATACTAGTGATTTATTCGTCAGTATTGGCCGCCAGGCAGCTGATAGAGTTGGTGTTCTTGATACTGGGATGTTTACTAAGTGGCATGAAGAAGATGAATGGGCAGAAGATTTTATTGAAGCTGCAGCAGAAAAAGACTTTAAAGGACTTAATCCAAAAGATGTTGATGAAAAAAGGCGCGGCGCTTTATTTAATATACTAGCAATTGAAAGAACAATGATGCTTGCCGGTGAAAAACTAATGAATGCTACGGGTGAAAATGCAGAGATTGCTAAAAAACTACGAAGCTTGTTTGATAAAGGATTTTTAAATTCTGAAACATGGTACCCCGAATTTAAAAAGATGAGAAAAGGAGCTAAGATCGCGGTAAAACCTGCTGAAGGTGGTGAAAAGCAAGGCGGCGGAAAAGTAGAAAAAACAGAAGACCAAGCCGCTGAGAAAAAAGGTGGTTCAGGTGCAGCCTCTGCTTGGGACAGTTACATTAGCAAAACTAAAGACAGTAAAAATGCTGAAGCTATTAAGATCTTATGGTTAGGTAATGAAAGATTTCCTTCTTCAGGTGAGGCTTCAGGCAAGAGTAAATCATACGGCGATTATGTTAAGTGGTATAAGAGTTTATACAAAACTGGAGAGATCGCACCTGGGTATAAAATAAAACCAGGGACAAAGATAGGCGCAAGTAGTAAAGGTTGGAGCCCAGGTACTCATTTAAACCCAAAGCAAGTCCAAGCTATCTTAAGACAATTAAGTTCAGGTGACTATAAAAATAGCGGGTTAGCTGTTGTCACAGAGACTAGATATCTAGAAGACTTATTGTGGGAATCAATCTTAAAAAGAAAAATTATCAAGACACAAAAATTAATTAACCTTATTAGTTGAAAAATTTAGATATGTGCTATATAATCTACTAAACAAAGGAGTAGATAATGGCAAATGAAGATTTTACCTCACAACTTATTAAGTCTCTCAATAAA
>Ga0181377_1000232_pt1 | contig 21819 bp, 22 predicted proteins | sample LowvirmetaG_9_FD_130160 | JGI IMG/M metagenome (GOLD analysis project Ga0181377, IMG submission 130160) | Marine viral communities from the Subarctic Pacific Ocean - Lowphox_13 viral metaG | ecosystem: Environmental > Aquatic > Marine > Oceanic | place: Subarctic Pacific Ocean | collected...
CCCGAAAAAGGCTGCGTAGAAACGCCGTGAAAACGGGAGGACGAAAAGCCCAAAAATACCAGAAAGAACAAACCAGTTCAGAAAACCCTGTGGGACTTTACGTACCTTTGTTGGGACGAACCCCACCGTCCACGCAGCACCGCATTGAGCGCCTGCGACCGGTTGGCATAGCCGCGCGCGCGCCACTCCGCGTCGAAGGCGTCCAGCTCGGATCGGCTTGCCCGAAACGCCACCGTCTCGCTTGGATCGCGCACCGCGATCCCCTCGCCCGCCTCTTCTTTCGCGAGCCGGTTCACATGACGCGGAGAGATGCCAAACGCCGCCGCCAGGTCCTTCGCGGTCTCGCCCGCCGCGAAGCGCCGCGCGACTTCGATGCGCTCTTCAAGCTTCAGGTTTTTCGCTGGCCTCGGCACTAGGACGTTCTCCCGCTTCCCAGAAAAGGATGCATGCGCAGACGCACGCGAGGCAGCGAGTGCCCGCAATCGCGTTCGCGTGCGGCGGAGCATTCAGCTTTGCGGGAAACGCCCATGACAGACCCCTCGGACAAAATGTGCAAACATTGGCCATATCCTGCCAACGTCTTCCTTCTCTCCTTCGCTTATACTTCAATAAATCACATTGCGCAATATTACGTTTTGCGTGTCGTGTATTTTTGCAGGCATTGGCCGCCGTCAAGACCCCGCGTCGCGGCGCGACATGGGACGGGTCCCGCCCTCATCGATGCAGGACAACCAGGTCGAAAAAGCTTCCGAAACTTGTGTTCATGACGCACGCGACGACAGGCAAACCAAACGCTCGAGCCGGCCACGGATCGGGCGCCAGGAACACGAAAACGGCCTGCGCGGGATAGCGCGGGTCACACCCTCTGAGGGCGGCACGATGCTTCAGAGTGACGGCGTCAGACCCCTGCGGATCCGAAGACCCGCAGAGGTGTCTGGGTCAGTGACCCAGTCCCTGATTGCGCAGATCGTCGTAGCGGCTGCGGGCGATCAGAGCCTCGGTCTCGAGGCTGTCGAGGGTCTCTGGATGGGCGTCTTCATCAAAGGCGGCGAGGTAGGCATCGAAGGCCATGTCGGCTTGCAGTTCGGCGAGGTCGATGGATTGTTCGAGTGTCATGGTGTGATCCTTTCCGTTGATCGTCGTTGGACGGATCGTGGGAAAGACCGGGGGCATGAGAGCGGGCTGCACCCGGCACGGGGCGGAATGAAATGGAGCACGCCGTGGGCAGGTTTGTTGTGAGCGATGCCTCGGCGGCGCTCAAGGCGTCAGCCGTCCAGAAACCTGCCCCCGGCGTTGCCGGCCGCTCGACCCCGGGCTAGCGATCTCTGAGGCCAACAGGTCGACGGAAAGGTGCGCGGCGGTGACCCTGACGTGAGACGTTGCCCCGGTATGCATGACGTTGATTTGCGATTTCGTTGCCTACGGCGCAGGGCGCGTTCGCCGCCCCAGGGAGCTTCGCCAAGACGACCCAGACACGGGTTGCTCGACTGAGAGAAGGCGCGCGCCTGCCTCGCTCAGTGGGCTCCCAGTTCTCGCTGCTGACTTTCGGTTCCGCCTCGGGTTCCTGCGATCCGCGCTGTCACTGAACAGAAAGATCGAAGTCGCGTCAGCGACCTATCCAGTCCGACTATCCGCGTCGGCGTCCGAGATATACCGCACCCTTCGGACACCGATAGTGCACCAGTCGAGGACAAGTTCCCCCGGAACGAGAAAGAGCCAGACCGCCGGAGCGGTCTGGCCGTTGGCTTAGGCGGCGTCTTTCGGACCCCAGGGGATGACGGCCTGCAGGGACAGATCGTCCTGGTTCGCGGCCTTGCCGAGGTTCGCGTTGAAGCCGTGGTCGCGGATGGTCAGCGTGTAGTAGTCAGCGCCGGTCTCCTTGTTCTGCTTCTTCCAGATGCCACCGCACTCGACCAGCTTGCCGCGCGGGGAGCGTCCGAGGACGCGGTGCGTGGGGGCCATCGGGTTCGTGCTCGCGACGGGTTCGACCGTGATGTCAAGGTCGAAGGTCAGGGTCGAGATGGAGCCGACGCCCTTGGCGGTTTCGATGTCGGCGCTGGTGAATTTGATGCAGTTCGTGGTCATTGCTCTTCTCCTTGTTTGCGTTGCAATGATGGTCACCTTGCAGCTGGCCAAGGCCCGGCCACACCGCAGGCGGAGCGCAGCGGAGAGGGGCAGGCGCCGGTCTTTTTGGCTCGCGAGGAATGACCCGCAGTGTCAGGGGAAAAAGATCGGCGACAACCTTTGTGGACGGGACGACAGCTGCGACCAGCATGTCATGCAAAGCAACACATCGGGAGAAGCGCGGTGGCCGCGAAGGAAACTGGGTGAACAGCCGAGGGATACGCGGCAGTGGCATGTGAAACATTGACCCATCGCCAGCCTCGTCTTCAGGATGAACCTCGAGAGGATCCAGTCCTAGGCCACTCGGCCAGCCTTGGACCGGTCGGCACTTGGTCAAAGCGAGCCGCGAGCTCGGGATGTCCAGGACGATGAGATGAACAAAGCCGGCTGCTCGCAATTGACTTAACGCAATTCTTGAGGCACATTTCCCGCAAAACGCAACCCCACAGAATCGGAGCAGTCATGGGGGATTTTGTCAAAACCCGTTTCCCGGTCGCGATCTATCGCGGCCTGATCATTGATCTTGAGGACCGCCTGCGCGGAGAAGCCCTTAAAGCTCATCGAATGATTCAGGATCACTCTGGTCTGGATACACGTCGCGCACGGCGCCTTGAGGGAATGTCGCGTTTCCACATGATGGAAAAGGGGTTTCAGGAGGTCTGTGAACTTCATGGCGGCGCACTGCTCGACGGCGGCATTATCCCCGGTTCGGACTTCAAGGTTTTCCAACCGTTCATGCGTTTCGAGCATGAAGGGCAAGGCTTCATCCTTGGCCTCGCGGCAATGCCGGAACCCAGCAAGCTTCCGGTCAAGAACAAGTCGCGGAAGGCCGGTGTGACACTGAACTACAAGCTGTCTCCTCACTTCGATTTTGATGGTACTGCCCCTCGGATCGGGGACATCTGCATTCTGTTTCTCTTCGCTCGCGACCCTGAACAAGCCGGCAAGATTAAGGAGTTGGCCATCGGGCTTATTGACTCCGATTATGAGCAATACCTTTTCTACGAACGGATCGACCAGTACCTCGCGGATTACGGGGATGTGTCGGAACCCAGCTCGCCGTTTTCGACACCTCCCGCATTGCCTGCCAGCGGTGCTGTCCGCCTGAAGCGCACGATGAAGCCTTTTGTTCCCCCCGAGGCTCCATCTGTGGATGACGAACAGGATGGCAAAGCGTAAAGGGTGCCACCGGCACCAGAGGAGGGAAAAATGCGAGTGGGAACACCCGGCTTCGTGCCGGAACGTCTCGTTGAGGCGCGCGCCGCCCGGCGCGTTCAAAGCATGAAAGAGTTGGCCCTGATTCTGGGTGTCAGCCCTAGTTCGGTTTCCCGTTGGGAAACCGGCAAGCAGGCGCCGGAAGCTGATGCTCTAACAGAATTGGCGAAGGCCCTGCGGGTCCGGCGAGAGTTTTTTCTCCGTCCGGTCTACGACAGCCCGCGACCGATGTTCTATAGAAAACTGGTCAGCACGCTGAAGCGCGACCGCGAGTATCAAACGTCTCAGGTGAGCTGGCTACATGAAATCAGCCACGTCTTGCAGCACTATGTTGATTTCCCCGAACTTGACATTCCAGACGTTTTGGGTGGCTCCAGCTACAGTCAGCTTCGGGACGAAGACATCGAGGACATCGCCGGAGAACTGCGGTCCCACTGGCAATTGGGCGAAGGCCCTTGCACAAATGTCGTAGCGGTCCTTGAAAAGATCGGCTGTGTCGTCGGCTCCATCGAAATGGGAACGTCCAAACTCGACGGCGTTTGCAGCTGGTCCAAGTCCGAGGACCGTCCTCACATCTTGCTCGCATCAGACAAGATGAATCTCCCCCGTCGTCAGATGGACGCCGCTCATGAACTGGGTCATGCAGTGCTGCACCGGAATGTCAGCGCAAAAGCATTGCGCGATGATCTTCCAGAGATCGAGCGCCAGGCATTCCGTTTCGCAAGCGCGTTTCTTATGCCGCAGACGACTTATGTGCCGGAGGTCCCGAACTACTCCCTGGCTGGGTTGCTGTCCCTGAAAGAACGTTGGCGCGTTTCTGTGAAGGCCCAGATCAAGCGGTTGGTGGATCTAGAGATCATCCCGCAGGATCATGCCACGCAGCTCTATAAGACCTATTCCGCCAAAGGCTGGAACCGACAAGAGCCGATGGACAAGGAGTGGGCTGTTCCAAAGCCACGTATGTTGCATGACGCTCTTTGCCTGATCGTGGATTCCGGCACCCGCAGTAAGGAAGACCTGCTTTCGGTCGAGTTCACGATGCATCCAGGCGATATTGAGAACCTCGTCAACCTCCCGTCCGGTTGGTTCAGCAAGAAAACAGGCGACGTTGTGTCGTTGACTCTCAAAACGGATGCTGCGCGTGAGACAGGGGCACCTGCAGGAGGGTCGGTGATCCCATTCTCCCGGCGTGAATCGTAATTGGGTCGGCACATGCGCGTGAAAATCGATGTCTCAGAAGAGGGACTGGATGGTGACTATGGCGCGGTTCCTGGGCTCATCATTACCTGTACCCGGTGTCGGCACTCTGTGGAGGTGTTCGGCACCGAAGAAAATTCGGTGAAACGGGGAGCGGTCATGCTTCGGGAGGAATGCCCTTTTAATGAGGACAACTTCTACTCAGCGTAGTTCGTTGGAGGACCTCTCAACATCGTCGGTCGATCGCCGCAGATCGATCCGTGATCTGACATGCCCGGGCTGCGGCGTAAGTTTGAACTGTTTTTCATGAATAATGCCTATTCAAGAACATTTTTCATGTGCTAGGAACGGATTTCATGGGCGCTATGCTCTGCAGCAAAAATTCACGCCAAGGGAACGGAATTCATGCCATCGGACCAACAGGTACTTTTTTCGGGCCCGAGAACCGTTTTTCAGGAGCGTCGCCTTCCTGAGACCGCCACCTTGGCAGGCTACAGCGCACTGATTGACGCCTACAGATTGTCTGTGCCACTGCCCCGCAAACTTTCGGCAACTGGGAACCATCACCGGGTCGTTGAGGATGAGGTTTGGCGCATCCTGACGCCGCGCCACGCCCCGAGTGCAGACTTAGATGGCCACCTCACCTTCGCTCTCAAATACGAAGGGCTTGATCTTGCTGTCCTCGCGAAGCTGTTTGCGGCCACCGGGCCTGATGGCATTGTTGACATCGTGCGCAAAAAGCCGACCGGCAGCTACGCAAGGCGCATCTGGTTTTTGTTTGAATGGCTAACGGGAAGCCGACTGAATCTGCCAGATGCAGAGGGCGGTCGCTACGTGCCTGTCGTTGATCCCGACCAACAGTTCGCGACGGAAGGGGAAAACGCTCCCCGATATCGCGTTAAAAATAATCTGCCGGGAACCAGAGACTTCTGCCCGCTGGTCTTTCGCACGCAAAAGCTAGACGAGTTCATCGCGATGGACCTGGCCAGTCGAGCCCGCGCGGTCATCGCCGACGTCCCCCGGGACTTGCTCGCTCGGACGGCTGCCTTCCTTCTACTCAAAGACTCACGTTCCAGCTACGCGATCGAAGGCGAGCGTCCACCACAAGACCGAATTCAGCGTTGGGGCCGTGCGATCGGCGAGGCCGGTCGCCAGCCGCTCGACCGCGATGAGCTGCTACGACTGCAACGGATCGTCATAGGTGATGCCCGGTTCATCAAGCTGGGTTTCCGCGACGAGGGCGGTTTTGTTGGCGAGCATGACCGCGAAACAAGGATGCCGTTGCCTGATCATATAAGTGCCCGGCATGAAGATCTTCCGTCCCTGACTGACGGGATGATCGCTTTTGATCACGGTGCGTCTCGGCACTCTGACCCGATCGTGTCCGCTGCAATCCTCGCGTTCGGTTTTGTCTACATACACCCGTTTGAAGACGGTAACGGCCGGCTGCACCGCTACCTGATTCACCATGTTCTGGCGGAACGCGGCTTCAACCCACCAGGGGTGGTCTTTCCGGTGTCCGCCGCGATCCTAGAACGCATAGATGAGTATAGAACGGTTCTTGAGAGCTATTCAGCACGACTGCTGCCGCTAATCGAGTGGGAGCCGACGGAAAAATTCAACGTTCGGGTCTTGAACGACACAGGCGATTTCTACCGCTTCTTCGACGCGACGCCACACGCAGAATTCCTCTATTCATGCGTCCAAAAGACAATCGAAGAAGACCTGCCGTACGAGACAGCATTCCTTCGAAATTACGATGCATTCCGCAGCCAGGTCGAAGCCATTGTTGATATGCCTGACCGCACCATCGATCTGTTGTTTCGCTTCCTTCAACAGAACGGAGGCACCCTGTCGCGTCGCGCCCGAACCAATGAGTTCAAGGCATTGACCGACGACGAAACGGCACGAATCGAGCACGTCTTTGCAGAAATAATGGTTTAGATCGAGGTGGCCTTGCATGCACTTATCACGGATTGTGATTGAGAACTTTCGGAATTTTTCAAAACTGGACGTAGCCCTCGATGGAAACGTTGTTGTGGTTGGCGAAAACAAGGTCGGCAAAAGCAACCTGATGCATGCCCTCCGGTTGCTGTTTGATCCCTCTCTGCCCGACAGCGCCCGTGAACTTGGCCTCGCCGATTTCTGGGACGGCCTTGGGGGCCTAAAAGAAGACGACAAGATAGTCATTGGTGTCGAAATCGAAGAATTTGACACTGACCTCGATATCCTTGCTCTACTCACGGACTTCCGCCTTGACGATGACCCCGACACGGTCCGCCTGACCTACGAATGTCGCGCACGACCGGGATTGGGCCGTGCGCCAACATCGGATGACGACCTGGAGTTCATTTGTTTCGGCGGCGAAAGCGAGACGAAACGTTTCGGCCATGACCTCCGCCGCCGCCTGACCATGGACCTGTTGCCAGCTCTTCGTGACGCCGAAGGTGATCTCGCGGCGTGGCGCCGATCGCCTCTACGCCCGCTCATCGAGGAAGCTTTCGCCGACATCGACCAGGCAGATCTTGATGAGATCGGTGAAGCAATCGAGGAAGCTACCGAAAAATTGACGGCGTTCCCGAGTGTCGGGGATCTTGAGAAAGACCTCGGACAACTCTTTGCAGCCATGAGCGGCACCAAGCAGGATGTCAAACCACGGCTTGGCTTTGGCGCCACCGATGTCACACGCCTTTTTCGCAACATAAGGCTGCTGATCGATGACGGCAGGCGGTCCATCAATGACGCAAGTCTGGGCTCGGCCAACATCATGTTCCTGAGCCTCAAGATGCTTGAACTGAGCAGGCTGATTGCGGAGAACCATCGCGATCATACGCTATTGGCCATCGAAGAACCTGAAGCCCACCTTCACCCGCATTTGCAACGATCAGTTTATCGCCACCTTTTTAAGTCAGTTGATAATCCTGATCAGCAGAAGCAAATGTCAGTGCTACTGACTTCGCACTCGCCGCATATTGCCAGCGTTGCCCCGTTGCGTTCCATTCTCTTGCTCAAAGAGAAAGCTGACGAGGGCACGACCGGCTGCTCTACAGCGTCGATAAGACTGACAGATGATGAGGTCGACGATCTCACGCGGTATCTGGATGTGACGCGTGCTGAGATGCTTTTCGCCCGCGGTATCATTTTGGTCGAAGGCGACGCAGAAAAATTCCTTGTCCCACTCTTCGCTGAGGCTCTTGGCTGTTCGCTCGATATGCTCGGAATTACCGTGTGCTCAGTCGCCGGGACAAATTTCACGCCCTATGCGAAATTTTTGACCTCCCTGGACATTCCCTTCTCGATCATCACAGATTGGGATCCAATGCCGAAGAGCAAACCCTTGGCCGTAAATCGAGGAATCAAACTTGCGGTCGCGATCGAGCGCGCCAGAACAAAAAAAATCCCAAGAGCGCTCGCAAAGGAATTGGAAGACATCGCCGAAAACAAGGATGAAGACGATCTCGCAGATCGCTTCGAAGATTTCGGCATTTATACGAACATCCGCACTCTTGAGACAGATCTGTACGAAGACGGGTTCGCAGCTGACATTCTCGACACGCTCAACGAAGGAAAATGGAGCAAGGCGAGACAAGCGCAGGTCGATGCCTGGATTGCTGATCACGACAGTATCGACCACGACCAGATGCTCAAGCTGATAGATGTGGTTGGGAAAGGGCGCTTTGCACAACGCCTTGCCTCTAAAATCGAAGGACGAAAGCCCCCGCGCTATATCGAAGATGCTATCCGACATGTGGTGAAACGTGTCTGACGCGTCCATCTACCTGAAAGCTGCCGAAGATCTACGGGCCAACCCTGCACAATGGGCAGCCTACGAATCCAAGGGACACTGTGTTGTCCTTGCTGGGCCAGGTAGCGGGAAGACAAAGACCTTGACCGTCAAGTTGGCACGTCTTCTGGCCGAAGATATTCAGGAGCCACGGGGCCTCGCCTGCATCACCTACAACAATGAATGCGCCCGGGAGCTCGAAACCAGGCTATCAGCGCTCGGCATTGAGGCCGGAAGAAGAGCGTTTATTGGGACTGTCCACTCCTTCTCCCTAACACAGATCGTCCTACCGTATGCCAAGGCAGCCGACATGGGGCTCCCCGACGAGTTTTGCGTCGCAACCCGCGCGGAGCGGCGTCAAGCATTGGAAACCGCTTATAGGAAGGTGATTGGCGGGCGTGACAACCCACAACAGCTCGATTTCACGATGGGCACCTACCGTCGATCCATTCTGAACAGAAGCAGCGCGGAATGGCGTGAAACTGATCCCGAGATGGCCGCATTGGTTGAGACCTTTGAGGCCGAACTCAGGGCAATGGGGCGAATTGATTTTGACGATATGCCTCTTCTGGCCGTCAGGGCGCTGCGCGAACATGAATGGCTGCAGCGCGCCATTCTCGCCAAGTACCCCGTCCTTGTTGTCGATGAATATCAAGACCTCGGAAGAGCGCTCCATCGTATGGTCATGGGCTTGTGTTTCAGCACCGGGATGAAGCTTTTCGCAGTCGGAGACGCCGACCAATCCATCTATGAATTCAACGGGGCGAACCCACAGCTTCTTCGCGAACTGGCGGCCCGTGATGACGTCGAATGTGTGCGGTTGCGATTGAACTACCGATCTGGATCGAAGATTGTAGAAGCATCCAATTTTGCGCTTGGCGAAGCGCGAGACTACAAGGCGCTTGACGATGCAGAGGAAGGCACTGTCTATTTTCACCCTCAGCAGGGTAGCTACGAACACCAGGCCGCAGAGGCGTTCAGGACAGTCATCGCTGACATCGCCAAACGACATCCGGATTTGGAGCCCGGAGACATCGCTATCCTCTACCCAGCTGCCTGGCTAGGTGACAAGGTCGCCGAAGTAGCCCAGCAGGTCGGCTTGTCAGTTATCAGAACTGATACGAACGCAATTTATCCTCGCGCGAGCCGCTTGATGCGCTGGCTGGAAAGCTGTGCGAAATGGTGTTCGGGTGGATGGCAAACAGGATCACCGCGTTTCAACCATCTGGTCAACGAAGGCGCACGCCTGTTCGCTGAAGAGATCAACACACCCGAGATGCGCCTCGCCTTCCAACGAGCGCTAATGCAATGCCTCTGGTCGCGGCGCGATGGCACCTTGGTACTGAGAAAATGGCTGTCAGATGTTCGCGCGGCAATCATCAAAGACCTGATGGTTAAGTGCCGCTCAATGAAAGATGAGGGCGAAACACTGGACACCTTCATCGCGCGCACCCAACCAGGCAAAGATTGTGAAGATATGACTGTCAGCCAGTTCGCCGGCCAAAGCGAAGGGAACGACAGCCTGCACCTTTCAACACTTCACAGTGCCAAAGGTCGAGAATTTCCGATCGTCATCATGTTTGGCATGGATCAGGGGAGCATTCCGAGAAACAATTCCACTGCGTCACAGAAGTTGGAAGCTCGACGCCTTTTCTACGTGGGATTTACGAGGGCAAAATCGGAAGTACATATCATGCATTCTATCTCGCGCCCCTCGCCTTTCGTGACCGAACTTGCTGCACGCCTCGATCAATAGCAAAACTGCCTAACGGCGAGAGCGGAAAGAGCTTTTGCTAGAAAGCCGATACCCATAGGCTATACAGTCGACGCGCGGCCATTTTACAGGGTACCCGGCTCAGCTGCACCTACCACGCCTGCATCCTCCAACTGCTCCTGATCGGGAAGATCGCGCAGGCTCTCTAACCGGAACGCAACAAGGAACTGCTCTGAGGTAACGAAGGTATAGGGTGCCCCTCGCCGAGGCGACCTTGGCCCGGTCCCGATCAGGCCACGAGTATGCAGCCGCCCGATCAGGTCACGGCTGATGTCCTTGCCGAAGATGTCCTTGAGCCCGTCGCGCGTGATCGGCTGGTGGTAAGCGATGGCGGCGAGGACCGCGACGTCGAATTCGCTCAGGTCCAGCAATTGGTCCCCGATATCTGCCGCCGCGCGGATCGCGGGCGCGTAGGCCGCCCGTGTCCGGAATATCCAGCCGCCGGCGACCTGGGCGATCTCGAAGGCCCGACCCTCCAGATCGGCACCAAGGTCCTCGACCAGCAGATCGACCGAAGCCCCCTGCCCCACCACGCGGGCCAGGTCGTCGCGCGGCACCGGCGAGGCAGAGGCAAAGAGCACCGCCTCGATCCGGCGCATCCATTCCCGCCAGCGCAATTCTGGCGGCAAGTCGGCCAACTCGCGGTCCAGGTCAGGTTCCGAGCGATCCTTCGCCATGCTCACACCCCGTAGAGCCGGAAGGCGTCGCGCCCGGTCAGCTCGCGCACCGCGCCGAGGTCGACCAGCCGATCGCAGAGCCGCCGCGCGGCGCGGTCCGGCAAGGGCAGCGCTGATGGCGCGACCGCATCACAGGTCAGGAAGATCTCGACCGCCGCCCCGGCACCCTTGGCCCTCAGCTTCGGTGCGACCATTCTCAAATGCGCCGCCCGACGCGCAAGGTCTGCGGCGAGACGCACGGCCTCGACCGCCGAAGAGATGAGTGCCCGATGACTGGCCAGGCGCAAGTCGTCCCCATGCTTGCGCAGGTCGGCGCGCTTCAGGCCCGCGGCCAGTAGCGGCACGACATGATCCCAACCGAGTGCTTGGGCGAGAGCCGCATCCGCGAGGATCAGCGCCGGCACTTCGGCACGCGGTGTCTCCGTCAGAACAGCATCCAGCACCAGTGCTGCTCGTTTGACCGGCGCCCCCTCCCCCGCATCGAGCCACGTCGCGATCCGGTCCGGTTCGAAAGCCGACAAGGCGCGACCCAAAGTCTTGATCGACACCTGCCGCTCCGCCGCACGTCGCCAGGCAAGGTAGGTTTCGCCCGCCGGTCCGGGAAGATCGCCGGGGCGCAACAAATGTACCGCATCGCGTAGTTCCCCCGCCCGCTCCGGACGATCGGAAAACGCCACGCAAGCCTCGGCCGCCCGCAGCGCCAGCCGCTCCCGCAACAAGGCTTGGGGCACCTCAGCATGTCCCAGCACAAGATGCAGATGGTTCAGCGCGGCGCCCGACAAAAACGCCACATCTTCAAGGGTTTCGGCGCGTGCAGAGGTGACCCAGGCGGGCATCCGGGGTAGCGTGTCGAGGGCGCTGATGTGATCCGATCGGGCAAATGTCATGCTTGGAGCCTACATTGTCGCGGCGCTTTCTGCCAGATAATTACAAATAAAGCGCCTGAGCTTGTAGTGCTATACTATGTCCAATAAGTTTGCATTATCGGACATAAAAAGATACGCTGAAAATCAGTTTAATTTCATCGCTGGATTCACTGGAAAATGGCCGCAGAGGACGAGAAATCGACATCATCAAACTCTGATGCAAGTCATAATGCTCAGGGCGACGCGAGAAATCAAGAAAAAAGCGATGGGATCGCCCTGCCCTCCCATGTCGCGGGCTCCGGCAGCCTTGATCGCCTGGTCGACACCGCCCGCGACTATGCCCGCGCTGCAGCGTCCGACAACACGCTGAAGGCCTATGCCAAGGATTGGGCGCATTTTGCGCGCTGGTGCCGGATGAAGGGAGTGGAGCCCCTGCCCCCCTCATCCGAGATGATCGGCCTTTACCTCGCCGATCTCGCCTCCGGGTCAGGCCCCTCCCCTTCGCAGTGGGCGTCCCGCCCCCTGTCGGTCAGCACGATCGATCGCCGCCTCTCCGGCCTCGCCTGGAACTATGCGCAACGCGGATTCACCCTCGATCGTAAGAACCGCCACATCGCGACGGTGTTGGCTGGGATCAAACGCAAGCACGCGCGCCCGCCGGTGCAGAAGGAAGCGATTCTGGCCGAGGATATTCTGGCGATGATCGCCGCCCTGCCCTACGACCTGCGCGGCTTGCGGGATCGGGCGATCCTGCTGATTGGCTACGCGGGCGGTCTGCGTCGGTCGGAAATTGTCAGCCTCGACGTTCACAAGGACGACACGCCGGACTCGGGCGGCTGGATCGAGATCTTCGACAAGGGCGTCGTACTGACCCTGAACGCAAAGACCGGCTGGCGCGAGGTTGAGATCGGCCGCGGCTCCAAGGACCAGACCTGCCCTGTCCATGCACTCGAGCAATGGCTGCACTTCGCCAGGATCGACTTCGGCCCTGTCTTTGTCGGCACCTCGCGGGATGGCAAACGCGCCTCTGACAAGCGGCTCAACGACAAACACGTTGCGCGGCTGATCAAGCGCACGGTCCTGGACGCGGGCATCCGGTCGGACCTGCCTGAGAAAGACCGCCTCGCTATGTTCTCTGGCCACAGCCTACGCGCCGGTCTCGCCAGCTCCGCCGAAGTCGACGAGCGCTATGTCCAGAAGCAGCTGGGGCACGCTTCGGCCGAGATGACTCGCCGCTATCAGCGTCGCCGAGACAGGTTCCGGGTGAACCTGACGAAGGCAGCCGGGTTGTGATGTGGATCAGGAGTCTTCGGACTTCAAAGCCGAAAGTGAGGCAACATGGCGAGGGAGATCGCTGCGGGAATGGAGGATATCCACGATGATGACCTCGTCCGATCGATCCAGAAACACAAGGAAATGTTCCCCTGCCCTTATGAACCGCAGGTCTTCGACATCATCAACGAGAACTGCGCAACTCCGGCTATGGGCCTGGCCGTTCAGAATTCTTTCACAGCAGTTGAGCAATTCGGCCTCGTAAAGCTCCGCTTGGCGCAGCCGGAAGGATCGGCTCATGAACGCGCGCGCGCAGTCGCAAAGGCCCTACGGATCGCATCTTTGCCGCTTCCCTCCGCAAGATCGCCCGCCTTGGCCTGCGCCAGACCTTCAATTAGACCTTTCCGGATCCCGGCTAGTTGTGCTTCTTCCTGCTCCAGCAATCTCAGGCCAGCGCGCATTGCTTCACTCACGTTCTGGTAGCGCCCGGATGCCACCAAGGCTTGAACCAGTTGATCCTGAGGTTCGGTCAGGACAACGTTGCGTGTCACCATGTGTCAGATCTCCTTTGTTGGCAATATATGCCAATGCCACTTATTTATCAATACGTCACGCCGCCTGCCCGCTGAGCCTGCCATAGAAACTACGCTCCAAATGCAGCTCTCCTGCCCCAGCCTTCTCGACCATGCCCCGAAGATATCCGCCCGGCGAGGCAACCTCACCGACACTGTGCTTCTCGAAGACGAGCGCAAATGCGGCCGTGGCCACTTGGGTCCCCATTCGATCCTGCGCTACGTTCCAGGCATGCTCTGAGATACCGATCATCGGCCTGAGTTGCCCGGCAACGCGGTGCAGGTCGCCCCAATCCTTCAGGAATCCACCCATATTGCGCGCCCAGGACGCGAATTCCGGACAGGCCTGCATGATTGTCGGCAGATCGAGCGCCGTCCGCTTCTTGCGCACCTCGGCAACCCAGTCTTCCAGCTCCCTATCAACCCACTCTTCGGGTGGAGCATTGGGTACCACGCCCGCCGCTTCCTCTTTTTCAGAGGAATTACTAGTTACAGGATTAAGTTGATTTGTAATTAGTATATGAGGTTCAGAAATGACCTCCCTGGGGTCCATTTCTTGAGTCTTTTTTGTGATTTGGGTGTCTTTGTTACCGATGTTTTCCACAGGTTTTGTCGCACCAGTCGCCTTGAGATAGGCCGCTTCGACCCGTTCCTGAAGTTCCTTGAACCACAACAGTAGCCGTTCCAACTGCTCAGAGGCTTCATGACGACGCGGAAGCCGGTCCAGAAGTTCCTCAAAGAGTCCAGTGAATTGGCTCCAGGGCCCGCGCAGCGCGCTGCTGATAGCCGCCTCAATCCGAGCGCGGATCATCCGGCGTGCCACCGTAATCTGACGCTTCAGGCGCTGGCAGAGCTCGCGCTCGGCCTGCAGCTCGGCATGAAGCTCCTCGAACTCCTCGACACGGGCTGAAAGCGGCGACAGATCGAAGCCATACGCCTCAACGATGCGCCCATCGGCGTCCCTACGGCCCCACCGCTTGCCATTCGGGCTGTCCTGAAAGGAAATCACGCCGATCTCGGCCAGGCGCCGCGCATGGCGCTTGAGCGCGGAGAGCGAAAAGCCCGTCCGCTCCATCAGATAGGCGTTCGACGCCCAGACGATCGGGCGCTGCCCCTCCTCCCAGTCCTGGGCCTGGGTGAAGGCCCCGAGCGTGTCGAGGAGCATCATGTCGCCAGCCTTCAGGCCGATATGTGCACCAACGCGCTTGAGCGCGACAAATGCTCGTGTTTTGGGTACTGCTACCCGTTCACCGGCTTGGGCAAGTTGCTCAGCAACCCCAAGACCCGGTGTCGGCTTGCGCCAACCTGTATGTTTCATGCCTGTATCTCACCTCCGGTTATGTGGAGGCAAAAGAAAGCCGTTCGCTCAAAAGCGTTCATCGTTGACAGTGATTCGTGGGAGAGGTATCTTCTAAGCGACCAAACTTTTCAGATTAGCTCTCAGGCCACGCTGCTTGGGGGCTTTTCTTTTGCCTAGATCATTGTTCCGACTGCTCCTCTTTTGTTGCGAGGAATTCGCTGTAGAGCTGATCCAGTCGACCGGAGAGAAAGTCTCCGAACTCGGTTGAATCCTGTGCTGTCAGCGAAATACTGAATGCCCTTCCGGACCGGCCGATTACCCCTTTGATGCGGCCTTTGCCGGCGGTCCAGGTGCGCTTCTTGGGTGCCATGCGCGTCTTTCTGCGCTTGGGTGTCCTGCCCGCCTCTGCCAGTCTGCTGTGCAGGAGCTCGAACCTTGCATCGCTATCCAGCTCGTGAAACCCTTCGAGTTCCAAGGCACCTTCAAGGACCTTTTGGTTCGCAGACTCCGAAGCCAGCTTCTTGAAATCCTCCCAGCGGTCACGGCCAATCTGCTTAGCGGGACCGATCCGCTCAATCACATGCCTCGGGATGTTCTGCGCGACAGACAACATGCGCGACAACAGCGTTCCATCAATGGTCAGCGCCGACTGGATCACATCCTTCGCCTGCCCCATATCAAGGAGGCTTTTTGCGAAAAGCGCCTTCTCGATGAATGAAAGATCCGCGCGCGCCGTGTTCTCTTGCCCTTGGGCGAGAATGTGCGCCACATCGTCCATTGGTTTGACTACAGCGCGAACCTTCCGGCCAAGGGCTGACGCCACGCGCACACGCCGATGGCCGAAGACGATCATATAGCGACCGTCCAGATCCGGGTGCGGGCGAAGCAGTACTGGAGTGTCCTGGCGACCAGTTGCAATCGACTCCTTCAGCTCGTTGAAGGCCTCGTCGTCGTCGCTGAGACGATCCGAAATGAAGGACACATCGATCAATTGGGGATCGATTTCGACGATGGTTTCCCCTTCGAGCAAGCGCTTCGAATTTTCGGCAAGATTGTCAATCGAGACCTTCATGGACTTTGATGCGCCACGCATCGCATAGCCTGATCGGCCAGAGTCCTTCGGCTGCTCGGAAGAACTGGCCATCACATTTTTCAGGAGGTCTTTACGAGCCATCAAACTGTCTCCTTCTGGGCGATCATAGACGTGAACACTCTGGACAAATGGCTGTCTGCACGGCTGTCAAAACTATCAATCTGCACGGCTGTCAAAGACGTCGTCATTCGCGCCCCCATGCTTTGTGGATCAGCTCCGAAACCTCATCGTTCACGTCGTTCAGTGAAGTGATTGCCCGGTCATAAGTTGTGCGAACAAACTGGGAGCGCTCGACCTCGTAGAGTGTCTGTTTAGTAATCCCAGCGTCGGAGATCGCCGTGGATTTCAAAACAGGCGCGGTAAGCATCTGGTTCGGGAACATCGCCTGCAGAAACCCGACCATCTGCTTCTGAGGGCCATCAGTGGGTTCAAACCTGGTAACCAGATAGCGAAACCATTTCAGTCGCATGTTCGCGCCAGCGTCTCGTATTGTCTTCATGATTCCGCCAAGCATGAGCAGAAATTGACTCATCGACATAACGTCCAGCATCTGTGGGTGGACGGTGACGATGACTGACGACGAGGCTGTCAGTGCGGTCAGCGTGAGATAGCCAAGCTGCGGTGGGCAATCGATCACCACGACATCATAGCGATCATCGACTTCGTCGAGCGCCTTAGAGATCCGAGTGAAGAAAAGGCGCCCCTCGTGGGGGTCGCTGCTCGTCAAGGCAACGGGGGTATCGTACTCATACTCTTGAAGTTCCAAACTTGCAGGCACGATATCAAGGTTAGGAAAGTTCGTTGGTCGGATTACTTCGATAATTGGCTTGCGTTGATCATCGTAGCGGAGCGTCTCGTAGAGCGATGGAACATTATCGAGCTCCGGCTGAATACCATGCAGAGCTGTCAGTGATGCCTGCGGGTCAAGATCGATCGCCAGTACACGATGCCCTTTCAGCGCCAAGTGCTGAGCCAGATGAGCCGCAGTCGTCGTCTTTCCGGACCCGCCTTTGAAGTTGACGACAGAAACTACATGCAGTTCCTCACCTTCACGCCGATGGGGCACATACCGCCGCTTTCCAGGCCGACCATGCTTGTCCAAATACGCCCGCAGTTCGAGCATTTGCTCAGCTGAATAACTACGCCTCCCCGACGACGAGGTTTCGGGATCAGGCCCCTTACCTTCTAGGTGGAGCTTCTTGATTGTCGACTGGGTCACGCCGAGATAATAAGCGACCTCCGCCAGCGAAAACTGACGTAGACCTTTCTGGGCATCTGGAGGATACTGTTCCTGCCGCAACATATTGAGACGGTCAGAAATCAGCTCTCCCTGTTGAAGGATGATCTCGTCGAAGGGTTGATCCTTCGTATCAGCCGTAAATGACCTATCTCGCATCCGCCTGCCCTCTAAATATCGCTTTTTCAGCAATTTATCCCTTTAAAGTGTCATCTACACGGAAAAATGAGTCTTAACAACGATTTTCACGCGGTGGCTTATGCACTCCCGCAGCACGATCGAGTCTAGATGCGGCGACAAGCTATAGTGAGCGGCGAAAAAGGCGGCCCAACATATGGAACCAACGGTGCGGCCTTCTGCGCAGCACTCAACTCGAACGGCGCGGTAAAAATACTTTAACCTACTGTTTTAAAATACATTTATGTAACTGCACGGCTGTCAAACGGCACATGGCTTGAAGCGTCGAAACGCCTAGCGGATCCGCAAACACGACAGCCACGCAGCGAGCTGCATCAGAAAAGTTCTACATCTGAACCGTGGTCACTTGGTTCCGTCAAACACATCGCCCATGCCACTCCAACACATAATAAATCGTGTCAGTGCCATAGGAGACAACGAGAATCGGCTGGGTTGCCCCAGCCGATTCTTTGCGTCACGCGGCGTCTTTGGGGCCCCAGGGGATGATCGCCTGCAGGGACAGATCGTCCTGGCTTGCCGCCTTGCCGAGGTTGGCGTTGAAGCCGTGGTCGCGGATGGTCAGCGTGAAGTAGTCGGCGCCGGTCTCCTTGTTCTGCTTCTTCCAGATGCCGCCGCACTCAACCAGCTTGCCACGCGGGGAGCGGCCGAGGACGCGGTGTGTGGGGGCCATCGGGTTCGTGCTCGCGACGGGTTCGACTGTGATGTCGAGGTCGAAGGTCAAGGTCGAGATGGAGCCGACGCCCTTGGCGGTTTCGATGTCGGCGCTGGTGAATTTGATGCAGTTCGTGGTCATTGCTCTTCTCCTTGTTTGCGTTGCAGCACGACGTGCGGTCATGCAGCTGGCCAAGGCCCGACCACTCCGAAGGCGAAGCGCAGCGGAGAGGGGCAGGCGCCGGTCTTTTTGCTGCGCGAGGAATGGCCCACCCCTGTTCTTTGGTGGGTCAGGGGAAAAAGATCGGCGACAACCTTTGTGGACGGGACGACAGCTGCGACCAGCGTGTCATGCAAAGCAACACATCGGGAGAAGTGCCCTGGCCACGAAGGAAACTGGGTGAACGGCCGAGGGAGATGCCACGAGTGTCTTGACTCCTTCCAAATTCACCGAAGATGAGACATAGTCCAGACGTCAAAGTCGCATCCCCAGGATCACTAACGTGCCGATAGTCTTCGCTGAAGCGCCCACGATGCGGAGGAGTGCTCGGCGCGATCAGAGCGTGGAACGAAAGACCGGGTCGCCACGAGACACAGCAACCACCCAATAGCCCTAGATGACAGCCCGGCTGGTTGGTTAGGTCAGAAAATGCGACAGGACATTTGACCAAGGGCCGCCGCTACCAACGGACGGGACATCCTCTCTAGCTCCGGCAAGCGTCGGCGACTTGTCCTTCCAGTGCTCATGCTATACGTCATTGACACATACACCGCCGAAACCTATATGCGACAAGAGATGACGCGATTGCAGACAGTGGTCGAACTGCCCGAATTCCAAAGGCGCGCCAAGGCAATCATGTCGGACCAGGAGCGTGAGGCGGCGATCAACTTCATTGCCGCCAATCCGGAAGCGGGCGTCTCTCTTGGCGGCGGATTACGCAAAGTCCGCATCCCGAGAGAGGGGAGCGGCAAGAGTGGCGGCTTCAGGACGGTGTATGTCTTTGGCGGGACCCATATGCCGATCTTTCTGATTACGGTCTTTGCCAAGAATGAGAAAGCCAACCTGTCAAAGACCGAACAAGCTGCTGCGGTAGAGATGAGCAAGGAGCTTGTCGCGAAATATGGAGACGCAACATGAGTGCATTTGAAACCGTATCCAAGGGCCTCGAAGAGGCTCTGGCCTTCGCGAATGGCGATTTGGCCGACGCCAAAGTGCATGAAGTTTCCGTGGCGGAGGTCGATGTCGCCGAAGTCCGGCAACGGACGGGCCTGTCCCAGGCCGAGTTTGCGAAGAGCATTGGCGTCGCGAAAGGTACGCTCCTGAACTGGGAACACGGGCGCCGGCACCCGACAGGCCCAGCACAGGTTCTGCTGGCATTGATCGCCAAGAAGCCTTCCGTCGTACAGGACCTCTTGCGCGGGGCGTGAACCGGGGCCTAAGCCCCGATCCTCTTGATGCGGATTCCGAGCTTGCGGGCCTTGTCGACGATGTTCTCGGTGATGCCCGAACCGGGCGTGGCGATCAGACCCTGGGGCATGGTCTCGAGCATCTTGTCGTTGCGCTTGAAGGGGGCAGCCTTGCCATGGCTCTTCCAGTCGGGCTTGAAGACCACCTGGGTGATCCCACGGGTATCTGCCCAGCGGGCCGCGATCATCTCGGCGCCTTTGGGCGTGCCACCATGCAGCAGCACCATGTCGGGGTATTTCGCATGGGTGGCATCGAGGACGGACCAGATCAGGTCGTAGGCCTGATAGTCCCCACCCGAAAACGCGATCCGCGTACCTTCGGGGCAGTGAATCTCGGTCTCCTTGCGCCGCTTGGCCGAGAGATAGGCCCGGCTGTCCACCACGGCGGAGGTGAGACCGCGATGCGAGACCTTGGATCCGGTGCGGGGCAGCCAGGGTGAACCGGTGGCGGCCGAGAAGTGGTCCACGGCCAGATCGCGCATCTGCTCGAAAGCGTCGCGATGGTCCCAGAGCTTCAGCCCGATCATCTGGAGGCGCTCGAGTTCGACCGAGGCGACCTCGGAGCCGTCCTGGATGGCCAGACTTTCCCGGACCTCGAATTCGTTGTCATCGAGGAGCTTCTGGATATGGGTGAGCCGGCGATGGAAGATCGAGGTCAGGGACCAGAGCATCTCTTCGAGATTGTCTTCCAACTGGCTTCCGGTGAGGAGGCCGATGGTGGTGTCAAAGAGCGTCGCCATGGCGAGTTCGACCTCGTCGGGCTGGGGCAGGGGGCGATGATCGGTCTCGCCGGGCCCGGGCGTTGCGACGTGAAGTGCGAGGTGGTCGAGGATGGCGGAGGTCACGCCGGTTTCCTCTTGGATGTCTGTCTGATGGGGCATTGTCTGGTTCCTCTGTTTGATCTGACCCGATTTGGATGGGGCGATAACAGGACCGGCGGCGACCGGGCCGCATCCGTCAGGATCGGAGCGCAGCGGAGAATGTGACCCGGACCGGAAAATTGTTCCCGCGAGGAATGGCCCGCCACGGTCATGTGGTGGGGCAGGGGAATTTTCCGGGTAGCGGGCGCATTGCTGCCCGGGCGAGGAGCACTCTGCTCCGACCCGCCGGTCCATCGCTCCCCTTGTCCAAACGGGATCAGATAGAACCGGCGAAACCTTTGCCCGGTCAGGCATCCCCGGGGAGGTTGGCGGTCACCCGTCCTCGATCTCCAGACCTTGTGCTTTCATGGCCTTTAGCAGAGAACGGCGCAGCGCATCTTTGCCAAATGCCCGCAGATCGTCGTTGAAATCGCCCATGTTTGGTACGAGATCACCACAGGTAATTCCAAGCGATTCCAGTTGGTTAAGCAATCTTATTGATGCGTCGCGTCCAGCTTCGTCATTGTCCCGCGCGATCCAGATACGCTTGATCCTCGGCGGCGGGATGAAGAGGCCGAGATGGGTGGCAGTGAGACAGGAGGCGAGATCGAACTCGGGGAGAGCCGTGCCGACCGAGAGGGTGTTCTCGAGACCTTCACCGACGATGAGATCGCTGCGCGCCTTGCCGGACCAGAAGCGGATGGCATGGCCGTGCAGCTGTCCGAGGATCCGCTTCGGGCTCTCGATCTCGGCCAAACCGCCGGTGGACGGGTCGAGAAAAACCCTTGCGCATCCGGTGATCTGGCCGCGATTGTCGGTGATCTTTGCCAGTAGGGCAGGGGCCCGTTCCAGCAGATCGGGGTCGTCCTCGCCCTGCCGCAGGAAGACACGCGCGTGATAGCGCAGGGCCGGGCCGAGCCGTGTGATCCCGCGCCCCTGCAGATAGGTGGCGGCCAAGGTGCCAAACACCGGCTTGCCAGCAGCGAAAAGTTTGCGCGCCCGCGCGATGCGTTTGCTGGAGGCTGCATCCGGGCGCTCAGCCCTTTGGGTGTCTCGAGGTACGGCAGGGCAGGGGGCTTCGCCGAGGAAGGATCGAGCCTCCCTCAGGGTCTCCTTGAGCGTGACAGACCCAAGCCGTTCATGCAGCAGGTCGATCAGGTCGCCATATTCACCCGTCGCGAAATCTTGCCAGGACCCGGCTTTACGACCAACCTGCGCCTGCAGACGGATGGCGAGGCTCTGGCCCTTTGCACCGGACGTGTCGCCGACCTGCCAATAATTACCCAGCTTGCGCCCCTCGGGGAAATACTGGCGGCAGAAACTCTCGGCATGGTCTGCCAGATCGGCCGAGAGGTCCGCGATACTGTGGCGCGCGCTCATGCGGCGGCCTCCGATGTGCCGGCGCCAACTGGATGCTCGGCAAGGACCCGTGTCAGCACCTCGATGCCGTCGACCGGAATGAACACCCGCGTCTTCCACTGGATCACTTCCGTGAAACAGCCCATTGCCTTCAGTCCGGGCAGGGCCGCGCC
>Ga0181377_1000233_pt1 | contig 21817 bp, 35 predicted proteins | sample LowvirmetaG_9_FD_130160 | JGI IMG/M metagenome (GOLD analysis project Ga0181377, IMG submission 130160) | Marine viral communities from the Subarctic Pacific Ocean - Lowphox_13 viral metaG | ecosystem: Environmental > Aquatic > Marine > Oceanic | place: Subarctic Pacific Ocean | collected...
CGTTTCTTTAATGTTGCTGGTGCAGATACATTAATGGAAATGGGACAAGAAAAAGATGCTACTCATATTATTGCTATGTTAATTGAAAGAACAATGCAGGGTAAAGGATTTACATTATTTGGTGATAAATTTGATACACCTGATGGAACTTGTGTACGTGATTATGTTCATGTAGAAGATGTTGCAAATGGAATATACAAAGCAATTGAATATACAAAAGCAAATGAAGGTGCATATAGATTTAACTTAGGCAATAAAGAAGGTTACAGTAATCTACAAATTGTAGAAGCAGTAAAACGTAATACTCCATTGGAACCTAATGTTACAATGGGACCAGCAAGGGATGGAGATCCTGCTACGTTAGTAGCAAATACTATGTCAGCCAATGTAGACTTAGGTTGGACACCAAGATATGATCTTGACACAATAGTGAAAACAGCATATAATTGGTATAGAAAAAAAGAAGAAACTAACGCGACATCCTCGTCGTAAACTCGGAGAAAATAAATGAGAAAATCAGATCAAATTAGAAACAAGCTAGAAGAAGCAGGTATTAGATATTGGGCAGGTGATAACATCAGTCAAGTATTACAAAAAGGTGATAAAGAAGAACTAATTGATGAGGCAACAGTTGCCTTTGAAAAAGTATTAGATACATTAGTTATTGATAGGAAAACAGATCCTAACAGTATGGATACTGCTAGACGTCTAGCAAAGATGTATTATAAAGAATTAATGGCAGGTAGATATGAAACAGCTCCACCGGCTACTGCATTTCCAAATGAACCAGACAATGTAACTAATGAAAAGTATGATGGTATGTTAGTTGTACGTAGTGAACTTAGAAGTGTTTGTTCACATCACCATCAGCCAGTAACAGGTATAGCATATATTGGCATTATTGCCGCTGACACACTAATTGGCTTATCTAAATATACACGTATCGCACAATGGTGTGCAAGGCGTGGCACACTACAAGAAGAACTTGCTATGGATATCTCACGTGAGATTATGAAAGCAACTAAGTCAGATGATGTAGGTGTTTACATTCAAGCAACACATGGATGTTGTGAGAACAGAGGTATTATGGCACACAGTAGTTTAACACAAACTACAGTTCTTAAAGGTGCTTTCAAAAACGATCCTGCAACTAAAGAAGAGTTCATGGATAATATTAAATTACAATCAGATTTCGCAGTTAAGTAGGAGATACTAATGGTTAACAAGGTACACTATACGTGGAAAGATATCGAGCATATGATAGATACTATTAACAATCTTATGTTTGCAGATAATTGGCGTCCAGATTATATAGTAGGAATGACACGTGGTGGCCTTGTGCCAGCAGTTATGATGTCAAACAAAACAGGCATTATGATGCATGCACTAGATGTAAGATTCAGAGACACAGATAATAATTACAGTGGTCCAGAATCTAATACATGGATGGCCGAAGATGCATTAGCCAAAGGCAAGAAGATTTTAATTATTGATGATATTAATGATAGTGGCAAAACACTTAGTTGGATTAGAGAAGACTGGCAAAAGAGTATGGGCGGTTCTTCATATGATGCTAGTGCATGGGGCGATACTGTTCGTACTGCATGTTTAGTAGACAACCAAGCAAGTGGATTTGATTGCATGGACTATACTGCATTGGAAATTAATAAGATGGAAGAAGATGTATGGGTAGTGTTTCCGTGGGAAGGCGAACGGGATTATGGCCAAGTTTAAAACAGGTGGAAGTTTTAGAGTAAAACAATCATATACTGATGAACAACTAACTGCATATACAATTGGTTCTGGCAACATAACTCTTGCAGAGCCTATGCCTATAATTGATCCCTACGATGAAAAAATAAAAGAAGCACATTTTAAAATTGAAGTGTTAACAGAACTGCTTGAAGAGATGGGAGTAGATGTTAGCAAACGAATAGAAGAAAAACTATTTCTAAATAAACTTTCAGGAGAAGACAATGGCAAAGTATGAAGTAGAATTATACGGCTATGGCGGTGAGTTTGTATTAGGCACACTAACAAAAGAGCAGTATGATTTTTGGATAGAAAACGAAGGTGATGGACTAGACAGTCATGTATTTTGGGATCCATACGATGACTCTGATGGAGATAATCCTATTACTGATGAAGAAGATCCACGGTTCTTGGGTTATTGGCACGACATAGATGATATTGAACATGTATGTGGCGCTGATGTAGATTCTTGCAGACTTGTAGTAACATCATTAGACTCGGGTGAAGAAGTATACACATCAGATGAAGTTAATCTAATACATACTACAGATCAACTTGTAGAAGAACAAAAGCGTGGATATTATTGGACTGCATATGCATCAGAAAAAGGTCAGCATTTTTATGCAGAACTTGAAATAGATGGCGAGTTTGATCCAACTAAACTAACAGTAAATGCTACTAATATAGATGGTGAACACATAATTGACGAAGTTATGTATGGCGAAGAAACACTAGATAATGACGGTGGATCCACAGATACTAAGAGTCAAGGCTACGATTTACACGAAATTGTGTAAAAAACACCAAAAACCAATGTTTCTTGGTTGACAAATGCTATATTTTATCATATAATATACTTATATTAACAGTCAGGAGACTAACATGAAGAAGATAATTGCAACCGCGGTAATGGGGCTATTGATTGCTCTAACGCCACTTTCGGCATCTGCAAAGACAAGTTACTTCGACCAGGCTTGGTTCCAAAAAATGGACCAAATGAAGCAAATTAATTTTGCTAAATCAGTAGTAACTAATTACACAAATATCACTAATAGATATTCATTTATTATAGACAAATATTCTCGCTATAGTAATGCCAGTTGGTACAAACGTATTCAAACAAGATACACATGGCATATGGCAGAGATTGAAAAATACAATACCATTATTAATGGTAATTCTGCACCTACAGTTGTTCGTACTTATGTTGAAGAAGTACCCGGTACAGTTGTTAACCGAGGTGAAACCACAACAACCACAGATAATAAAGTAGTTGAAGAGCAAGATGGTAATATAATCAAAGAGTGGGCAGTAGTTACTGTTACTCAAACCACACCTGTTACAACTACATATTACACTAATTATAGAACTGTTAGTGTATATACTAACGGCAAAGAAACATCTCAAAATAATGTAAAAGTTGATAGTAAAGAAACTATAAACGAAATTAACACACAAGTTGAACGTGAACTTATTAGAGAGTATGCTCTTGTTGTTCCAATTGAGGAAGAAGAACAACCAGAAGCACCTACTACAATTATATTCACAGAGGCAGAATATCTTGCCAGAGGTGATGTTGACTATACAGTAAGTGATAGTTATTACAATGCCGTTAAGAATATGAACAGTAATATTAATGATTCATATATTGAAAGACTAGGTGGATACTTTGGTAACAACTTGGATAAAGTTGGAGCACCAACGGCATGGTCAAGAGGATATACAGGTGAAGGTAGTGTAATTGCAATCTTTGATACTGGTATTGATACTGACCATAGTGAGTTTATAGATAGTATTATTGATGCACAATGTTTTACAAATGTATGTGAACGTGGACTTGGAACTGTAGAAGATGGAAACCAGTATGGACACGGAACACACGTGGCAGGTATTGCCGCGGCAAACTTAGATGGTGTAGGTACTACAGGTGTAGCCCCTGATGCCGATTTGCTTATTGGTAAACTTGCATACGACAGTGGCTTCTTTCAATTTAACAAGATTCCTGACGCAATGGAATGGGCAGTTAATAATGGTGCAGATGTAGTAAACATCAGTGCTGGTACACGACCAAGTAGTTCATATAAAAACAGTCTTACAGAAATTAGTGAAGGTGTTTACTATTCAAATATGACATTTGGTGATTACAATACACTTGGATATAATCAAATATTTTCTACAAATGGACACGGTACTGCTATGATTGAGTCAATGAAAGGGCATGAAACTGTAATGGTTCTTGCCGCTGGTAATGATAGACTTAAAGTGTCTAGTCAAGAATCACATATTGCTCTTGATTCCGAAATTGGTGATAGAGTACTTGTAGTTGGTATGTATGATGAACGAAGAAAAGGTCTTAGTAAATGGAGTAATGCGGCAGGAACTATTTGTCGAGAACTTGATGCAGATGGTACTTGTAAATCAGATGCTCTTATTAGTGATAGGTATATTATGGCACCTGGTGTATATATTGCGGCACCAACTAACAATGGTGGATATACAACAATGACAGGTACATCGATGGCGGCTCCTCATGTAGCAGGTGCAGTTGCAATTATACATCAAATGTGGCCACATATGACTGGTGCTAATGTTAGTCAACTTCTACTTAATACTGCAAGCACAGATGGTATTAATAATTACGATTCTAATGTACACGGACAAGGTATGCTAGATTTAGACGAGGCAACACAACCACAAGGTGCAATGGGACTAGCAACCACAGGTAGAATTGATGGTGCTACAGTAAATCTTGCAAACAGTGGTACTATTGCAATGAGTGGTAATACAAACATTTCAGCATTAAGTAGTATAATGGCAGTTGATGAGTATGATAGAGATTATTACTTTGATGCTAATGGCATGGTAAACACAATTGACACAAGAACTGCAAGTGCCACACTAGCAGGTCAACATGGATTTGCTCCAGACTATTATATTGGATACAATGGCGGTAGTATTATTCCTTTATCAAATGCAGGTACACATATTGCATTAAATGATACAAATGGTAACGTTAGTATTGTACAACAATGGGACAAATTTAGTATGGGTCTTGTAAACGAATCAGAAAGTTTCTTAGGTAACTATGCAAACAGTGAGCTTATGAAAGTAGATGGTTCTAACACTGCATATGTAGGCTTTACAGATAGTATAGACTTTAACAATGGTATTAATATGTGGGGTAGTGCAACACTAGGAGCAACAAGGCTTAATGTAGATAATAGCTCTATGCTTAAGAGTGCAGACATTATGATGTCTAATAGTGCAACACTAGGCATTAAGCAAACTGTAGACAATGAAACATTTGGATTTGTAGCAAGTATGCCAGTTAGTATTACAAGCGGTAATGCAAACTTTAGTATTCCTACTAGTGTTAGTTCCACTGGAGATATTTCAAATACAAATATGAATAGTTCAATGGAAATGGATAACAGAGAGCTTGACTTGGGTTTATTTTATATAAATACATTAACAGAGTCAACTTCATTTACTGCTAACATTGAGTTGCGAAATAACTATTCAGGTACTAGCGATAACCATGTAACAGCAGGACTAACATACAAGGTAACGTTTTAATGCAAAAGCAATACAAGATTAAACGAGGCAAACTTGAGGTCATAGCAGGCCCAATGTTCGCAGGAAAGAGCAGTGAGTTACTCAAACGACTGCTCTTTATCGAACACGGTGGGAACAAATGTCTTGTATTGAAACCAGTTATTGATGATAGGTATGACGCAAATCATATTATAACACACAATCAATTAAAACATTCTGCCGTTGCAGTAATTGACTTAGAACTAGTTAAAGACAACTACACAATAAAGTCATATAACTTCCATACAGTATTCATTGATGAGATACAGTTCTTTGACATGAACGAAACTATGTGGTTTGTTGAAGAAGGATTACGCAATGGTGTAAACTTTGTAGTAGCAGGATTAGATCAAGATAGTAGAGGTGTACCTTTTGAAACAACTTCACGTATGCTTTCACTAGCAGATGAAGTACTTAAAATTAAAGCATTCTGTACTATATGTGGAATGGATGCAGGAAAGACACAAAGACTAAGAGCAACAAAACACTCAGATAGAGTTAAGGTAGGTGGTGCAGAATCATATGAGCCACGTTGCCACGAGCATTGGGAATCTAAATAATGACATATAAAAAAACTGGCACTAATAGTTGGACTATTGAAGTACAAGAAAATGGAAAAACAAAACAATTGTTTATTGAGTTTCCACCTGAAGCACTTGATCAAGTTGGTTGGGATACAGGTGATACTTTAATTTGGGAAGAATTAGATCACGGCGGCTTTAGTATTAAAAAGAAATTAAATTCAAAAATGTATCCTGTAGATACAAAAATTACTGAAGGTACTAGAATGGACGACAATTATTACTATTTTAAAAAAGAGGAACCAAAAGATGAATAGAAGATTGATAGTTGATCCACCAAACGGAAGCAAGTATGGTTTCCCTAAAGCAGTACCAATCAAGGGTACAATATACTACGGTAGCAAATGGGACTACGGAGTACAAAAAGAATTTGACTTAATGAAGTGGCTAGTCAAAGAAGGTTATCCACAAAAAGAAATTGACAAACTTGGCGATAAGTTTGTATACAAATACTGGACGGTTCCTGCTGAAGAAGTAGATGGAACATAGGCCGCAAGAGAGATACTATGATTTTATGCTTCGAAAGACACGAGAAGCTAATCAGCAAGACTTCTACGAAGCATGTATGTACTTCTATATGATTAAAGGGCATTTAGATACAAACGATGCTACAATAACAGAATCAAAAGAACATTACTTTAAACGCATATGGAGAGCAGGTTGTGATGGTGCACCACTTGATGAATGGGTGGATGGATTCGAAGAAGCATATAAAAAACGAATGAATAAATAACACTACATGTTAATAACTAACCCATTAGAAATAGAACTTACAACAAAATGTACACTTGGTTGTCCTGCATGCCCAAGAAACGATCCTCACGAAAACCATAAAGATTGGGATGTTGGTCATATGAATGTAGACCTTGCTAAAAGTTTTGCAGATACTCCAACTGATCGTAATTATCTTTTTGTAGGTTGTTATGGTGATCCAATATATCATCCAGACTTTATAGATATAGTAAAGTATTATATAGATAGAGAAAAACGTTTTGTAGTTCACACTAATGGTAGTTTTAAAAAACAAAAATGGTGGGACGAACTAGCAAGTCTTAATTGGAATAACTACAAACAAAGATTTACTTTTAGTGTTGATGGTTTAGAAGATACAAATCACATGTATAGAATTCGTGCAAATTGGGAATCTATTATGCGAGGAATGAAAACAATGGGATCAATTCCATCAGAACGCAAACCATGGATACAATGGAAAATGTTAGTATTTCCATATAACGAACATCAAGTACCAGAAGCAAAAATACTAGCAGATGAAATGGGTATTGATCAATTTTCACCAGTTAAAAGTGAAAGAGATATTAAAAATTATCATGCTGATGACCCTGAAATATATAGGTGGCCAGATCAATGATAACACCCAGATGTTTAGTATATAAAATGCCAGTGTTTTTATCTGCTGATAATAGACTAAAGCCTTGTTGTTTTTTAAATACAACAGAGGCATGGTCTAAGTTTGTTAGTTGGGGCAAGAAAAATGGATTAGACATAGAACATGATTTAGATATTACAAAACACAGTTATGATACTATATTAAAAAGTCCATCATGGCAAACATTAATTGATGGATTTAAAACAGGTAATGCTCCACATGAGTGTTATAGATCATGTGGGCCAGATAGTTACTCAAGTACAAATAATACATCTAAACATAGTGATTACAAACAAGATTCAAGCGGTAAAACATCTATAGATAAAGAGGAATAATATGAACATAACAATATTTGGTTGCGGTTTTGTTGGCGGAACTGTAGCAAATTACTTAGAAGAAAAATACGAAGGTGAACGTTACAATATAGTAAAAGTTGATCCATTGCATTATCCAGATGTTGATCCACAACAAGCGGCAATGGAAGCAGATGCAATTATTATATGTGTACCTACTCCAAGTAAATACTTTGGAGAATGTGACGATAGTATAGTTAGACAAGTATTAGAACTATGCGATGAACGTGTTCCTATTTTACTTAAGAGTTCAGTAACACCAGATTTAATTAAAAAGTATCCACCAAATGTAATATACAATCCAGAGTTTTTAAGAGAAGCACATGCAGAAAGCGACTTTAAAAACCAACATACATTTGTATTAGGACACCACGAGAACAACAAAGAACAAGCAAAAAACTGGGCAGACTTATTTTGTATACCAGAATGGAATGTAGTTTATACAGACCCATGTACTGCAAGTATGATAAAATACACGCATAACGCCTGGCTAGCCACTAAAGTAGCATGGTTTCATGAGTTATATAGTGAATTACCACCGGGTATTGACTATGATACTATAACTAGTGCCTTGGGTAGGTTTCCTACTATTGGTTCGACACATATGCAAGTGCCAAACGCAGATGGAACCCTAGGATATAGTGGTGCTTGTTTCCCAAAAGACGTAAAAGCCTTGACAAAAGTAGTAAAACATAGTATACTTAACACAGTTAAAGAAACAAATGATAAACTTAATAACACAAAAGGAGATCAAGATGAAGATTAAAGATACACTAGTAATAGCTATAGCAGGATTAATATTTTTAATGCTAACAGCACCCGTAAGAGCTGAAACAGTAACTAACTACGATGGCAGTATTGATTATGTAAAAGAATCAGTAGATGGAACTGTTAAGCATTTTTATAAAAAAATAGAAGTACAAACTAAAGTTTCTAACAGAACATGTTCAGAAGTAGATGTTCCAATTTACCAAAACAAAGATGCAAAAACTGGCGAAGTACTAGGTGGTGCAATCATTGGTGGTATACTTGGTAATCAAATTGGTAAAGGTAAAGGTAACGATGCCGCTACAATCTTAGGTGCGATACTAGGTGCAGATATGGCCAATAAAAAAAGCAGTAACAAAACTATCGTTGGATACAAAAGAACAACTATATGCGAAGATAATCCAACTTATGTAACTGAAACAAAAACCATTTATAGTCACAGTACAATTAGATTTGCAGACGGTAATAGACAATACGATATCAAATTTATTGCTAAAGACAGATAATCAAAACACAGAGGACTTTATGCGTCGACCCTCTTTAAATACTCCGCCGTTATCATATATAGGAGAAGAATAATGGGAAAACATTATAGTACAAAACATTACGGACACAACATTGGACTTAGTGCAGTGTTCCGTCAACCTAATGCAGATCATTCACATTGTCATTTGCTACACGGATACAGTTTAGCATTTACATTTACGTTTGGTTGTGATGAATTAGATAACAAAAATTGGGCAGTAGACTTTGGAGGATTAAAACCTTTGAAGGCTTGGTTAGAAGATAGCTTTGATCATAAAGTAGCAGTAGACAAAGCAGATCCACACATGGATACACTAAAAGATCTTGAAGCAAAAGGATTAGCAGAACTACGTATTTTTGATGGAGTAGGTGCAGAGAAATTTGCCGAGCATGCTTTTAACTTTGCAGACAAACTTATACGTGAAGTAACTGATAATCGTTGTTATTGTGTTAAAGCCGAGTGTGCAGAACATGGGGCCAACTCAGCAATCTACGAGGCATAAATGGATAAACTTAGATATAGTGAAGCATTCTATTCAGTGCAAGGTGAAGGTAAATTTGTAGGAGTACCTAGTGTATTTTTACGTACTTTTGGTTGTAACTTTAGATGTATGAACTTTGGGCTTGATAGAAGTGAACCTAGTAGAGCAGAAAAACATGCACAAGGTAATCGTTATAATGAGGAAGTATTAGATCTTATTAATAATGATGTACACAAAACAACTAAGGAATTTACAGACTTACCAATTATACATACAGGTTGTGATACTTATGCAAGTATCTATCCTGAATTTAAAGAATATAATAAACAAAGAACTATAGACGAAGTAGTAGAACACTTACTTAGTCTTACTCCTGAAGGTAAATGGACTTGTGATAATGGACAAGACATTCATCTTATACTTACAGGCGGCGAACCGTTGTTAGCGTGGCAACGTTTGTACGTTGATTTATTTGAACATCCACGTATGAGGGATTTACAAAATGTTACAGTTGAAACAAATACTACACAACACTTACACAAAGATTTATTCGAATATCTCGACAATACTGACAGAATTACCGTCACATGGAGTTGTAGTCCTAAACTCTCCGTTAGTGGTGAATCTTGGGACGATGCTATTAAGCCTAGTGTGGCTAGGGAGTATAGTACTGTTGATGGCAGTGATATTTATCTTAAATTTGTTGTTGCTGACAGGACAGATATTGATGAGGCTGGTAGAGCTGTTGATCAATATCGTAAAGCAGGGTTGGATTGTCCTGTGTATCTTATGCCGTTGGGTGGCAGGTCGGAAGAGTATAATCTCAATGTCCAAGAAGTTGCGAACATCTGTATGGAAAAGGGGTGGAGATTTACCCCAAGACTCCACATCAGCTTATTCGGAAACGCATGGGGAACATGATGATAGTTTCCAAGATAGAATTAGAAAAGCAGGATTTTAATATATGAAGCAAGGTAATTACATTTTTACTAGCGAAAGCGTAAGTAAAGGACACCCAGATAAAGTAGCAGATCAAATTAGTGATGCACTAGTTGATGCAGGACTTAAGAACGGTGATGAAACAACACGTGTTGCAGTTGAAACATTAGTAACAACTAACCACGTAACACTAGCAGGAGAAGTTAAAAACTTTAATGTTAGTCATTCTGATGTTGACCAAATTGTACGTGAAAAAGTCAAAGAGATTGGCTACGAACAAGATGGATTTCATTGGGATAAACTAAAAATTTATAATGAACTACATAAACAAAGTAGTGATATTGGATTAGGAACAGATGACTTTGGTGCAGGTGATCAAGGTATTATGTTTGGATATGCATGTGATGACAATGATGCAATGCTACCAGCACCTATTCATTTCTCACATGAGATTTTAAAGTCTTTAGACAAAGCAAGAGAAACTGGATACGAATTTCTACTACCAGATGCTAAGTCGCAAGTAAGTGTTCAATACGAAGGTGGAAAGCCAACACGCATTGATCAAATTGTTGTATCACATCAACATAAAGAAGGATTTCAACACAGTATTAAGGCACCTATAAAAGATGCCGCACAAGAAGTATTAGGAGATTTAATTGATAAAGAAACTGTATGGCATATTAATCCTACTGGTAATTTTGTTATTGGTGGACCCGATGGAGACACAGGTCTCACAGGTAGAAAGATTATTGTTGATACTTATGGTGGTTTTGCTCCCCATGGCGGCGGCGCATTTAGTGGAAAAGATCCTACCAAAGTAGATAGAAGTGCGGCTTACATGGCACGTTGGTTAGCAAAAAATGTTGTAGCAGATAACATGGCAGATTGGTGTAGTATTCAATTAAGTTATGCTATTGGTGTAAAAGAACCTACAAGCATTTATGTGGACTCAAACGGGCATAACAGAAGCATTCAAGAGTTTATTAGAGAAAATATTGATTTAACACCAAAAGGAATCATTGACAGGTTTGGGTTATTCAAGTATAATAAGTATAGTAAAAATTGTGTTTACGGACACTTTGGCGACAAAGATGTACCGTGGGAAAGTATAGGATGGAAATGAAAAATATGTTAGATAAGATAAAAGGTTTAGTTACACCAAAGCCAAAGCAAGAAGTAGTTTCTGACAAAGATAAAGCCACTGCAAAAGGTGAAGCTTACATTAAAGTACTTGATGTTAAGTTTGATAAAGAGAATCCAGGTGATGGATACTTTGAGCTAGAGTGGAATAAAATATTCGTAAAGAAATTACTTGATGCAGGCTACAGTGGTAGTTCCGATGATGAAATTGTTGATGCTTGGTTTACAGGTCTTTGTAGACAAATTGCTGAAGACGAATCGTAATTTAATTTTAAACAATATAGGACTTCTATGATGAGTTATATTTTAGTTGATGCCGCTAATATGTTCTTTCGTGCAAGGCACGTAGTTCAACGCGGTGCAGATATGAACACAAAGATTGGTATGAGTTATCATATCATGTTTAATAGTATTAATAAAGTATGGCGTGAGCAACAAGGCTCGCATGTTGTACTATGTTTAGAAGGACGTAGTTGGCGTAAAGATGCATATGAACCTTACAAGAATAATCGTAAGGTAGCTCGTGCGGCACTAACAGAAGCAGAGCAAGAAGAAGATCGTGCATTTTGGGAAGCCTTTGATGAGCTTAAAGCATTCTTTGAGAAACGTACTAATGTAACAGTATTGCAACATGGTGAGTGTGAAGCTGATGACTTTATTGCACGTTGGATACAAAATCATCCTAATGATAAACATTGTATTGTAAGTAGTGATAGTGATTTCTATCAGCTTATTAATAAGAACGTTAATCAATACAACGGCATTACAGGTCAACTTATTACAACAGAAGGTATCTTTAATGACAAAGGTAAGCCTGTTATGGATAAAAAAACTAAAGCACCTAAAGAGTTAGGTGATCCAGCATGGTTACTGTTTGAGAAGTGCATACGAGGTGATACTAGTGATAATGTGTTCAGTGCATTTCCTGGTGCTCGTAAGAAAGGCACTAAAAACAAAGTAGGAATGATGGAAGCATTTGCTGATAAAGATACTAAAGGATTTAATTGGAATAACTTTATGCTACAACGTTGGGTAGATCATAACAATGAAGAGCATAGAGTATTAGAAGATTACGAACGTAACAGACAACTAATTGACTTAACAATGCAACCTGATCATATTAAAGCAAAACTAGATGAGGCTATTGTTGAGCAAGTACAAAAAGAAAAGAAAGCACAAGTTGGAGTACATTTTATGAGATTTTGTGGAAAATGGGATATGCAAAGAGTAGTAGACAGAGCTACAGATCACTCTACTTATTTAAATGCGAGTTATTCCAATGCCCAGTAATGTATATTTGTTTGATGTAGATGGTACACTTACTGTAAGTCGTACATTAATGGATCCAGAATTCAAAGAGTTTTTCCTAAAATTTATAGCCAATAACGAAGTTTATTTGGTAACAGGAAGTGACTATGCTAAAACACTAGAACAACTAGGTGAAGATATTATGCATGGTGTAAAACGTTCATACCAATGTAGTGGAAATAGTCTTTATGAAAAAGGCGTTGAAGTATCTTACAACAAATGGACACTAGGAAACGAAGAACGTGATTGTTTATCAAATGAGCTATTTGAATCTAAGTTTCCCATTAGAACAGGAATCAACCATATTGAAGAACGACCTGGAATGGTTAACTTTAGTGTACTTGGAAGAGGTGCTAATAAAGAACAACGTGAGGCATATGTTAAATGGGATAAAGAACATAACGAACGTGAACGTATTGCTGGAATATTTAATAGCAGATATGAACACAAAGGTATTAAGGCTCAAGTAGCAGGAGAAACAGGATTAGACATTGTACAAGATGGATGTGATAAAGGTCAAGTGTTGAACGACTTTGATGATTACAATGTTATTTTCTTTGGAGATATGATGCAGCCAGGTGGTAATGATGAACCACTTGCTACTGCTATTGCCTCGAGAGGCAATGACAATGACGGATCTATATGGGTCAAGGATTGGAAGCATACGTGGGATATATTAAAGGATTTATAATCTGAGTATTGAACAAGGGTTGGGATTACTTGCAATTGGGTTAGTAATAACAATAATAGGATCTTACATTGCGTTTAATGTAGCAACAAGACAAATACAAAAACGTGATAAGACTAAAACAACAAACCCAATAGAAGAATTTAGGAGAAGACTAAATGGATGAACTAGAAAAAGCATATAGAGATTTTGAAGAACTTTCTCTAAAGCACGAACCTTTAGCATCAGCTGGGGTTATGATGGCACAAGCACTTAAAATTTATAAGGCTTTGTTATCTGAAGAAGAATTTAATTTAATGACTCAACATGTACTTAACAGTGCTGATGATATTGAATCATTAGAATTAAATAAACCAATGTTGCATTAATATGAAAGGTACATTACAATTCTTTTCTATTATGCTCTTTGCATTGTTATTAGGAATTGTAGTAGGTAATGCAGGTGGGTATGCAATTATGTATTTAGATGAATTTGAAGTAGACAGGACTATAAAATGAACAGAGATGAATTAGAAAACAAACTAAAAACAAATATTATGGAAGTTACTTTTAATAAAATTAATGGTGACAAAAGGATTATGACTTGTACATTAAGTAAAGAAATACTTCCACCAGCAACTAAAAAAGATCCACTTACACAAGAAAAAATTCGTAAGATTAATGAAGAAGTTTTAAGTGTATGGGATACAAATGCTAACGGATTTAGAAGTTTTCGTGTAGCAAATATTACAGAAGTTAAATTGATAGAACCAGTTAATGTCGTTAAAAATTAAACAAATTATAGAAGACAAGTATTGGATTGTAGAAGGTCAATATGGTAAGGTAGGTACTCTACGTAAAGTAGAAAAAGGCTATGAGTTCTTTGACCAAAACAATAATACAAAAGAACTGTTAGATAGTATTGAGAGCTTCAAATCCGTTAATACAGCGGAGATTGGTGGTCCAACACAAGAGTATAAAGGGTTACCAACGAACACGAGTATTTTATACCCTGTTGAGCACGACACAATGCCACTGTTTAAAAAAGCAGAAAAAGGTAAGACTGTGTTTGTAGCAGGATATTATCTACTCAAGTATGATGGTATGGGATGGCAACATGCGTTCTGTCCTAAGTTAGAAACTGTAGAAAAGTATGAAACAAGAGGACCATTCTTTACTGAATGGGATATGAATTTAAACTTAAAGAAAGCGAGGCAAGAATGAAACTATTATGTACATTAGGAGCATTAGTACTCCTATCAACATCAATTACGGCTCAAGCACTTAGTCCAGTGTTACCACTACCAGTAGAGCCTGCTCCAGAAGTTGAACAAACACCAACACCAGAGGTGTTGCCCTCACCAGAGGTGTCACCATGGAGACAAATTAACAGAGTTATTACATGTAATTCTTTGGGAATTGTTAGAAATATACTAGAAACAAATGGACAAACAATATATGCAACTGGTATTAAAACACCAGAGTATTTGCCAATGGATCCATTTGATGGAGTTATTATTACTAGAAACGAAATAACGTTAGAATACACCATATTGCTTATTAAGTCAGATCTAAATATAGCATGTGTATTAGCTGGCGGCAATAGGTTTGAAATACTAGAGTAATGCAATCAGTTCCTATTAAACCTTTTATGATTGTACTAGGAACTAGTCATACAAATGGTGACTGTGAAGAAGGTGATGTTCATTTACATACTTTAGAAAGTGGCAAGAGGGTTAACTTAGTACAAAAGACCGCATATGAAAGAGTTGCAGAAGAACTAGGATTAGAAATAGTACAGTTTGGATTGTCTGGATGCGGTAATATAGATTTATTAGAAGCAACAAATGAACTACTAACAAGAGGTTTTTTCAATGATAATTGTAAACTTTTTGTATTAGAGCCACGTTCTATAGATAGTACAGTAAAACTACCAGAAGAATTTTTTGATACTAGTTTATCCCCTACCTGGTTTTTAGATAATGGAGAAAGTATTAGTACATTGCAATCATGGGGACCTAGAAGAGTAGATGATATTAATTCACCAAGGGCTCCGGTTATACAACAAATAGGAAAAGAAGTTAACGTTAATATAGAATATCCAAATAGTTATTATAAAGAGAGATATCCAAACGCAGAAATTAATTTAATAAAAAAAGCAAGAGAAGTTCATATATTTTCTGCAACTTCTACCCTGCAAGTATATCAAAATTTTATTTATATTGACGCTATAAAAAATATTGCTACTTCAAATGGTATTAATTTTAAATGGCAAACATGGAATCTACCTGAAGTTTTGATAAAGACAGTAAAACATATGCTACCAGATTCAAATTTATTTGATTATTTTGTAGGAGAAATATGTCCACAAAATGGGCATGCGAAGGCCAATAAATTGTTTTGTAGTTGTGGGCATTATAATGAAAAAGGACATATATACTGGTATGATAACATAATCAGATATATGAAAATAGGCATAAAATAAACCATTAACTATAGTGTTTTCTGGTTATTTGTATAAATACATGTAACAGGAGAAACATTTAATGGCAAGACCAAAACCTACGATTATACTTGACCAAGTGGATAAAAGTTATAATAGTGAACAAATATTAAAAGCAGAGGCAATTTTTGCAGTGTATTATGAGAGTAAACCAATTAACTTAAGAACGTTGAATACGTTGGTAAACTATCCCGGACCAAAGTATAAGAAGGTAAGTTTCTCAAATAGTGGGCATGCATTTAATTTAGCAGATAGACTTAATAAGAAGTTTAATACTGATTTATTTAGTGTAGTGAAATTAACAGATGGTGAGACAATCACAAGAGATTCAAGCAATACAGACTAAATTAATTAGTCTAATTAAACGTGATCATCTTAAGGTAAAAGAAGTATTTAAAAACAATCATACTTTACGGTTAACAAAATACGGTAAAAATCTTTTAAGTAAACAGTATGACGCTTATGAATTTGAATCACCAAAGATGAGTGCAAACAATCTTATTATTTTGTTAAGGAAGATGAAATATCCATATTATGTAGACAAGAGTATTATAGTTTTGTTTACAGAAAAGGATGCCTTTTTAACAAAGCTCGCAGGAGCACAAGGATGGCTAGATGGCAAATAGAGAAGATAAAGTAGAAGTACCAGAAACAATAGTAGTACACTGTACAGACAATGATCAAGACGTAGAAGTAACATATGTATCACAACACAACGGCATAATAAGAACAGACTTACAAGGAATGCCATTATATTTTAAACACCACAGAGCAAATATTTATGTAGGCAATATGCTAGGTAGAGAATTTGTAATGAAACTATGAACGAACTAGACTTACATGGATACAAAGTACATGATGCTTGGAAAGAGTTTTCTAAGCACATACAACAATGTTATCTAGATGAACTAAAAACCACAACAATTATTACTGGACACGGTAAGATTGCAGAAGAAATAATAGCATGGGTTCATGCTAATCAATATTGTAAAACAATACAACGAAGTAGAAATACTGGAGCGTTTATTGTTCACATCAGAAAGAACAAAAGCAAAAAGAAAGAAGATACTAAAGCAGAAAAGCCTAAAGTGGATTTATCTCCGTTGCTAAAAAAGTTCAATAGTCGTTGACAAAACACATTATTATTATATAATATATAAATATTAATTATAGACGGAGTAGTATTTGTGATAAATGTTGATGCAATTAAAGAAAAGATCTACGGCAAAACTAAGATAGAGTTAGAAAGAGATAAACGATATGAATCTAGATGGGTTTGGTATCATACATTTCTTGCCGCAGAAATACTTGTTACTAATATTTTGTTAGTAATTATTATATTTAAACTATAAAAGAGGAACCATATAGAATGCAAGTGAAACTAATATCACATAGTACAGCGCCTGCTGACACAGGACTAGATAACTTACAAGAACTAATTGCCTTTTGTGCCAAAGTAAGTAATCCTAACAATCAAATCAACAAAGAAACAAGTGAAAAACTAATCAAGTATCTAATTAAACATCAGCATTGGAGTCCACTTGAAATGGTTAGTGCATGTTTAGAAATTGAAACAACACGTGACATTGCACATCAAATTGTAAGACATAGAAGTTTTGCATTCCAAGAATTTAGTCAACGTTATGCTAACCCAGAAGAAATGGGCGAGCAATTTGTAACACGTGAATGTCGTTTACAAGATACAAAGAACAGACAAAATAGTATTGATACTGACAATGATTATCTAAAAGAGCGTTGGGAAGATGAACAACTAAAAGTTATTATGCAGGCCGAAAAAGCATACAAATGGGCTATTAGTAATGGTATTGCAAAAGAACAAGCCCGTGTAGTATTACCAGAAGGTTGTACTAAAACACGATTGTATATGAATGGTACAATTCGTAGTTGGGTACATTACATTGAATTACGTGGTGCAAATGGCACACAAAAAGAACATATGGAAATTGCACATGCTTGTGCTAAAGTTATTGCAGATATATTTCCATTAGCAAAGGAACTTTAATGAGAATAAACAAAAAAATAACAGATGATTTAATAAATTACATACAAAAACAGTATGAGTTTAATGTTAAAGATCATTCTGATATGTTTAAAAGTTTATCAGAGTTACAACTTTGTATTGACGAGGCAGTACTTGCTCGTTATTTTGGCAATACCAAAGAGTCTGCAGATGCAAAAAAATACTGGAAACAACACCTAAGGTTTGAAACACGCAAAACAGGAAAACAATTATTAGACAAAATTAATGCTTTACAAGAACAAAGCAAAGATCCACTTGAAATACTTGATGTTGGTTGTGGAGATAATAAATGGAAAGAGCATTTTGGTGAACAGTTACTAGGAATTGATCCTTACAATAAAAACGCTGATGTTCAACTAGGCATAGAACAATTTGCAAAAGAACGCCCATTTGTATCATGGGATGTTGTATTAGTATTAGGTAGTATTAATTTTGGTGACCAAGCAACAATAGAAGCTCAATTAGTATCTGCTGCTGGCCTAGTAAAACCGGGCGGCAAACTATTCTTACGAGCTAACCCAGGTATAACACATATAAATGAATATGCAAAATGGGTTGATTTCTTTGATTGGACAGAGGAATATATAAAAGATGTTGCTGAACGACTTGGATTTACAGTAAACGAAATAGGTTGGGACCACCCACAAAGCGATTTGGATGTTCCAAATGGCAATAGATATTACAGTGAATGGACTAAAAACACTGATTTTAAGTAGGGTTTAATAAACTACAAATAGTGGTAAATACATATAGTTTCCTATAGAGTTAATTTTAGGATTCTACTTTAAAAGGAAACTATATGAAAAAGTCTAACCTCATCACGTTCTTCAAGAAACCAATAGTAAGAACAATATCAATAATTACAGTAGCATTCATGCTCAGCGTAGTAACAAATTCATATTATAGAGAAATACAAGAAAAGATACATGATGGCATTGGCTATGTGTATGATAAAAATGATACCGTTGGGCAAGCAATATATGATGTAAATGCATTTTTATTTAATGGAGATGGATTTGATCAAGAGCGTAGAGCAAAAGAAACAATTTACGGAAACTTTGGTAAAGTAGTTGTACTAAGTGTATTTGCTCCAGATAATCCAGAACTTAATGGAATGTCAGGACGTGGCACTGGTTTTATAATTGATGTTGACGATACTTCAGCAACAATTGTTACAAATCATCACGTAGTAGACTCATATATTAACCAACCAAGCATATTTAAAGTAAATGTACAAACTGCTATGCAAATGTGGTCTTATGAAGCAGAAGTTATTGGTCACGACATAGTAACTGATATAGCAGTTATTAAAATTTACAAGAAAGAAAATGAAGATTGGGAAGCCGTAGAATGGGGCACCAAAGACGACTATAACACAGGAACACCTGTTGTTGTAATTGGACACGGTATGAGCATGTCTTGGACAAGTACACAAGGACATGTTGTATACAGAGATAGATTTGGTATGCGTCCATATAATTTAATGTTACAAGTTGATGCAGTTATTAACCAAGGTAACAGTGGCGGTCCTATATTTAATGACCGTGGAAAACTTATTGGTGTTGCTCAAAGTATTTACAGTCCAGGTAGAAGTATTCCAGGTTGGGATGGTGTAGGAATGGCAGTAAGTGTAGAACAAGTACGTAGAAGTGTTGACTTTATTCTAAGCCCACAATATCATGCTAAAGGTTATGTACCATACGCAGAGTTTCCATTTAGTCTTGGATCTTTCTTATTTGAAGAAATAAAGCATATACCAGAAGAAGATAGACATTATGCTTATTTTGATTATACAAAAAAGAAACCTGATGCAGAACCTAATGTAGGTGAATTAGCAGGATTCAAACAAGGCGATATTTTAGTAGAATTAAATGGTGAAAAGGTTGTTAACAGTTTTGCAGTATTACGTGAAACACTAAAAGCATTTCCAGGAGATGTTTGGTACGTTACTGTATTACGAGGCGAAGAAGAATTAACAATTGAAGTAGCACTAAGTGAAATGGATATACAATCACTTAGAGATATTATTACTCAACGAGAAAAGAATCGCGGCGGCAAATAACCTTTAAACAAGTTGACAACATAGTCAATATATCTTATAATAATATAAACAATAAGGAGTAATTATGAATTGTTTAGCATTATCATTAGCAATAACAATGCACCTTGGACTAGCAGGTGATTATAACTCATTACATCCACATGCAAGATGCGATGTTAATAATACAGTAGCCGGAATTTATTATAATAGTGAAGAAAACATAAGTGGTTACGTTGGATATCAATTTCAAATGCCACATGATATAGAGATTGAACTAGGTTGGGTTACAGGGTATAATATGGATAACAAGTATAATATATCCCCTATGTTTAGAATAGTCAAAGATAATTGGTTTATTACACCAGCATATGAGTCAGGACCTGATGAAAAATGGGGTGTAGCCATTGGTTTTGAAATACCTATTTACAAAAATAATTAAATTAAGTTAAAAACCCTTGTAAAATAAGGGTTTTTTTATGACTTTTTTACCTATAAAAGGTTGACAGGTAAGACGTCTTACTGTATACTGTAAGTATAGTTAATAAAAAAGGAGACGCAAAATGAATACATTTTTAAACATATTAGGCGGAATTTTGTTATTTGGTGGGCTTATGGCTATAGCTGGCTCAGGTAACGATTGTGACGGTAAGTGTATGGAAACTGCAAATACCTTGGGTGAAATGCTAGTAGTAGCATTTTTTGGATTAATAGCAATGGGAGTAGGTGGTTACTTATTTGCCATAGCAAACGGAAAGGGTAATTAAATATTGACTATTATACAGAGTTGTATTATAATAGTAATATAAGTTATGCCAAAGAAGAAACAAATTTTATCACCATTAGAAGAAGGAAGTGAAAATATGAAAACTGCGATAAGTGAATCAAGAACTGTAAAGATTAGTGAGGCAACTACCCTCATTACACGAGCTTTTAAAAAGAAGCGTCCTGTATTTTTATGGGGCCCTCCTGGAATTGGTAAATCAGAACTAGTTAAAGAAATTGGCGACTCAGGTGCATTGGGTAAAACTCATGTAATTGATATGCGTCTTGCATTGTTTGAGCCTACTGATTTAAGAGGCTATCCTGTACCAAATGTTGAAACAGGTGTTATGCAATGGTTACCACCTGCAGATTTGCCAAGTAAAGAATTAGCTAAGAAATATGATACAGTTATTGTATTCTTAGATGAAATGAACTCAGCGGCACCTAGTGTGCAGGCGGCAGGTTACCAGTTAATCCTTAATAGACGTATTGGACAATACGAACTGCCAGACAACGTTGTAATGATTGCGGCAGGTAATAGAGAGACTGACAAAGGTGTTACTTACAGAATGCCTAAGCCACTTGAGAACAGGTTTGTTCATTTTGAACTTAGAGTTGATTTCCAAGATTGGTTGAACTGGGCAGTAATGCACGAAGTTAATCCTGATGTAGTTGGTTACTTGTCATTTGCAAAAGGTGACTTATACAACTTTGATCCTCAATCAAGTTCAAGAGGATTTGCTACACCAAGGGCTTGGACATTTACTTCAGAACTACTTGAAGGTGAAGAAGACTTGTCAGATAGTTTACAGACTGATATGGTAGCAGGTTGTGTTGGCGAAGGTATTGCAGTTAAGTTTATGGCACATAGAAAGATTGCAGGAGACCTTCCTGTTCCAGAAGATGTACTAGATGCTAAAGTTAAAAAGATTGATACTACTGAAGTATCGGCAATGTATGCATTGGCTACATCA
>Ga0181377_1000242_pt1 | contig 21335 bp, 23 predicted proteins | sample LowvirmetaG_9_FD_130160 | JGI IMG/M metagenome (GOLD analysis project Ga0181377, IMG submission 130160) | Marine viral communities from the Subarctic Pacific Ocean - Lowphox_13 viral metaG | ecosystem: Environmental > Aquatic > Marine > Oceanic | place: Subarctic Pacific Ocean | collected...
ATAATGAATGGATTAGAACAGCAGAAAAAAGGCTTAGGAAGAATAAAAGCATTTTTAACTGATTCTAATTTAGGTTCAATGGGGTCTTTGATGGAAGATAAAGACGTTTACGGAATAGATATAAGTGTAGGAAGTGGAGAAAACTGGTTCACTAAACTTTTTAATGATAATATCTTCTGTGTTTACTTACCATTATCCTTAGTATTAGATTCTCTTAATCAATTTGAATTACCAAAAAACCATAAAGGAGAAATTGTATGTGGATTCGATACAAACAACGATGAAGAATTTACAACATTTCCAGGACATTATACTAATAATCCTTTGGTAGCATTACCTCAAAAACCGCCTTCGGGTGATTTTAGCTTTGCTCAAATTAAAAGAGAAGATGTACATAGTAAATATTCTGGTGCTTATGAACCAAAAAGAATATTAGATATTATGGTTACTTCACATTTTGTTAAAACTCAATTAGAGTCTATACAAAACTCAACTGAAGAATCTTCACAAAGTTTATTTAACTTTGTAAAAGGACTTTTAAGTGCTATAAATTCAACATTTGGAGGTATAAATAACTTAGATATATTTTATGATGAAATAAATAACATGTATAAAGTAGTTGATAGAACAATGCCATCTGTTAGTACGAAACCAGAACGTATAACACTTAATGGACTTTCTTCTACTGTAATTGATGTTAATGTTACTTCTAAAATTAGCCCGGCTATGGCTTCTATGGTATCTATAGCTGCTCAAGGTAATACTGGTAATTATAGCGACAATTTAGATAACTTATTAAAATGGAACTCAGGATGTGTTGATAGAATGTATTTATCAAAACAAGTAACTAAGAAAGAAGAAGCACCAACTAAACAAGATGAAAAGAAAAAACCTTTTAGTGAAAGGTTTGAAGATGCTTGGAAGAACTTTAATGAATCAGAGGTAATCGATCCAGAGAAATTTAATGAAATGCGACCTGAAGCAACATCTGATATAGCTAAAAAGATGACCGTTTATAGAGCGGATAACAATAAACCAGCTGGACTACCAGTTCCTATTGAATTATCTCTTACATTAAAAGGATGTTCACTATTTAAAATAGGATCGGTATTTCAGTTAAATTCTACTATACTACCAGATAAGTATAAAGATTTTGGATTTTTAATTTGCGGTACTAATCATTCGATTGGAACAGATAACCAATGGGTGACAGAAGTATCATGTAAAATGTATACAGTATAATGTACATACCTAAACATAAATTAATCGTAGGAGGAAAAGTCCCTGGTAAACTAGTGGATATCAAAACTGGTAGACAATACTTAGGTAAGTACGTACGAGATCATAAAAATAATTACTATAAAGGTACTGAAGTTACTAGTAAATCAGAAAAACTTAAACTTGTTAAAGATATTGATGCTATTGAAAAAGCAACAGGTCTAATAACTGTATATAGAAAACCTACAGCAGAAGAGTACATTAAAGGAGAGTATATCAGATACTTTATAATGGATTCAAGATCAAGAAGAATAGTAGAAACTGATAAAGTAGGTTACTTAGCTGAAAGAAAAGATAAAAAAAGATATAGAAAAACTATGAAGTTAGTTTGGTATATTAAAGGTAATCCTGAAGATCAAATAATCAACGGATATGAATACCCAGGCATTAAATCTAAAAATGCAGATGTAGCTAAACAAGCTGATAGAGTTTTACCAGGAATATCTAAGCAAACTTTAAGTGATACAGCACAGTTTGTAAAAATATAGGTATTATTTGCTCCTTAGAGAAATTTTACTTATATTAATAAAAAAGGTTATTTAAGTGTTTTATATAGTTGAACAAGAAGACAAATTACAAAATTTACAGAATTTAATTAAGTTAGGAGTTTACGTGGATGTTATTTCATCTAACGATTACTATCATCCTAAACTTACTTCTACTGTAGCTGTCTATATTAGATTAGTAGATTCTCATCATGGATACATTATTCCTATAAATCACGATGAAGGAATTAACGTCTCTAAAGACCGTATCTATGAGCTTTTATTATCTGCTAGTAAACTATATACATTAGATAAGAAAGCATTGCTCTATCACTTTAATCTACAGGATGCCATAGATCTATCATTGTTATATTCAATGACAAATTACGAAAGATTAGAATACTCTAAAGAACTATCTACAATTAATTTTTTCTATAATAAATTTCAAGATTTTAAGAATATAAATCAACTGATACCTTTATCAAAATTATATGAATCTAGCGAAAAAGCATATGAAAAAGTTCAAGATATAATTAAGTACGACATACCTTCTGGATTTGATTTCTATAATAAGACTGCTACTAATGTATTCTTTTTATTAGAGCAAACAGGACTTGGAATATACTATGAAGAGTTCAATAAATTATTTAAACCAAGAAATCCATTATACAATACTATCGATAATAAAGTTTTCACCTCTTATAATTTATACAATGCTACATCTAGACCTACTAATGCTTTTAATTCTGTTAATTTCGCTGCTATTCCTAAAACTGAGCAGCATAGACAGTGCTTCCATCCGACCAATGACTATTTTGTTGAGTTTGATTTCGATGGGTATCACTTGCGTTTACTTTCTGAGCAGATTGGATATGAACTTACCAATGAATCAGCTCATAAGCAATTAGCAAAACAATATTTTAATAAAGAACAAATCACAGATGAAGAATACAATCAAGCCAAACAGATTAACTTTCACGCAATTTACGGAAAGATACCAGAGAAATACGCTTTTCTCGACGTGTTTGAAAAAATCGATGGATTTATCAAAGGTCTATGGACCGAATACGAAACTAACGGAAGAGTCTTGGCGCCAATTAGTAATAAACCGTTCACTAAAGCGTTAAAGAATATGAATCCTCAGAAGCTGATGAATTATATTATGCAAAGCTTGGAAACCTCAAGAAACATTCTTATATTAAAAGATGTACTTAGGTACCTACAGGATAAAAAAACAAAGGTGGTACTCTACACCTACGATGCCTTACTATTTGATTATAGTAAAGAAGATGGCAAAGAAACATTAGAGGAACTACAAGAGATCTTAGAAACGGGTAAAAAATATCCAGTAAAATTTAAATTTTCAAAAGATCTCAGTTTATAGAACAAAATGATATTTATATGAAAGATGCAAGTGTTATAGACAAAGAGTTCGATTACGATATCGAACCAATATATTTAAATGAAGATATGAGTAACAAATTGTTTTGTACCTTCGCTACAGAAGAGACGTTAGAGGATATTCTGAGCACCATACAAGAAAGGTACAATATTATCTATAATAAAATTTTCGTTCTATATTCAAAATCCCAAGATGAGTACATCTGTACTTACAATGTAGATTTTGGTAATGTAGGACAGTTTCTTGAGAACACTATTCTCGTACATAGAAAAAAAGAATCTAACACCCTGTATACTATAAACGCTCTTAATACACTTATTAAAGAGTTAAACGGAGGAGAACTTGATACCTCTTATAGAGTCAATTGGGCTGATTATAGAAATTGTATACTACTTACCAAAGGACCTGAATTAAAAAGGGTAAATACCAAACTTTATAAGATACTAGAGTTGGATAATTGATAAATTATTCTTATATTATAGTATTAACGTTAAATTAAAATTAGTTATATGAATTTAGATGCTATTAAAGCGAAACTCGGCGAGTTGAATAACAACGGTCAGACTCAAGAAAAAACTGACTATTCAAAGATTTTTTGGAAACCTGAATTAGGAAAGCAAACTTTAAGAATTGTACCTTCTGCGTATGATCCAACATTCCCATTTAAGGAATTAAAGTTTCATTACGGTATTGGAAAGTATCCTATGGTTGCTTTATCAAACTTTGGTAAACAAGATCCTATTGAAGAATTTGTTAAAGAACTGAGAAAGACTAATGACAAAGATAATTGGTCACTATCAGGTAAGATTAACCCTAAGACTAGAATCTTTGCTCCTGTTGTAGTAAGAGGAGAAGAAGATAAAGGTGTAAGATTATGGGGATTCGGAATCACTATTTATAAAGCATTATTAGCTTTAGCTGAAGATGAAGATGTAGGTGATTATACCGATGTTATAAATGGATGGGATTTAGTAGTAGAACAACAACAAGGTAACCCTTATCCTACTACGACTGTTAGAATTAAACCTAAGCAAACTCCTTTATCAGATAACAATGATTTAGTTGATACTTGGTTAAAAACTCAACCTAATCCAACCGAAGTACATACTCAGTACGATTATGACTTCATTAAGAAGCAATTACAGAATTACCTAAACCCAGGTGCTGAAGAAACTGCAACTCCTCCAGCAGGAGCTGAGCCTTCTTCACCTACAAAGACTGACTTTACTTTAGAGACAGCAACAACAGGTAATCAATCCACAGTTAGCAAGTTCGATGACTTGTTTAATGAGTAATTAAACAGGCCGCTTCGGCGGCCTTTTTTTTTGTTCTATGGCTAAGAAATCTGATTACATCTGTGTAACTCCGTTTAATTATACTGAAGTACACGATAAAGAGCAGTGGTTATGCTGTCCTTCCTGGTTACCTGTAGATATAGAACAAGGATTAGGAATAAAAGAAAATTTTAGATCAGAAAAAGCAGAAAAAGTTAGAGATAGTATTATAGATGGTTCATACAAATATTGTGACGAATTACTATGTCCTCACTTAAGCGGTATAAAAAATAATAAGATATCATCTAGATTTATTCCTAAATCAGATAAAGTTATTGAAGTATTAAAAAATGATCCTGGACCACATAATATAAATTTTTCATTCGATAGGAGCTGTAATTATGCTTGTCCTAGCTGTAGGTTAGATTTTATAATGTACAAAGGGGAAGAAAGAGAATTAGTAGAAAAGAAATTAAAAGAAGTAAATGAAGAATTATCACCGTTTATAAGAACTATTTACTTAAGCGGTGCAGCAGATCCGTTCTTTAGCAATTCATTCAGAAAGTTCATGATTGACCTTCCTGCTAAAAAATATAAAAAACTAGAAAGTATGCATTTACATACTAACGGTAGTTTATGGACAGAGCAACTATGGAATAGAATGGAAGGTATACATAAGTTTGTTAAGTCGTGTGAAATATCAATAGATGCTGCTACTAAACATACATATGAAAATGAAACAAGAATAGGAGGTAAATGGGATACTATATTAGAAAGATTAGAATATATTACTCAGATACCTACTATTGAAAAATACTGTTTCTCTTTTGTTACTCAAGAGACTAATTTTAGAGAAATGGAAGATTATTATAACTTAATAAAAAGTTATTTTGATAAAAGAGAAACTTCTACTACTTGGGAAGTTAGATTTAATCGAGTTATAAATTGGGGTACTTATAACGAAGATGATTTTAAAAACAAAGAAATATTTAAAAAAGAACATCCCTTATTCAAAGAATTTATGGAAAACTTAAATAAGGTAAAGGATTTACCAAACGTTATTCATAATTTTCACGAACTATACGAAACTAAAAATACATTAATTTAGTTGGATATGAATAAAATTAATACTATATTAGATATTATATAAAGTTATATGGCAAAGCAAAAAGAAACAACAAAAGCAAGAGCAACCGAAGCGGTACGTAAATCATTTAATTTAGGAAACTTTAAAAAGAAAAAAGGTTTCGCCAATGCATCGGTTAAGTTTAAGGAACAAGGATGGATACCTTTATCTAAAGCGTTCCAAGATATTACATCACTACCTGGAATACCAACAGGTCATATCACCTTATTAAGAGGTCATAGTGATACTGGGAAAACAACAGCGTTAATTGAAGCAGCTGTTAATGCTCAAAAAATGGGAGTACTTCCAGTCTTTATTATTACTGAGATGAAATGGTCTTGGGAACATGCTAAAGAGATGGGATTACAATTTGAAGAAATAAAAGATGCAAATGGAAATGTTACTGATTATGAAGGTCATTTCTTATACGCAGATAGAGGACAGTTAAATACTATTGAAGATGTAGCAGTTTATATGGCTGACTTAATGGACGAACAAGCGAAAGGTAATCTACCTTTTGATATGTGTTTCTTCTGGGATAGTATTGGTTCTGTACCTTGTGATCTTTCTGTTAGATCAAATAAAAATAATAATGAGTGGAACGCGGGTGCGATGTCAACTCAATTTGGTAATAATCTTAATCAAAAGATTCTATTATCAAGAAAAGAAAATTCACCTTATACTAATACGTTAGTAGCGATTAATAAGGTATGGACGATGAAACCTGAATCACCTATGGGAATGCCTAAACTACAGAATAAAGGAGGTATGTCTATGTGGTATGATGCAACACTAGTAGTTACGTTTGGTAATATTACTAATCCAGGTACATCAAAGATTAAAGCTATTAAAGATGGCTTGCAAGTAGAATTTGCAAAAAGAACAAACGTACAAATAGAAAAAAATCATATCGGGGGAGTACAATCTAGGGGTAGAATAGTTATGACTCAACATGGTTTCTTACCAGATGATAAAAAAGCAATCGATAAGTATAAAGATGCTCATAAAGATCACTGGTTGAAATTAGTTGGTAGTTTAGACTTTGATCTTGTAGAGGAAGGAGACTTAGCGGAAGACCCGATATCTCCTAACTTATTAGATTAATGTCAAAAAGAATTCACTATCTACATATAGAGATATCTACTCTTTGTAATGCTGCGTGTCCTTGTTGTCCAAGATTTGACGCTAATACACCTTTAACTCCTGATAGTTTAAAATTAGGATTTATAGATATTAAAACATTCAAAGAGTGGTTCCCTCCTTCTATAATGTCTAGAGTTAATTATCTTAACTTCTGTGGTAATCACGGAGATCCTGCTACTAATCCAGACCTTCCAGAAATACTAGAATATTGTGGTCAATTTGATACTTTAAGAAAAATAGAATATCATACGAATGGAGGAATGAAAAATCCTGATTTCTGGAAAAGAGTAGCATCAGCAGCAAATAACTCTAAAAGTGGAAACGTTACAGCAATATTTAGTGTAGATGGATTAAAAGATACAAATCATCTTTATCGTAGAAATGTTAAGTGGGATAAACTAATTAAAAATATTGAGGCATATCAATCTATTAATAATAGAGATGCTGTAATAGACTTTTTAGTATTTAAACATAATGAACATCAGATAGAGGAAGCAAAGGAATTCTGGACAGAAAGAAACTGTCAAATACAATTTAAAGCTCCTATAAATCTAGATGATGGAGAAAACATTACACCAGTACCAGTCCAAAATAATGAAGGAGGAATATTATATTGGATTTATCCTACAGACGTATCAGATTTCAAGCCTGCTTATATTTCTGAAAATGCTAAAACAGTTAAGACAGTTCATGAACCTGGAACAAAAGGTTGGGAAGATGATGGGTTTACTGACTTAGATCGTGAAAAGATAGCTAAAGCTGAAAAGACTAAAATAGTTCCTAGATGTAATAACAATGATCTATATGTAGAAGTAGATGGAACTGTACATCAATGTTGTTTTATAGCAAATGGACTTTATACTCAAAGAGCTAGATTTTTAGCCGGTGAATATATACCAGTAGAATCTAGACAATTATTAGATAGTATGAAAAATATTGGATGGGATAAATTTAGCTTACATACTAATACATTAGAAAGTATTATTGGAAATAAATTATTAAAAAACTTATATAATAATAGTTGGAAAAACCCAGTTGATAAAGGCAAAAAAATCTTCTGTGCACAGATATGTGGAGAAGTTAATGCTATTGATACTATCTTTCAAGATGAAATACAGGATGTTCCTGGAAGAACAAACTTAAAGATAAGAAGTACTATATGAAAGATTACGGAAATATATTAAAGAATTTAAAGGAGACCCCACCCCGAGAGTTGAACGACCATATTTTGGTCATAGACGCTATGAATATGTTAATTCGTAGCTTTTCGTTACTCAAGGCGATGAATCCCACTGGCACCCATATAGGAGGCCTAGTGGGCTTTCTTCGCTCTTTAGGGTATGTAACTAGGATATTTGATCCAACAAGAGTAGTAGTTATATGGGACGGTAAAGGAGGTTCTGGAAACAGACAAAATATAGACCCTAACTATAAAGCACAACGTGCTACATCTAGAATAACACACTGGGGTTTGTATGATACTAGAGAGGAAGAACAAGAAGCATTAATAAGTCAATTATTTAGGACTAAAGATTATTTAGAATGTCTTCCTATGCAGCAAATAGTTATGGAAAAGTTAGAAGCTGATGATATAATGGCTTATCTTGCTAAAAGAGCTTCTGCTGCAGGTAAAAAAGTCACTATAGTTTCTTCGGATAAAGACTTTCTTCAATTAGTAGACAATAATATCGAAGTATATGCTCCAGTAAAAAAGAAAACATTTACAAAAGATAATATATTTGATGAGTTAAAAGTATTACCAATAAATTATAATGTAGTAAAAGCATTACTAGGAGATAATTCAGATAATTTACAAGGAGTTAAAGGATTAGGAATAAAGACTATTGTAGCTGAATTCCCAAAACTACTAACAGAGAAAACTGATTTAGAGTATGTTTATAATGTATGTGAAGCTAAATTAGACGATAAAAAAGTTAAAAAAATATTCCCTAAAATTATTACTCAATGGGATAGAGTAGAAACTAATTTTAAATTAATGGATTTACATGATACATCATTAGATGAAAATGAAATTGAATATGTAGAATCAATACTGAAAGCCGATATACCTGATTTACAGACAGGAGTATTTTTAAGTTTATTAGATCAAGATCAAATTGAAGGAGTAACTAAAAATACAGAAGGGTGGTTAGAAAACTTTAGGCACTTAACAACCGTATTATGAGTGGAGAAGAAATAATAGCACGATTGAAAGACGTAAGAGAAGAGGTAAGTAACGTTAACTTACCACAGGCAATGAAAAAAATAGACTACATAATTGATGATATCTTTATGTATAAAAATAATTGTTTATGAAAAAAGGGGTTATAGCAGGAAATTTTGACGTATTACATCCAGGTTATATTGCGATGTTTAAAGAAATGAAAGAAAACTGTACCTGTTTAATTGTACTTTTACATACAGATCCTTCAATAGAAAGACCACATAAGTTAAGACCTATACTTTCTTCAAAAGAAAGAAAAGAAATGTTAGAAAGCATAAAGTATGTAGATGATGTTATAAGGTATACGTACGAAGAACAACTTTATGATTTATTAAAAATGGGAGAATTTGATATAAGATTTTTAGGAGATGATTATATCAATAAACCTTTCACTGGAGATGATCTTAAAATACCTATTCACTATATGAATAGAGACCACGGGTGGTCAACAACTAAGTTTAAACAGTTAATCGCAGAAAGTTATGAAAAAAGCAATAATAGTTAGCGGCTATTTTAATCCCTTACATAAAGGACATTTAGAATTATTTGAAAAATCAAAAGAAGCTGGAGACGCTTTAATTGTAATAGTAAATAATGATAAACAAAGAGAAATGAAAGGTTCTAAGTTTTTTATGGACGAACAGGAAAGAGTACAAATCATCAGAGCTTTGAGCATAGTAGATATGGCTTGGATATCAATTGATGAGGATAGTACTCAAAATGAAACTCTTAAGTTAATGTTTGGTAAATTTAACGAAACATATAAACTTGCTTTCGCTAATGGAGGAGACCAGAATAACAATACTATACCAGAAAGGAATGTATGTGAGCAATTTGGGATAGAATTAATTGACGGTTTAGGAGATAAAATACAATCAAGCAGTTGGTTATTAGAGAAAAAATAATTATATTAATAAAACAAAACAGGTTATAGATGACGCTAAAAAGACTTCAAGAATACGGTAAAGGATTTCAATTAAAAGTATTAGGATCCCTCCTTACCGATAAAACATTCCTTCTGAATGTTAGAGATGTATTACATGATCATTATTTCGATGCTGATTCTCATAAATGGATTGTAGGAGAAGTATGTAGTTATTTTGATAAGTACCATACTAATATAACGATGGATGTACTTAAAGTAAAACTTCAAAAAGTAGAAAACGAAGTACTTAAAGTAGCTCTTAAAGAAGAGTTAAGACATTCATACGAAGCATCTACTGAAGATGTAGAATATGTACAGGAGGAGTTTACTAACTTCTGTAAGAATCAAGAAATGAAAAACGCAATCCTTAACTCAGCTGATTTACTTAAGGATAGTGATTTTGATGGTATTAGAAATACTATTGAGAAAGCTATGAAAGCTGGGATGGATAAAAATATTGGACATGAATACAATAAAGATATTGAAACTCGTTATCGTGATAACTACCGTCCTACTATTCCTTCTCCTTGGCCTGTCTTCAATGATGGTATCCAAGGTGGATTTGGACCTGGGGACCTGGGTATTGTTTTTGGTTCTCCGGGAGGTGGTAAATCTTGGACTATGGTTGCTATTGCTGCTCATGCTGTTCAGCTGGGCTATAAGGTTAATTATTATACATTGGAACTCGGAGAAGATTATGTGGGTAAGAGGTTCGATTGTTATTTCACTGGTTATACTATCGATGAGATTAACGAGCATAGGCCGGAAGTTCAGAAATATGTTGATAACCTCAAAGGTAAATTAATAGTAAAAGAATATCCTCCAAAAGGAGCATCAGTTAATACGATTAAATCACATATACAAAAATGTGTAGATATGGATCATAAACCTGATATGATAGTTATTGATTATGTTGATTACTTAAAAGCTCCTTCTAGAGGAAGGAACTCAGAAAGAAAAGATGAAATCGATGATGTATTTATCGCAACAAAAGGACTAGCAAAAGAACTTAAGATACCTATTCTTACACCGTCTCAGGTAAATAGAATGGGAGCTAGAGATAGTATTATCGAAGGTGATAAAGCAGCTGGGAGTTACGATAAAATGATGGTAGCAGATATTTGTATATCGCTATCAAGACAAAAAGAAGATAAGGTACTAGGTACAGGGAGAGTACACGTTATGAAAAATAGATACGGACAAGATGGTATGACATATAATATAAAAATGGATACTAATAATGGACGTATTGAGTTCGAAGGCAAGGCAATGACACATGATGAACTACCAGATAATAACGCAGGACCTAAGTTTTCATTAGATAGAGAAACTATGAATAAATTATTTTAAAATTATTAACGAAAAGTTGCATAAAGTGGAATATATAATCTATTTATTAAGGTCTGCTGAGAGCTCCCTTATGCAGACATTTTTGTCTAACACACCCAAAAATATATAAAGATATATGAGTTTATTAAAAGAAAGAGTTGTCTATAAGCCCTTCGAATACCCTAAAGCATACGATTATTGGTTAAAGCAACAACAAGCTCACTGGTTACATACAGAAGTACCAATGGCACAAGACGTTACTGATTGGAAATCGAATATGAAAGACCACGAAAAGAATGTTGTTGGTCAAATATTAAAGGGATTTGCACAAACTGAAACTGTAGTAAACGATTATTGGTCTACATTAGTAACTAAATGGTTTAGAAAACCAGAAATTATAATGATGGGCACAACTTTAGGCTCTTCAGAAACTATTCATGCTGAAGCTTATTCTTTATTAAACGAACAATTAGGATTAGACAACTTTGCTGAATTCATGGAAGATGAAGCTACGATGGCAAAGATTGAATCGTTAATGAATGTCAGGGATAACCATGATGGTACTGCTAATTGGCATGATAGAGCTAAGTCTCTTGCGATTTTTTCCGCGTTTACGGAGGGTGTGAACTTATTTAGTTCCTTTGCAGTTTTACTATCTTTTAAGATGAGAAACAAACTTAAAGGAGTAGGTCAAATAGTAGAATGGTCTGTTAGAGATGAATCACTTCACTCAGAAGCAGGATGTTGGCTATTTAGAACTTTAATGAAAGAACAACCTAAATTTAAGACTAAAAAATTAGTTAATGAAATAGAGGAAGCAGCTCGTTTAGCTTTACAATTAGAATTTGATTTTATTGATAAAGTATTTGAAATGGGAGATTTAGAAAACTTAGGAAAAGAAGAGTTAAAAAACTTTATTAAACACAGGGTTAATACTAAAATGGCTGACTTAGGTCTAGAACCAATTATACCGTCTGAAGAGATTGATAAAGGTGCATTAAAAACTATGAAATGGTTTGATGCAGTTATCGCAGGAAAACAACATACTGATTTCTTTGCTAACAGGGTTACAAACTACAGTAAGGGACATTTAGATTGGTCTAACGCATTTTAATTAAAAACACATGAGCATAATAGTAGATACTTCCCAGTGGGAAGCAGGCAAAGATTACCCAGAATGGATGAACGAAGTTTCATTAGCAACTATATCTAAAGGTTATTTACTAGACGGAGAAAAACCGAGACAAGCATATAAGAGAGTAGCAGATACAATAGCAAAAAGACTAGATCGTCCTGATTTAGCAAGTAAATTTTTCCGCTATATGTGGAAAGGATGGTTGAACTTAGCCTCACCTGTTTTATCGAATACCGGAACTGATAGAGGATTACCAATATCATGTTTCGGAATCGATACCCCCGATTCTATTAGAGGGATTGGTCTCACTAACGCTGAGTTAATGAGGCTAACCTCTTTAGGAGGAGGAGTAGGTATAAGCTTATCCAGAGTTAGAGGAAGAGGGGCTAAAATCGGCGATGGAAATGTAGGTCAGTCAGAAGGAGTAGTGCCGTGGGCTAAAATTTATGACTCTACTATTATTGCAACTAATCAAGGAGCAGTAAGAAGAGGAGCAGCATCTGTTAACTTAGATATTAATCACCCAGATATACATGAATATTTAGAAATTAGAAGACCAAAAGGGGACCCTAATAGACAGTGTCTAAACCTTCATCAATGTGTTGTAGTGGATGATAGCTTTATGCAAAGATTAGAGCATAGAGACGCTGATGCTATGGAATTATGGGTTAAAATACTTAAGTCTAGAGTAGAAACTGGAGAACCATATGTTATGTTTAAGGATACTGTTAATAATGCTAATCCACCTGCATATAAAAAGAACAACTTAGATGTAAGTATGACTAATATATGCTCAGAAATTACTTTACACACTGATGAAGAACATTCATTTATTTGTTGTTTATCTTCAGTTAATTTAACTAAATGGGATGAGTGGAAAAATACAGATTTAGTAGAAACATCAATATACTTTTTAGATGGAGTATTAGAAGAGTTTTTAGCGAAGACTTCTGGAAGGGAATCACTTGCTAGGCCTCACAGATCTGCTAAAAAAGGAAGAGCAATCGGTTTAGGAGTATTAGGATGGCATACTTTATTACAAAATAAAAAAATACCATTTGCTTCTATAGCAGCTACTTCACTAACTAACCAAATATTCTCAGATATAAGAAATAAAGCTGAAGCAGCCTCAAGAAAACTTGCAGATGAATACGGAGAACCAGTTTGGTGTAGAGGAACAGGACAAAGAAATACACATTTACTAGCAGTAGCACCTACTGTTTCTAATAGTACGATTGCCGGAGGAGTTTCTGCCGGTATCGAACCAGTTCCTGCAAATGTTTATACATTTAATTCAGCAAAAGGTACATTTATTAGAAAAAATCCTGCATTAGAAAAATACTTAGAAGAAAAAGGAGCAAATACTGAAGAAGTTTGGGATCAAATTATGAAAGATAGAGGTTCAATCGCTAATTTACCAGAAGATGTAATGCCAGCAGATGATAAACCTATTTTCTTGACATTTGCAGAGATTAACCAACTTCAATTAGTAGAACAAGCAGCAGTAAGACAAAAATACATCGATCAAACGCAATCATTAAATTTAGCTTTTGATCCATCAGATTCACCAAAGTTTATTAACGAGGTTCACCAAGCTGCATGGAGGTTAGGAATCAAAACGTTGTATTATTTAAGAACAGATTCAGTTATAAACGGTGATATAGGTAGTAGAACATCTTTAGACTGTTTAAGTTGTGATGGATAGCTATTTATATATATGTCAAAGAGGGTAAGATTATACGCGCAAACAGTAGGAGGTGATATCACTTCGATGTCCTTGTACCACACTACAATCGCTGAATCAAATAAATTAGCAGAAAATGTATCTCCTGCAACACTTCAAAACGAAGGAGTAACAGTAACTGTACCGGATGGAGTTAACACTTTTTGGTCAAGAGTTACTGATTCTGGATCATGTGCTAATGTGACTTCTAGTTTTACCAATACTCTTTTTAATCCAAGCAAAAGGTACTTTACAGTAGCCAATTCCGGTTCTCTTACTAATACAGTACAGATTAATTCACCTGTAACAGCAGGACCAACTACTAGTTCTGTTTCACAAACAGTAGATTTTGATAATGTTTCTAGTATGATTATACAAGCAAGCTTTGTATACCCAGATTATACTGCATTTAACGGTTGGTATACAAACGAAACAGGAGGAACTTTAATATCAACAGATAATCCTTTAACGGTTACTAGAAATACACATACATCTTCAGATAATTTTTGGGCTAGGTTTGAAGGATTTACAAGAACGTATAACTTATCGGCATCTAAAGCAAGTGTAAATGAAGGAGATGATTTAACTATAACTTTACTTACAACAGGAGTAGACGGAGGTACCAGTATTGATTATACTATTACAGGAATAGATCAATCTGATTTATCAGCAGGTAGTATTACTGGATCATTTACAGTAACTAACCAAAGCGGTTCTATAGATTTAACAATCGCTGCAGACGTAACCTCAGAAGGTCAAGAAACATTATCTATAGATTTAAATGATTTTACCTGTGACCCTGAAACAGTAATAATTAACGACACAAGTACAACCCCAGCACCTACATATTCATTATCAGCTACAACACCGGTAAATGAAGGAGATACAGTAATATTTACTCTTACTACAGCTAATGTTGATAACGGTACGGTACTACCATTTACTATAACAGGTATAGACAGTAACGATATTACAGGTAACTTAACAGGTAACTTTACAGTTGCTAATAATACAGCTCAAACTATAGTTTCATTAGCAGCAGATAATACAACAGAAGGTACTGAAACAATGACCTTAGCTTTAGATAATGGACAAGCATCTCAAATTGTTACCATAAACGATACTAGTATACTAATAGGTGGAATTACAATTAATAGCGGTAGTTTAACTATTTCTAATACAACTATCACAGGTTCTTATACAGGAACGCTTTCAATTAACTATACGGTAGATACTGCCGATGTAGAATTAGGTACTCCTAGAGCTTGGACAGGCGGTCAGGTTAAATGTCAAAGAGGGTTCTTACATAACCCACTATTCTACGGTATTGACCCAATAGAAAAATCATTTGCTACAATAGGAACAGTATCACCGGGCACTTACACATATACTTCAACAGTAACTTGGACAGGTTATAATGGTGTATGTCAACAGCATGGAGCAGAACCAGGAACAGGTTCTAACTTACAGCAAGAAGCTTACTGTGAGATGATTACTTTAGGTAGTGGTCCAAATACTTGGAACCATATTGATACTACCTTTGGAAGCGGAAGTGATACTCAGCCAATACCATTAACTTTTGCATAAATTAGTAGGTATTACGGTTAAAAGTTCTTATATTGTAGTATATAATAAGTTATAATATGGCATCAAATAAGCAAAGAATAGCACAATTAAAAGATTGGTTAGAATGGAGGAAGAAAACTTCCGGAACTACAGATTCTAAACCTAAGAAATTCTCAAAAATGGATCATTATAAAAAAGCAAATAAGAGATATGGTAAAAACAGTAATTAAGTTTTATGCGGACTGGTGTGGTCCTTGTAAAACATATGATAAGATTTGGCAACAAGTAGTAGAAGAAATGGATAATATAAAGTTCATAGAAATTAACGTTGATAAAGACGAATCAGGAATGGCTGCTCAATACAATGTTAGATCTATACCTCATACTGTTGTATTAAGAAATGATGATGCTTCTGTTACTGCTAGCAAAACAGGATTGCTACAGAAGAATGAATTAAAAGATTTAATCAATAAATAAATAAATAATTAAGTTATGTTAAGAAGACCAGATTCAATACCTGCTACCGATACAGTAATAGAGGATCCAGCGATGGAACCTTTCTTTATTACAAACTCAGCTAGTGGTGGATATACAGTTTATGAGAGAGTAATTAAAGGGGATAATAATACACATTATATTAAGACGATATGTTACCCTGGTAACTTTAGTTATGCTCTTAAAAAAGTAGCTGAAGAGTTACTAAACTCCAACAAAGAGTATAAAAGTGTAAAAAACTATGTTGATACATATAAAAATATCACAGACAAGATTACTTCATCAATGTTGTAATTTTAACGTTCGCCTATACGTTTATAATACCTGGCAAATTTTAATATTTATAGAAATGGCAAAAAATGTTGTTGTAAGTCTTAGCGGAGGGATGGACTCCTCTACATTATTACTCAGATGTTTAAAAGAGTACGATCAAGTAACTGCAATTTCTTTTGATTACGGTCAAAAGCATAGAGTAGAACTTGAAAGAGCGCAATCATTAGTAGGTTATATTAATGATAATTGCCCTTCAGATAACGAATGTTTTGGAGGATGCAAAATTAACTACCAAGTTATTAAATTAGACGGTTTAGTTAATCTATTAAATTCTAATCTAGTTGAAGGAGGAGAAGATGTTCCTGAAGGACACTACGAAGAAGATAATATGAAAGCTACTGTTGTACCTAACAGAAATAAAATATTTGCTTCATTAGTTCAAGCAGTTGCTTTATCAGCAGCTAATGCTAATGGAAATGATACTGATATTGCATTAGGTATACATGCTGGTGATCATGCTATCTATCCTGACTGTAGACAAGAATTTAGAGATGCTGATGATGCAGCATTTAGAATAGGTAACTGGGAAGCAGAGAAAGTAGGATATTTTACTCCTTACTTAGAAACTGATAAATTAGGAATCTTAAGAGATGGACAAGAACTCATTAAAGCATTGGAATTGGATTTTGACGAAGTATACAGAAGAACGAATACATCATACAAACCATACCCATCAGGAAACTCTGACTACAAAAGTGCTTCATCTGTTGAAAGAATTGAAGCGTTTATTGAACTTGGCGTTGACGATCCCGTTCAGTACGAAGACGAAACTGGACCGGTTAATTATGAAGTTGCGAAAGCACATGTCGAAAAATTATTAGCAGAATACGCATAATGAAAAAGAGACTAATGTTTTTTATGTTTGCATTAATAACTTGGAGTTATGGTCAAGCAGAAATTGCACCTCTAAATGAGGTACCGGTAGAAATTACAGGAGTATGGCAAAGTTTTGAAAACGATGTTGTGCGAATTTCATCTACTGGAGAATTTATTAGAATATACGATAAAAAAGTAGCAGCAGAAGGTGTTATCGTTTTAACTGAAGATGGCTCTTTAGAGATAAAGAGAACCGATGTTAACGATACATATGAACTTAGGTACTTTATTAGAAACGATGTAATGGTTATATCAAAACCTCGTTCTAATAATGCATGGCTATTTTATAGAGTAGGCTACTAATAGATCGGGAGGGGGATTAGCTCAGCTGGCTAGAGCACTTGATTTGCATTCAAGAGGTCATCGGTTCGACTCCGATATCCTCCACTAACACTCAAAGATATGAAATCAACAATTCACTTTTTTGGAGATAGTTTCACTGAAGGACATTCTTTGAGTACCTTACCTGGTATTTGGCCTAAACTAATATGTAAAGGTTTAGGGTATAAATATAAAAATTATGCGCTTGGAGGAGCAAGTAGTTTATTTATAATACATCAACTTATTAAAGGCTTATCAGAAGTTAAATCAGGAGATAAAGCTATAGTTTTAGAAACTATACCGGATAGGACAGAAGTATATAGTGATAGATTGAAAAGAATAGTTCCAGTAACTAATGGTCATCTAGCACATGATTTAAAAATACTGACTTTAAATCCAACTAAAGATTCAACTGATTACTTTAGAAGTAAAGAAGAGTTAGTTAGTGCTACTAATTTTATATATGATCACAGATCTGAAAAAATAGAACATTTTGCTAAATACTATACAGGTATTTTTAAGGACTTTAAAAAATACTATGAAAGTATTGGTGTAGAGTTTATTTTACTTTCTTATCAATTATCTTTTAACAACGTAAAGTACGCAACGATGTTTGAAACTAATTTTAATTTAACAAAAGGTAAGTCAAAAGATATTCATTTTACTTTGAAAGGACATTGGCAATTTGCAAAATATATTTCAGATAAATACTTTAACGGAGAGGTTAAATTACCTGAAATTCCAAAAAAAGCTAATTATATAATATGATACAGTTAGGAATATCTGCTTTTTACCATGACTCTGCAGCTTGTTTAGTAGTAGATGGTAAAGTTGTAGCAGCAGCAGAAGAAGAAAGATTTACAGGAGTAAAACATGATAGCTCTTTTCCTATAAATGCTCTAAACTGGTGTCTGAAGTATACTAGAACTACATTAAAAGCAGTTGATCAAGTCTGTTGGTATGAAGATCCAAAAATAAAAAAAGATAGAGTTGTAAAAACCTTTAATAAACACTTCTTTAAGACATTATTACTAAGGTATAATTATTTTAAAAATTATAAAAAACAAGATCCTAAAAAAATATTAAGAAAAGGTGGATTTACTGGTGAAATAGTATATACTGATCATCATGTATCTCACGCAGCTTTTAGTTACTTAACAAGTCCTTTTAATTCAGCAGCAGTACTAACTGTTGATGGAGTAGGTGAATGGGAAACTACTACAATATCTAGAGCTAGAGGAAATACTATTGAAAAGCTTCAATCTATAGATTTTCCTAATTCATTAGGATTAGTATACTCTACAATTACAGCATATTTAGGGTTTAAACCGAATGAAGGTGAATATAAAATTATGGGATTAGCACCTTATGGTAATCCTAATAAATTTTTAGGAAAACTTAATAGCTTAGTTACTCATACATCAAATAAATTCTATTTATCACAGAAGCCCTTTACATGGGAATACTCTGATAAAATAATGTTTAATAAACGTCTATGTCACACATTAGGATTACTACCAAGACTTCCAGAAGAACCTATAACTCAGGAGCACAAAGATTTAGCAGCAGCATTACAAAAATGGTACGAGGAGGAATTTACTCGTTTATTACTTACTGCAAAAAATGCTACGAAATCAAACAATATATGTTTAGGTGGAGGTTGCGCTTATAATGGAGTTGCAAATGCTTTAGCATACAAGTATTTCGATAAGGTACACATACCATTTGCTCCATCAGATGCAGGATCTGCTATTGGTGCATGTCTACATCATTATAAAGGTAAAAGAAAAGATAACAACGACCCTTATTTAGGACCAGATTTTAAGGATGTTGATATTGTTAAGGCTGTAAAAGAGTTTGAAGATGAATGGCCAGGTTTCATTAGGTCTTTCAGATTATCAGAGAATTTACTACTTAAAAAAGTAGCTGAAATGTTGGGTAATCAAAAAATAGTTGGTTGGTTCCAAGGTAGAATGGAGTTTGGAGCAAGAGCATTAGGAAATAGAAGTATTTTAGCAGCACCTCAAGATCCAAAAATGAGGGAAAAGTTAAATATGGTGATTAAGAAAAGAGAAGGATTTAGACCTTTTGCCCCATCGGTAAAAGCAGACGAAGCACATAAGTATTTTGATCTTAAAGAAGAAGTACCTTATATGAATATGGTGGTTAAAGCAATAACAAGAAAAATACCATCTGCTACTCATATTGATAAATCAGCTAGAGTACAGACAGTTACTGAAAAACAAAACAGTAGGTACTATTTATTATTAGAGGAAGTTAAGAAAAAAACAGGTTCTCCTATTTTGCTCAATACATCGTTTAATCTTAAGGATGAAACTATTACTTTAACTCCTAAACAGGCTTTAGAAAGATTTATGAGATCAGAAATTGATTTTTTAATCTTAAATAATTATATCATACAAAAATTATGACAGATAAAGAAAAAGAAGAAAAGAAAAAAGCAGAGCAGTTAGAAAAGGAATTCCAGAAAAAAATAAAGGAACTTAAAAAAAGAGACCCTTTTGTTTATAAGAATTTCTAGTACTATTTATAAATAAAGACAATTCATGGCTACTTTAACAGGAAATACAATAAAAGACACTTACTATAAGTTAGTGCAAGTTGACGATGGTCAATTAGTGCAGAATGGTATAGGTTCTCCACTAACAGGATCAATAAAACTTAGCGGTAGTTTACATGTTACCGGTAGTCAAACAGTTGGAGGAGATTTAACAGTTACTGGAGATGTAAAAGCAAGAGCATTTATTACAGAATTAACTCAATCTACCGTATTATATAAGTCTGGTTCTACAGCTTTCGGAGATGACGCAACAGACACACATAGTTTTTCAGGATCAGTAACAATGCATAATTCTTTAGCATTAGGAAACTATGCTGATGTATCTGCTTCTTTAGATGCTGCAGAAGATGCAATTATAGCTAACTCACAATCAGCTCATACCCATAGAGTTGCTTTAGATACAATATTAAGTGCTTCAGTAGATGCACATTTAGATGCTAATATTAGTGCTTTATCAGCTTCAGTAGATACTCACTTAGATGCAAATATAACTGCTTTAAGTAGTTCAGCTCATTCTCAAAGAGTATCTGAAGATACAGTATTATCAGGATCTGCTCATATACAAAGAGAAGCTATAAAAGGATTAGCATCAACTGCTAATACAGCATTATCTACATCTGCAGATATAAGAAGAAATGAATTAAGTAGTTCAAATGCAAGTGCTTTGAGAGCTGAATATATAGCAGCAGATAATGCATTAAGTGCTTCACAAAATACTTATATTAATGCAAAAGTAGCAGCATTAGTAGATAGTTCTCCAGGAACTCTAGATACATTAAATGAGTTAGCGGCAGCTTTAGGAGATGATGCAACATTTTCAGCTTCTATAGCAACAACAATAGGAACTAAATTACCTACAGCAACTCATACAGCATTTTCATCATCTAATGCATCAGCATTAAGAACTGAATTTTTAGCTGGAGATACTTCTTTAAGTTCTTCTTTAAATACTAGAATTGTAACACTAGAAAGTGCTGAAACAACTGCAACTATATCAGCTTCGGCTCATACACAGAGAGTAGCAATATCTGGAGCTTTAGATACAGCAATAGATAATGTTATTGCTTCAAACGTTTCCCACTCAGGAGGAATAGTAGATTTACCAGGTAAAAAAATACA
>Ga0181377_1000243_pt1 | contig 21319 bp, 28 predicted proteins | sample LowvirmetaG_9_FD_130160 | JGI IMG/M metagenome (GOLD analysis project Ga0181377, IMG submission 130160) | Marine viral communities from the Subarctic Pacific Ocean - Lowphox_13 viral metaG | ecosystem: Environmental > Aquatic > Marine > Oceanic | place: Subarctic Pacific Ocean | collected...
TACTACAAAAGTTACCAAAGAGATAGTAAAAGAATCAGAAAATGATATTGAATTATCTGCAATAAACAAAAAAGGTGATACTGTATCAGTAAACAATTATGAGATTACAATGGAAAAAACAACTATTGTACCTGGCATTAGAAAAACATTTTACAATATCAAAGAAGGCAATGAAATTATTCATAAAGAATTGGCATTGTTTGAAACAGCAATGGGTATTATAAAAGGTTTACTATTTGATAATAACAGTAAAGTAGAAAGACTATTAGAGTTAGATAACAGATATGCAAGCACATTACAAGAAGCAGCTACATACAAAATGAAGTGTAAGACTATTGTAGAGAGCTATAAGCACGATATTGCTATGGCAAAACAAGGTGCAGCAGTATCTAAGATGAAAGAAATCAAAAAACAAATAAAATCGGCGCTTTAATCATAAATACAATATATAATAAAAACTCTAGTGGGGTAATAACATGGAATTAAAACAATTAAACGTAAAGAATCTAAACAAATTAGATTCAACACTTAAAGAAGTATTTGGAATGAGCTTTGATTTTGCGGCAGGTAATGCCAAACTATCAAAAGTAAAAACAGTTACTGAACAAAAAATTAAAGCACTACGTGAAAGTGGTGTTGAAGTAAACAATAAGCAATATCAGAAGTTATTGCTAGTTCTAGAAGGTATAAACACAGCTATGGAAAACACACCAGTAATGGAAAATGAACTAGACCAAGCAGAAGTCCTTTTAGCAGCGAAAAACATGGCAGACGATCTACAAAAAATGGCTGAAAATTTAGCCAGCATGCAAGTAGAAGAATTAATGAGCATTACTAACGCAATGAAAGAAGAAGTTGGTACAGCAGAAGCAGATACATTTAATGCATCAGCAGAAGCGGCAATTGGTTCGGCTCTTGAAGCAGTAAAAACAGCAAACGCACAAGTGGCTGACGCAGTTTTAGTAGCACAAGGTCAAGCACCAGAATCAGATATGTCAACTGACATGGGCGGTGATACGGATGCAGGACTCGATGACATGAGTGGCGATATTGAAATGGAACCAGAAATGGACGATTTTGAAGGCGCCGATGCTGCTAGTGCCGAAACAGACGAAGGCGGAAGAGAAATGAAGGAAGACGCATATCTCCAAGCACTAAGTATGGTAAAAGAAGCACAGGCTGACGGTAAAGTTAATAAAGAAATTTTAAAACAAGCATTTGCAGTATTGAAGAAGTAATACTATGAGATACGCTGATCTTTTTGAATTTTCAGGAATAGATTCAAAAGTAATTGATCTATTATCTGTATTAAGCAGTGAAGGAGTTGAAAGCATTCCTCTTGCATCGCTAGTTGATGAACTACAAGCGATGGGAGTAGATGTTGACGAAGAATCATTGTTTGATGAGATCACTAATATCTCTATTATTAACAATATTAAAGATGGTGTTGTTTATTTTAACACATCAAGTTTGGGAGCAACTAACATGAACAAAGTTGACCCAGAGAAGAATAAGAAAAAAGTTAAAGCAATGGCTAAGAAGCAAGTAGATAAAGAGTTAAGTAAATGAGTGTAGGATTAAACGCAGCACAGGCAAGATCAAAAGCATCACAAGATATGATTGTGTATAAAGAAACACAAGCTATCATGGAAGCAGTAATTACCCAAAGTGGATTAGGAAACTTTGAAGCAAGTGTTGATGATGGTACTACAATGACAATATCAACGCCTAGTGTACAAAAAATTGGTACAGTTAATAACCCCACAATTAGCGTAGGTGATACTTTTATCTTAGATGGAAATACAATTACTTTAGGAACAACAGGAACTTCACTTAATGCCATTATAGCAGATATCAACGATGCAGCAGTTCCAGGCATAACCGCATCAAAGGATGCAGGATACTTAGTATTAACAGTAGAAGATAGTGCAGGCGCAACATGGTCATATGAAATTGGATCCGGAACAGCGAACACATCTCTAGGGTTTGTAGCTGGCGTATATACACTACCAAATCCTACTAGTATAAATTACTATACAACATGGCAAGGTACAACCACAGACCGTGCTATTCAAAATCAAATGGAACAAGTAATAAAACACTTTACTGATTTAGGATATAAAATAGAAAGATTAACAAATTCTTCCACCAATAGAACATTTAAATGGTACATCTATTGGTAAGTTATGTCGGCAACATTAGTACATAAGCATATTATACTAAGAATTGAAGCAAACAAGCCACCAACTGATACAGAATTATCTTCATGGGTTTCAAACCTAGTAGAAAAGATAGGAATGAAAATTCTTAATGGTCCTATTAGTGCAAACGTAACAACTATCCCAGGCAACTGCGGCCCAACATGTGTTTGTATTATAGAAACTTCTCATATTGCATGTCATGTATGGAACGAACCAGATCCAGCATTAATACAACTAGATGTATATACATGTGGACCTTTTGATCCAAAAGATGTAATAGAACATATCCAAATATGGGAACCTACTAAAGTAGAATATAAATATTTAGACAGAGAATTCGGATTAACAGAAATAGAAATTTAATATGAAAATAGCATTCATAGGCGATAGTTTTTCTGCATATAACCAATACGGCCAAGAAAAGAATAATTGGTCTTATCTATTAGCAGAGCACTTTCCAAAACATCAATACATTAATTACTCGTTAGGCGGAAGAGGATACGATCATTATCGTGTGGCAATGCTTGATGCAAAAATGAAAAACGTAGATGTTGTATTAACTAATGAAACATTTAACACAAGACTACTTTCTCATATAGGTAATAATAATGACTTGTTTTCCGAAGAGATAGTAGTTTCTGATAATTATAAAACATTTGTTTACAATAACATATATTGGTATTCAATACATTCAGATAAAATAATGTACTTCGGTGACCACTTAAAAAAAGTGCCCGAATATTTAGAAAAATCAATATTAGAAACATTTCGTTCTTCATCTACTTCAAAAAATCTTTATACATATAACACAAAATGGTGGAATAATGTAGATAAACTTTATAACTTCAAGCATATAGTAAAATTAAAATTATTATCAAATCCCAATAAAGATGAAGATGATGAAGCATCAAACAATGCATATAAACTTCTTATTAAAGCACACGGTGTAGATCAAATACTACAACAAGCATTAGCAAATAACAACCCTTTAACAACAAAACAAAAAAATCTTTTACTGTTTAAAAATAATTTAATTGTGTCACCGGACGATGATCATTGGAGTGCTAAGGCAAATAAATGGGTATTTGATAACTATATTTTGCCAAAAGTCGTTGACATACTATCTTAAATATAGTATACTTTATGTATGCCTAAAATTATAAGCCCTTACCCATATCAAGAATTTAAAAGAACTAGTGTAGACGGAAAACGTCTATACCAAAACCCTTGGGGCGATCCTGTTCCAAGTGTAACCACTATTTTAAGTGATACACAACCAGCAGAAAAGCGACAAGCGTTAGCAAATTGGCGTAAGCGTGTTGGTACAGAAGAAGCACAGCGTATTACAACAACTGCCGCAAATCGTGGAACAGTTATGCACAATATATTAGAACATTGGGCATTAGGCGAATACGAAACATATAACCCAGGAAACAACATAGTACATCAACAAGCTAAAGCAATGGCACAAGTGGTTGTGGATAACATTGAAAATGACGTTGATGAAATATGGGGTACAGAAGTAAACTTAGTAGCAAAAGAATTGTATGCAGGTACAACAGATTTAGTTGGTGTATACAAAGGTGAAGATACTATTATGGACTTTAAACAAACAAATAAACCTAAAAAGCGTGAATGGATTGATGATTATTTCCTACAAGGAGCCGCATACGCAAACGCACACAATGAGATGTATGGCACTGATATTAGCCGTATTGCTATCTTTATGTGTAGTGGTGATTGTGAGTGGCAACTATTTGAGTGTGGACCAGAAGAATTTTCAGAATGGGAAATAAAATGGGCTCAGAGGTTAGAGAAATTTTACAATTTATGATAAATACTTTATTATAAGGAAAAACAGATATGGCAACAATTACAGCAAGAATGACAGCACGAAAAGGATTGTCTACTGCTATACCGCAACTATTACCGGGTGAATTAGGATTAGCAACAGATATCCAAAAAACATTTATTGGACAAGAACCAGTCAATGGTTCATGCGATATAACTAATAGTACTACTAGCATAGCAATTGTAGAATTTATGTCTGCAGCAGGCGTACCAGTAGATTTAGATGAAATTACAACCAGTGATTTATTATATGGTATTACAGTAACTGATTCAGTTACATCAACAGTTACAGAAATAGCAGGTGCTAGTATTTCTTTTGTTGATCAAAAAGCAACATTTACACACCCTCTAAAAGATGCTGATACTGTTACTACAAGAAAACCAGTAAGTGCAGATACATTTAGTTTGTGGTATAATAAAGAAATTGGTTATGTTGCAGAAGCATTTCCTAATCCAACACAAACACTTACGTTTACTGCTACTGCTTCAGCTACACCTCAAGCAACAGGAGTAGAATTTTTATGTGAAAATAAAGAAAGTGTTACAATTGATTATACACTATCACATGAGGGTTCTCCTTTAGCATCACGTCACGGCACATTGAGCATATTACTAGATAACGATGCAAATACTCCAAGTACAAGTTCTATTAAAGACGAGTATGATATTAGTACTGGCGCTATTCCAGTTAAATTTAGTTTAACAGATAATGGCGTAGATAAATTTATACTTAACTTCGAAACAACTGATACTGTAAACGCACATACATTTACATATATTCAGAAATCATTTAAGTAATTTAAATGAAAGATACATGGCAATTACCGCTGAAATCTAGGCTTCGTAGGTGGCGGAAATTAAGAAAAGAAATAGTAGAGTTTTCAGAAAGAAAACAACAACTAAGAGTTGTAATTGATTTTTGGAAAACTACACCCATAGGAACTAGAGCTATTGATCCATATGATCACACTACATGGCCTAACCCTTGGGACTTGCTAAATACAAATCACTACGATGAAAATGTTGTAGGTTTGTGTATGGCATACACTCTGCATTACAGTGATATTCCTTGTAGAATATTACATGTACAAAATGTGGATAACAGTGACATAAAATTAATAGTTTTGGTTGACGATATGTATATTTTAAACTATAATTATGATAGTATAGACACTATAGACATAACAGATAAGTTCAATGTACTTGCTGATATTGAAGTAAGTACCTTGGTAAAATAGTTTTTTTAAAACTATAAACAAAAGAAATTGGATGGCGAATGAGTAAAGATATAACAATAGTAAAACGTGATGGATCTCGCGAACAATTAGATCTAGAGAAAATGCATAAAGTCGTATTTTATGCATGCGACGATGTAACAGGAGTAAGTGCAAGTCAAGTAGAATTAAAAAGTCATTTACAATTTTATCATGGAATTGAAAGTGCAAATATTCAAGAAACATTAATTAAAGCAGCAGCTGATCTTATTAGTGAAGAAACTCCAAATTATCAATGGGTAGCAGGCAGATTAATCAACTATCATTTGCGAAAGATAGTTTATCAATCTTTTGAGCCTCCTCATCTTAAAGACATTGCTCGCAAAAATGTTGACTTAGGATATTACGATGAAAGTTTTTTCTCCGTTTATAGCGAGGAAGAAATTGATCAACTAAACAGTTACATTAAACACGACAGAGATGAAAACATTACATATGTTGGCATGGAACAGTTTCGTGGAAAGTACTTAGTACAAAATCGTGTTACGGGTGAAATCTTTGAAACACCACAAGTTGCATACATGATGATAGCCGCAACATTGTTTGCTAAGTATCCAAATGAAACACGTATGAAATACGTTAAAGAATATTATGATGCTATTAGTAATTTTGATATCAGTTTACCTACACCAATTATGGCAGGGTTACGTACACCACAAAGACAATTTAGTAGTTGTGTACTAATTGAAACAGACGATAGTTTAGATAGTATTAATGCTACTTCAAGTGCTATTGTTAAGTATGTTTCACAAAAAGCAGGTATTGGTATTGGTGCAGGAAGTATTCGTTCAATAGGAAGTCCAATTAGAAATGGTGACGCATCACATACTGGTGTTATTCCATTTTATAAGTTATTTCAAAGTTCTGTTAAGTCTTGTTCACAGGGTGGAGTAAGAGGCGGAGCAGCAACATTATATTATCCAATTTGGCATATGGAAGCAGAAGAATTACTTGTTCTAAAGAACAATAAAGGTACAGAAGATAATCGTGTAAGACACATGGATTATGGCGTACAGTTTAATAAACTTATGTACGAGCGTCTATTAACAGGTGGAGATATTACTTTGTTCTCACCAAGTGATGTTCCTGGGTTATATGATGCTTTCTTTAACGATCAGGATAAATTTAAAGAATTATATGAAGAAGCAGAACGTACAGTAGAACGAAAAAAAGTTATGCCAGCCGCAGAACTGTTTGGACAGTTTATGGAAGAACGTAAAAATACAGGACGCATTTACTTAATGAATGTTGATCATGCAAATACACATGGAGCATTTAAATCAGACGTAGCACCTATTAAGCAAAGTAACTTATGTTGTGAAATTAATTTGCCTACTAAACCATTAGAATTTTTTAATGACAGAGATGGAGAAATTAGTCTCTGTACATTAAGTGCCATTAATTGGGGTAACATTAAATCTCCAAAAGACTTTGAACGTGTATGCAGATTAGCAGTACGTGGTTTAGATGAACTACTTGATTATCAAAATTACCCAGTAGTGGCTGCAGAACTTAGTACAATGAAAAGACGTCCATTGGGCATTGGTATTATTAATTTTGCATTTTGGTTAGCAAAGAATGATCTAAATTATCAAGATATAGATAAAAAAGGATTAACAATAGTAGACGAGTGGGCAGAAGCATGGAGCTATTACCTTATTAAAGCAAGTGCAGATTTGGCCATAGAAAAAGGAAACATTGATGGTGTGTACGAAACAAAATACGGAGATGGAATTACACCTAATCAAACATATAAACAAGAAGTAGATGAATTAGTAGCACACAAGGAACGTCAAGACTGGAAAGGTTTACGTAAGCAACTTAAAACAACAGGAATTCGTAATTCAACACTAATGGCACTTATGCCTGCTGAAACTTCAGCACAAATTAGTAACAGTACTAACGGAGTAGAACCACCACGTGCCTTTGTAAGTGTTAAGCAATCAAAACATGGGGTTTTGAAACAGGTTGTACCGGGTTATCCGAGGTTAAAGAATAAATATGACTTGTTATGGGACCAACGTAGCCCAGAAGGTTATTTGAAGATTATGGCTGTATTACAAAAATATATTGATCAAGGAATTAGTGTTAATACAAGTTATAACCCAGAATTTTATGAAGAAGAAAAGATTCCAATGAGTATAATGTTACAACATCTTGTAATGTTTTATAAATATGGAGGAAAACAATTGTATTATTTTAATACACACGACGGTCAAGGTGAAATTAACTTTGATAAGAAAAATAAAGAAGAATTACTAGGAAGAGATAGTTTTGATTCAGAAGAAGAATACGAAGACTACTGTGATAGTTGCACAATTTAAGGAAACATATGAATGACAATTTTAAATACACAAAATGACAAATACCATACAGAAGCAAACTCATTTTTAGATGGCCGTCTTGGTTTTCAAAGATATGATACTGTAAAGTATAAACAATTTGATAAATTAACTGATAAGCAGTTGGGCTTCTTTTGGCGACCAGAAGAAGTAGATGTTAGTAAAGATTCGCAAGACTTTAAAAATCTTACTGAGCATGAACAACATATTTTTACAAGTAATTTAAAAAGACAAATTCTTTTAGATAGTGTTCAAGGTAGAGCACCAGTAGAAGCATTTGGGCCTATAGTTAGTTTACCAGAATTAGAAAATTGGATTATGACTTGGACATTCAGTGAAACAATTCATTCTCGCAGTTATACACACATTATTCGTAACATTTATTCTAATCCTACTATTGTATTTGATGAATTAACTGATAGTAAAGAAATTACAGAATGTGGTGATGATATTTCAAAATATTATGATGAGCTTATTGAATTATCACAATACTACCAATTATTAGGTGTAGGTAAACACAAAGTAAATAATAAAATAATTGAAGTAGATGAATACGAATTAAAAAAGAAAATTTGGTTAACAATGAATAGTGTTAACATTTTAGAAGGAATTCGCTTCTATGTAAGTTTTGCTTGCTCTTGGGCATTTGCAGAACTTAAAAAGATGGAAGGCAATGCTAAAATTATTAAGTTTATTGCACGTGATGAAAACGTACACTTAGCAAGCACACAATACTTGCTATCAAAAGTATTAACAAAAGAAGACCCAGACTTTGTAAAGATTGCAGAAGAATGCAAAGACGAAGTAACAAAAATGTTTGTAGACGCAGTTGAACAAGAAAAAGAATGGGCTGAGTATTTGTTTAAGGATGGATCAATGATTGGTCTAAATGCACAATTATTAAGCGATTACATTGAATGGATTTGTTGTAAACGTATGACTGCATTAGGAATGAAATGTCCATATACAACACCACAAGCAAACCCACTACCATGGACACAAAAATGGATAAGTGGAGCAGAAGTACAAGTAGCACCACAAGAAACAGAGATTAGTTCTTATATTATTGGTGGTGTTAAAAAAGACGTATCAGAAGATACATTTTCAGGGATGAGTTTATGATTACAATTTACGGAAAAACACAATGCGGTTACTGTGATGCTGCCAAAAGATTATGTGAATCTAGAGGATTAGATTTTGAATACAAACAGTTAGACAAAGATTTTACAAGAGAAGTTATGGTAGAGGAATTTCCAACTGCTAGAACATTCCCACAGATTGTTGTCAGTGGCAACAAAATAGGTGGGTACGATCAATTAGTCAAGTACATTGAAGACACAAATTACACAGGTACTGGCGACACACTATAAAGGATAATATATGTTAGTAGAATCACAATACAAAACGGGTGATATAATCAGTATCAAACTTTCGTCAGGTGAAGAAATGATTGCACGTTTTGAAGATGAAAATGGCGAAGTTATTACAATTGTTAAACCTTATATCTTAATTGCGGCACAGAATGGAATGGCATTAGCACCATATATGTTTACTATTTCGCCTGATACCAAAGTACAATTAAAGATAAATAATGTTATATGCATAGTTAAATCGGCAAAAGATGCCGCTGATATGTATATTAAACAAAGCACAGGAATAGCAATTGCCTCAAGTACATAGAAATGGTGACTCACGTTCATGTGGTGCTTCTACGGAAGCCGTAGCACATTGTAACGTATTTGTAAACGATCAACCAATTAGTGTTGATGGTGATCCAAATAGCCATGGCGGCGGAGAACTAAATGCACTATGTAAAAATGTATATGTAGGTGGTAAGTTAGTAGTAATTAATGGAAATTCAGCAAGTGCTGATAATCTTTGTCCACTGCCAGGTCATTGCGGACCAGATGCAACTTCTGGTAGTCCAGACGTGGATATAGGACAATAGTATGAGTGACTTTAAAGATACTATAACAAATGCAAGCGATTATCTCAATTCAACCAAAGTAGATATACCTACAGGTAAGTTTGAAATTGACCCAGAATCTGGTACTGTAACTGCTCAAACTCAGTCATACAGCTTAAAAGAAATTATATGTAGTCTATTAGCCGGAAACGGTATAAAACTTCCAAATTTACAACTATGCTTAAAGATAAATTTAGGTAGACTAATACCAGAAATACCAGCAGGATTAGAAGAATTAAAAGAAGCGTTAGAAGAGGCTGAAAAAGCCCTTGATGAATTTATTGCTCACACTAATATTGATAATGCATTAGGCAGACTAAATGCCGCAGTGGCAGAATTTGCCGCAATTGCTAACATGATTAATTTTTGTGGAACACCAGTAATACCACGTGCCATTCCAAATGTACTAAAAGATTCAATGGGAAGTTTTTTAGGTGCAGGTAAAGATATTCTCGATACATTAGGTACTATAGCAGATAGCAATATAGGTGGATGTATTGGAACTGATGGAAACTTTACACCAGATTTATTTACAGGTGGATTATTAAAACAATTAGGTGATAATTTTAATAATCTTCTTGGAATGCCAGAAGCACTAAAACAAAGTATTATTAATGACTTAAACGCATTTAAAACAGATATAGAAAACCTTATAGAATTTGAAAATAATTTTGAAGGTACATCAGGAACTGGTGGTAGTATATTTGCACCAAATGACAGAGTACATACTGGTGTTGGAATGGCAGTTGATCCAAACCTAACACTAGCAAAAAGTCAACAATATGCAAGTACTTTGCAATCATTGTATAACAGTTTAAAAGGTTATCCAGTAGATGCAGAAGGCAATGATATTTTTTATTATTTGCTAGAGCCAGAAATATTAGCAAAATTACAAAATAACGGTGATCCAACTGTACCTCTATCAGAAAGAGAACCAGTATATGATCATTGTAATAGAATAACCGGTTATACAGAACGTACAATACAAACAGTAGTAGAATCCAGTACAGGTGGTGAAGCAGAAAATGTAATACAACCTGGTGTTACTGGGTTAGCAGAAAGTGGCATAGTTTTAACTAGTCCACCAGCAACTACAACAAACTTAGGAGCAGGAGGAACTACTACAACAACTAGTGGTGGCGGTAATGTTGATCTAAGTGCATACTCAACTACTGCACAAATGCAGGCGGCAGATGCAGCAATAGTAACGGCATTTACAGCCACAGATGCTACTGCAACAACAGATAGAGCAGCAATTCGTAGTGAATTTGCGGCCGCAGATGCTACATTGCAATCAAGTATTACAAATAATACATCTGATATTACTGCAATGCAAACTTATGCTAATGCTAATCCAACATTTACAAGTGTAACAACAACAGGTTTAACAGTAACAGGAACTGGTAGTATAACACTCGCAAGTGGAAATGATTTATCATTAACTGCTACAGATAGAGTAAAAGTAACAGGAACTACTCCGTTTAAACTTGCTAATATGACTACAACAGAGCGTAATGCAATTTCATTACCAGAAAATGGTGATATGATTTACAATACAACTACTAATAAATTCCAAGGGTATGCTAACAGCGTATGGGTGGACTTGCATTAATGGAAAAAGAATACATTGTTATCTTAAATCCTGATATTGATTTTGATCAATTCAATCAGGAAATGATTAGTAATACAGGCGCAGGTGTTATTCCAGACAGAACTGTTGACATAGCAAACGCTAGACCGGGTAGTCAACGAAGCACACACTATTCACTAACAGACGAAGAAGCAGAACAACTAAAAAATGATCCCAGAGTACGTGATGTAGAAATACCGCCCGATCAACGAGATGATATTGAAATTGGACTTTTTGCATCCCAATCTGGAGACTTTACAAAAACTACATCTGATAGCGGAAGTCAACTTAATTGGGGTATGCGTAGATGTATTGAAAATACAAATCCATACGGCTCAAGTAATTCTGATCCAGGAGGAGACTTTACATACACATTAGATGGCGAAGGTGTAGATGTTGTCATACAAGACAGTGGACTACAAGTAGATCACCCAGAATTTAATGATGCAGATGGCAATAGTAGAGTTCAGCAAATAAATTGGTATACAGAGAGTGGATTAAGTGGAACACAAAGTTCAAATCATTATAGAGATTATGACGGACATGGAACACACGTTGCCGGCACGGCAGCTGGCTTAACTTATGGTTGGGCAAAAAAGGCCAAAGTTTATTCAGTTAAAGTAGGTGGCCTAGAAGGAAGTGGTGACAGTGGAGGAATAAGTATATCAAATTGTTTTGATGTAATTAAAGAATGGCATAATAATAAACCAATTGATCCAAATACAGGATTTAAAAGACCAACTATAGTTAATATGAGTTGGGGTTATAGTGGATCAGTAACAAGTCTTTCAAGTATTGTTTACAGAGGTAATATTTACAATAGTGGTAATGATAATAATTGGTCTACTACACCTAATACACATATGGCTAGTACATATGGATTGTATCCGTATTTTGCCGGAACTGGTTATAGATATCCAGTAAGAGTATCAAGTGTAGATTCAGATGTAGAAGAACTTATTGCAGCCGGTGTACATGTTTGTATTGCCGCTGGTAATAATCGTTTTAAAGCAGATGTAAATGGTGGACTTGATTACAATAATCGTTGGAATACTACACGTTACTATCACAGAGGTAGTTCGCCTTATAGCGATAATGCAATGATGGTAGGTAGTGTTGATTCAACAACTTCTTCTGGAACTGATCAAATTAGTAGTTTTACTACAAAAGGTCCTGGTGTTACATTATTTGCTCCAGGAAGTAATATTAGAAGTTCATTTAGCAATACCAATAGACATAATGATTCTACTTATTATCTAAATTCATCATTTAAGCAAGGAAGTATTTCGGGTACTAGCATGGCTAGTCCACAAGTATGTGGATTAGGAGCAACTGTTTTACAACTAAATCCATACCTAACTCCAGCACAATTACAGTTAAAATTAACGAATATAGCGTCAAATAACGTGTTATACACTACTAATTCGGGTATTGACTATGCTGACAACAGATCGTTGCTAAATGCCCCTAATAAACTGCTATACACCCCCTTTAATAGCAGTAATGTCTTATCAGCATCATAAATTGCAAAAAATAAGACATTTCGGTTGACAAAACCGCATCTTACTAGTATATTAGTACTTAATAAGAATAAAACCTTATTGTAAAACAATTAAACACATTAATATGGTAAAAAAATGAGAGCAACAGAATATAAGGATGGAATAAAAAGAATTAAAGCCAAGATTGAGGTTCCTATGAGTGAGCTTGATGTTGGTAATTATGTACTAAGTGCTCTTACGCATAATGCAGTTAATTTGACACAGATACAAAAACTTAATAAACGCGAATTGTTACAATTAGCAAAAAATGAAGTTAAAGAAAAAGGTATTAAATCAGTTTCTATTGAATCAGTTGATAATGACACTAAAGTTATCGTAAGAAATTACATAAAACAAATGTTCCCCGAACTACAGTAATGGGTTACGATTATTACGACAAAGATGCAGTCTTTAATTCGTATATGAAAGATCTAGCACATGACTCAACATACGGTGAGATTGAAATAATTGACGAATCAGCACTTGGACCAGATATACTAAAAAATGTTGAAAAAGCACACGAACAAATAGTATCAGCATAAATAAAGTAGTATATAATAATATGCCGGTTTAGCTCAGTTGGTAGAGCAACTGATTTGTAATCAGTAGGTCCGCAGTTCGAATCTGTGAATCGGCACCATTATCAAAATAGTTTGCTAACTTTACAGCACGAATACGCCCTAGGTTAGGTAATCAGAGGACAAAAGTACAGGACACATAAAATATACTAAATAAAAATACAAACGAGAGAGAGGCACAGGACGCCCAACTGTAACAAGTTGTAATAGGAAATACAAAGACAAAAGTAATAAAAAAGTAACAGAAAGATAAAAAATGAAACTTAGAGATGAGATGTTAAAAGCAGCTCTTAACCATGCAGATAGTGAAATTATGCTACACAAAGCAAACGTTGAAGTGTACTTAACTAATCCTGCAGGTATAGGCGAACACAGTGATATAATTGAAGCTATTCAAAGTGAACTTGATAAAATGGCATCAGCACATGATCGCAAAGAAATGCTAACTAAGTATTTCAAAATGGGGGATTAGCTCAGCTGGGAGAGCGCCTGATTTGCATTCAGGAGGTCAGCAGTTCGATCCTGCTATCCTCCACCAAAATTTAATAAGCCCAGCCTTCGTGCTGGGTTTTCACTAATTAGGAAATAATTCATGGACAATAAATATGTTTTTTCACTAGACGAAAATTTCTTCGATATGGAAGAAATATACATGATATACAAAAGACGTAAGGATGATGTTGAAGAAGGCCTTGGACATTTTCAGAGGTCAGCAACAAAAGAACCATACTTAGTTTATCTGATGGAAAAATATCCATTTTTAGGAACTTTGTATAACTTTTATGATATGACTGAATCATTACCGTTACATGTTGACAATCCTAGAAAATGCACAATTAATATTCCATTATGGAATTGTAATGATAGTGAAACAGTAGTTTACGAGTTTATTAAAAAACTTACTGAAAAAGAACGACAAGATATTATAGATGATTTAGGTGAAGGTTTTTGGTCGTTTCCTGTTAAAAAAGAAGAAGTTAAAGAAGCGTATAGATTTAGTTTAACAGGTCCAGTATTGTTTAACACTGAATGCCCACATGAAGTATTAACAAATAGTAATAGCAAATTAGTAAGAAGTTCTATTAGTTGGGGCATTACACCGGAATATAGTTTTAATGAAGTTAAAAAAATATTAACTAGGAAATAAAATGGACATAGCAATTTACCAAAATGACACAGGAAGTGCACCAGCAATACATTGGTGGCTTTCACAAGAAACTAAAATAGGACCAGAAGTATATGACTTTAATACAGGTTACTGCACACCAAGTGGACATCACGTAGGTGCTATTGTTATTGAAAATGAACAATCAAAACATCATAATTTACATACACAATCAATTCAATTATTAGATAATTCAACAAACAGTATTATTGATGTTATGTCTCCGTTTGATGATATAAGAAAAGATTATGAGCATCTTGTATGGAGTAACTATACAAGTAATTTAAATAATCCAGATAATATTATTAAAGCAGACAAAACTATTTTAGTTGACAATAGTCCAGAAGAACAATTATTCTTTTATATTAGTCAATATGCATTTGCTTGGTTAGAATCTAAAGAAGACGTAATACAACAAACAAATAATTGGGCAAATGAACACAATATTGAAAACTGGAAAGAAGTATGGGATAGCAAGTATGCTAAAAACTTTGAACAAGCATTTATTGATGGAAAATTAAAATACATGTGGCAACTTAATTTTGCACATCATGATTTAATGGATCAGTTAGCAAAAGGCAAAGATGATATATCATTAGTTGATGCAGATGATCATGCTAGATTATTTGATAAACAAAAAGAAGATTTTACAGATACATTGTTTTCATATACTAACGCAGAAGTAGATCATTTTATTGTTGGAGATAACTGGTTTGAAGAATACGAAAGTATAATTGATTATTTAGAAATAGAAAGTTCTTTTAGATTAAAGAAATTTAGAATTGATTATATGAAGTTATATAAACGCAAAAAGCAATTGTACCAAAGTACTTTTGCAAAATATTTATAAGGTAAATAATCTGTAAACATAATATTCCTCGATAGCTCAGTTGGTAGAGCAACGGACTGTTAATCCGTTTGTCGCTGGTTCGAGCCCAGCTCGGGGAGCCAAATTAGGAGAGGTGGCAGAGTGGTTGAATGCACCGGTCTTGAAAACCGGCATACGTGCAAACGTATCGAGGGTTCGAATCCCTCCTTCTCCGCCAGGCGGGCGTAGCTCAGTGGTAGAGCTCTTCGTTGCCAACGAAGTTGTCGTGAGTTCGAATCTCATCGCCCGCTCCAGATTATGCCCTTGTGGTGGAATTGGTAGACACGCAGGTCTTAGGAACCTGTGTCGCAAGACGTGAGAGTTCGAGTCTCTCCGAGGGCACCATTATTTAATAAATACTATAAAGGAATTATATTATGAATAGAAATATAGGTAGAGGTTTAATAGTATTAGGAATGTTAATGTTAGGCGTTCTTTTTGCAAATACAAGTTTGTCTGCAGAAAGAAAATCTACAGGAAAAGAAGTAGACATGGTTGTTTACAACTATGAGGTAACTAGAGTAATTGACGGAGATACTGTAGCCTTTAGAGCAGACTTTTTGCCAGAGCCACTTAAACAAGAACTAAGTATTCGTGTTTATGGAGTTGACACCCCTGAAAAGAGTTGGAGAGCAGAATGTGACTCTGAAGCAGCTTGGGGTGAACAAGCAAGTCAGTTTACAAAAGACCAATTAAATGGTGCAACAGTTATACAAGTAGCCATTTACAAGTGGGATAAGTTTGGTGGGCGAGTATTGGGTGATATTATTATTGATGGAAATAGCCTAAGACATATGCTTATTGAAAACGGATTCGCACGTGAGTATTATGGTGATAAAAAAGAATCTTGGTGTTCTTGACAATTATCAAAAGTTAATATATAATAAGAACTAATTTTGGGGGTGTAGCTCAGTTGGTTAGAGCACCTGCCTGTCACGCAGGGGGCCGAGGGTTCGAGTCCCTTCACTCCCGCCAAATGCACCGTTCGTCTATCGGTTAGGACACCGGGTTTTCATCCCGGCAAGAGGGGTTCGATTCCCCTACGGTGTACCAACAGAAAGGAAGTATATGAAGATTAGATACTATAAAGACATCAACGGAATGCGTTGGTTGGGCTTTGTGTTAGCAATGTTAAGTGCGTACCTACTAAGTGGTGGAGAAGTTGAATATCAGTACATGGGGTGGGGAGTAGCCTGTTTTAGTTGTAGTATATGGCTATACATGGGTTATAAAGATAAAGACATTCCAAGAGCATTAATGGAATTAATGTACCTAGCATTGGCTATACGAGGTGTTATTAATTGGTTATAGTTTCTCCTGTTTCTAATAAATAATTGTATCATACTAGGAAATAATAATCAATGGCAGCACACAAAGAAACAGTTTTATCAGTAACACATTACACAGATACATTATTCCATATAACAACAACACGTGACAGTGGAGTTCGTTTTAGAGATGGAGAATTTATGATGATTGGACTAGACAACTGGTCTGAAAAACTACAAAAGAATAAACCTATAATGAGAGCTTATTCAGTAGCAAGTCCTAACCATCAAGAAACATTAGAATTTTATAGCATCAAAGTACAAGACGGTCCACTTACAAGCAAATTACAACATGTAAAAGTAGGTGATGAGATACTAGTTAATCCTAAAGCAGTAGGCACTCTAGTACACGCAAATTTGAAGCCTGGACGTAATCTGTACTTATTGGCTACTGGAACAGGAATCGCCCCTTTTATGAGTATTATACGCGGCGTAGACACGTATGAACACTACGATAATGTCATTGTAGTATGGGGTACTAGGATAGCCAAAGAATTAGCGTTTAAAGAGCTCATAGACGGGTTAAACGACGATGAAATATACAGTCAAGTAACTGAAGGAAAACTTAAAACATATTTCACTTGTACACGTGAAGATTATGAAAATACAGGTCGTGTAACAACGGCAATGTATGACGGACAAGTGCAAAGCAAACTAGGACTAGAAGATTTGTCACCTTTACATGATAGAGTAATGATATGTGGCTCAATGCCTATGAACGCAGAGCTTATAAAATATTTAGAAGGTCAAGGATTTACAGAAGGTGATAGTAAAACACCAGGTGAGTATGTAGTAGAGAAAGCATTTGTAGGTTAACAATTAATGAGCTATAAGTCAGTTAAAGTTATAGAATTTGAAAACACAACAACATGTAATAGTTTTTGTCCTGTATGTGTTAGATTTCAATCAGATGAAAACGATGCATTATATCTAAATCCATTAGTTGATTTTAATAAACATTTAAGTACTGAAAATATAATAAAGATACTTTCTGATCCGTGTGTTGATGATAACGTATTAATAGAATTTATAGGCACTGCAGGTGATCCACTTGCTCATCCAAAATTTTTAGAATTGTTAGAAGTATCTATAAAGTTAAAACCAAAAGCAAGTTTTAATATACATACTAATGGAGGATTAAAAAATCCCGACTATTATGAAAAGTTAGGCAAATTATTAAGCACTACAAAGTGGTATGACTTTCAGTTTAGCATAGATGGATTAGAAGATACAAATCATATATATCGTATTGGTGTACAGTGGGATAAAGTAATGGACAATTTACGTGCATTTATAAAAGGTGGCGGACACCCATCTTGGAAAATGGTAATATTTCCTTGGAATAAACATCAGATTAATGAAGCAAGAACTTTTGCAAAAAAAATAGGATGTAAAAGTTTTGATACAAGACAAAATATTTTTGGCGGTGATTTAGATACATTAATGTTAAATGCTAAAACTAATTTTAATAAGAAAGAGTTTTTACCAAAAAGTAAAAAAAGTTTAAATGACCAATCTTTAATAAATGAAATGCACAAACGAGAATTGCAACAAATGGTTGATAATTATACATATGTTGATGATCAATGTTTTAGTAAGGAAGCTATTTTTGTAAGACCAGAAGGATACATATATCCTTGTTGTATGTTTAGTTCGGCTTCGTATGATAAGTTTCAAGTATCATTATTAGAAGAAGCATACTTTACTCCATATGAAAAAGGATGGAATGAAATAGATAAACATAGTTTAAGTAAAATTATGAATCATCAATGGTGGACAGATTTAAAAAATGGATTAGATGATAATAATCCTTGTGACTTGTGTGTTCAGCAATGTGGGATAGTAGACGGTTCGGCTAGACATGATTTATCAACAACAGTGGAAGATATAAAATGAGATCAGATGCACAAAAAAAATTAATCACAGATAGATATGAAAGTGCAACAGTACATAAAGGTATAATTAATCAAGGTTTTATTGATTATTTACTTAACCAGTTTAATACTGCAAAACATATAGAAAAGAACACAGGACCAGTTGTAATGAATTATAGTCCTGATAGAGATGGATACAAAGAATGGTTTGAACCTGTACAAAAATTTGTTGATAATTTAATTGGCAAAAGTTTAGTGTGGGGTAGTAACATATATAAAGTAGACTATCCACATGTCGTACACAATGATGATTATCACGAAAAAGTATATGACATATATAAAACAGTTGTGATACCATTAGAAATTTCAAAGCCAACTAATTTTGTAGTATTTGATCAGTATTATTTAGATGGACCTGTTAAATGCTTCAGAGGATGGAAAGATGTACCAGAAACATATTACAACAAAAGTCTAACGGACTATACAGATATTGTTGGATATACAGACAAACCATTTAACAAACAAATATATAATGAATATTTAACTCATGTACCATATGAGTCTTTACATGGACTTACAGTAGAATCAATTGTAAGATGGCAACCAGGTGATGCTATTACATTTGATATGGGTAAATTACACTCTGCTACTAATTTTAAAGAACACGAAATAGATTATAAGATAGGTTATAGTATTTTTACTGCTAAATACTAATAAGTAAAAAATACTTTGGCCCAGTAAATGTTCAGAGTTTACTATAGGACAGTGCCAGCGGACATATTTTTTATGTAATACTAAAAGGAGTTTTGAATATGTCAGACTTATTTGGTCACAATAGTGGAGATAAAAAATTTATTATTAACATTAGCGATCTTTACGATGAAAAAGAACGCAAACAAAAAGAACTTGAGTTTTACACAAAAGAACTTGATAAGTTAATGCTTAGACTAGGAATGTTACAACACGAAATAGGCGTTACTGAAACTATCATAAATATGATAGAAGGTGAATATTTAGTAGACCTCAAACAAGCTATTGAACAAAGGAAGAGAATAAAAGGAATAAAATGAACACATTATATTTAATATGTAGTCACAGTTGTTTAAGTCAAATGGAAGTTCCATACTTGCTTAATAACAGCCCTATGCTACATGGTGAAAGCCAAGCAGGCGAACATTGGGCAACGTATGAGTTAGATGGAAAAGAAATAGATCACGAGCCAGGTGCGTTAGGTAAAATTCGTGTACATGATGATTATTGGAATATTTCAGATGAAGATAAACAATGGTATAATTATGATATTAGAAATACCATGGAAATATCTACAGAGCAATTAGATGGATTATTAAATTTAATTGAAAACAAAAGCATAGCAGTTTTACTACACGCACAAAATTATCAAGATATTTGGAAATGGAGTAGGAACTTACCAGTATTATTAATTAGAACATCAGTTGATAGTTGGGACGGTGACATTGTTAGTTGGGCAGCACGTGAATATAATTACTTAATGGAAGATGACAGAAATGCAAATTATAGTAATGATGATCATAGTTGGCCAGGAGTAGAAACGATTGTTGATAACTTTATATCTAAAAAAAGTTTTAATAATGGAGTATACGATGAAGAAGCACCATATAATCATGGTGATATTTTATTACATCAAAGTCAGTGGTCAACAATGTCTGGATTAAATACGTTATGGAATCGTGTAGGAATAGACTCACCAGATCAAAATTGGATACATCAGTACTACGAAGACTTTCAACAACATCAAGAAATTAACGAAGAATTAGCTAAGGAATTAACTGATGCCTACAATAAAAGACGATAATAACGTAGTACTATTTTCAGACCCATTTAAAGTATATCTTTTTAAAGATACAAAAAGAGTAAAACTTTCATTTAAAATAACTGATTATGTAGTTGTTAACAGAGAATTTAAACAGGAAGATTTTGAATACATACTAGATCATTGGAAAGAAGAAGATGGTGTAGAAGGAAATATAAGAGATATAGATAATAATAAAATATGGTGGTATCATAGTGAATTTGGTCCTAGACCCGAATGTGAACCAGCAAATTTTGTAGGTATTAACTTCAATAGATATAGTTTTAGATTCTCAATAAATGACATGGAATCCTTAGAAAATGCGTATTTTCACCAAAAAAACAACAAAATGCATTGGGATTAATTAAAAAAATAATTAAAAAACTTATAAACCCTTGTTTTACAAGGGTTTTTTTATGGCTTTTTTATGCTCAAAAGGTTGACAAGTAAGATGTCTTACTGTATACTGTAAGTATAGTTAATAAAAAAAGGAGTTAATAAAGATGGCATATATTAGAACAAACGAAGTAGCAGAAATTAGAAAAGCACTAAAAGAGAAGTTTGGTAAATCACTAAAATTTAGTGTAAGACGTCAGCATTATTCAAGTGTTGATGTTTCTATTGTATCCGGTAATGTTGACTTCTATGATGGAAGTATGGATAGCACAGACAAATATAATGGACAAGTTCATAAGTTTGATGGACATGCACAAATTAACGAATACCATACTCATTTTTATGGAAAACACGAACAACTATTTACAGACATTGTTAAAATTATGAAGACTGCTCCTGCTTTAGCAGAAGGTGGTAGAGCTTGGTATGATAATTCAGATGCAATGACTGACTATTTTGATACTGCTTATTACA
>Ga0181377_1000244_pt1 | contig 21294 bp, 10 predicted proteins | sample LowvirmetaG_9_FD_130160 | JGI IMG/M metagenome (GOLD analysis project Ga0181377, IMG submission 130160) | Marine viral communities from the Subarctic Pacific Ocean - Lowphox_13 viral metaG | ecosystem: Environmental > Aquatic > Marine > Oceanic | place: Subarctic Pacific Ocean | collected...
AGGGTTAAAAATAGCTGATGCTTTAGAATTTCCATTAACAAAAGCTTCTCTACAAAATTCTATATCTACTTTTAATATTAAAACATTAGAAGAAATTGTTAATCTTAATCTACATGATTTTGGTATATTCTTAGAATTAGAACCAGATGAAGAAGAAAAAGCTAAGTTAGAGCAGAATATACAAGTTGCTTTACAAGCTGGTGGTATAGAATTAGAAGATGCTATAGACTTAAGACAAATTAAAAATCTAAAGCTTGCTAATCAAATGCTTAAGCAAAGACGTAGATTAAAGCAAGAAAGAGATCAGAAGGTACAGCAAGCAAACATGCAAGCTCAAGCTGCTGCAAATGCTCAGTTAGCTGAAAAAACAGCTATGGCTGAAGTACAAAAACAACAAGTATTAACTGAACAAAAAGTTAATATAGAACAAGCTAAGTCACAGTTTGAAATACAAAGAATGCAAACAGAGGCTGAAATAAAACGTATGCTTATGGCTGAAGAATTTAACTATAACGTTGAATTAGCTAGAGCAAATAGACAGACAGAGTCTTTAAAAGAAAAAGAAATAGAAGATAGAAAAGATAAAAGAATCAAAATGGAGGGTACTCAACAAAGTGAAATGATACAACAACGTCAAACTGATGGACCACCTAAAAACTTTGAATCAAGCAATGATAGCATAGGAGATTTTGGATTAGAAGCTTTTTCTCCTAGATAATTACTAATTTTATAATATTATATTATGTCAACACAAACAAAAACAGATGAGCCTGTTAAACAGGAAGGTGACTTTAAATTGAAACCAAAAAAGAAAATGCCTAAAAAATTAGGCGCTACTAACAACGATCCAATTAAAGTTGATTTAACTAAACCAGAAGCTACTGGAGAAATAGTTCCAGAAGTTACAAAGGTTACAATACCTAAAGAAGATGCCATTTCAAAGCAAGAAACAGGAGAACTACCTGAAGATCAACGAACCGGAGATATACAAAAAGTGGATGAACAAGTACGGCCCAGCGAAAATGTGGAAGTACAAGAACCCAAACAAGAGGATTCTGTCGTTGAACTTGAAGAAATAACAGAACAACAAGAAACAGAGGTTAAAGAAATTAAACAAGAAATTGCTGAAGCTAAAAGAGATGAGCAAATTCTTGGTAAAGCTTTGCCTGAAAATATAGAGAAGCTAGTAACTTTTATGGAAGATACTGGTGGAACAGTAGAAGATTATGTAAGATTAAATCATGATTACAATAAAACTGATGATGTAACTTTACTTAATGAGTACTACAAACAAACAAAACCTCATTTAAACTCAGAAGAAATTGCTTTCTTAATGGAAGATAATTTTAACTTTGATGAAGAGGTTGATGAAGCTAGAGACGTAAGAAAGAAAAAACTAGCTTTTAAAGAAGAAGTTGCAAAAGCACGTAAAGAATTAGACGTTCTTAAGGATAAATATTATCAGGAAATCAAGTTGAGACCTGGTGTATCTCAAGAACAAAAAAAGGCTACGGATTTTTTCAACCGATACAATGAGCAACAAAAGGTGATGGAGAATAACCACCAGGATTTTAAAAAGAAGACTGACGAATTGTTTAACGTCGAATTTCAAGGGTTTGATTTCGATTTAGGACAAAAAAAGTTTAGATATAAAATTTCTAATCCTAAACAAGTTGGTGAAACACAAGCTGACATTAGTAAATTTATAAATAAATATACTGATGACAAAGGTGTTATAACTGATACACAAGGTTATCATAAATCGCTTTATGCTGCAATGAATGCTGATAAAATTGCTAATCATTTTTACGAACAAGGTAAGGCTGATGGTGTAAAAACTATAGTCGACAGTTCTAAAAATATCACAAATGAAAAGCCAAGGCAAGTTGCCGACGGAAACGTTTTCGTAAACGGATTAAAAGTAAAATCAATTAGTGGATTGGATTCAACAAAATTAAGAATAAAAACTAAAAAATTTAACTAACTTTTAAAAATTAAAAATTATGGCTTTAAGTCCACAGTTTGGAAGTATTATACCTTCTCAAGCTCAATCAATTCTTGCTAGCAATTACCTTCAATTTGACGGTGCTGGTGCGAACTCAAATAACTTTGCTCAACAATACCTACCGGAATTGTATGAACAAGAAGTAGAAAGATATGGTAACAGAACGTTATCAGGATTTTTACGTATGGTAGGCGCTGAAATGCCTATGACTTCAGATCAGGTTATATGGTCTGAACAAAATAGATTACATATTGCATACAATGACTGTACGTCTGTATCCGCTGCTGGAACAATTACTATTCCTGTAACCGCTGCAAATGCTGCTAACCCCATTTTAAATGTAATATCTCCAGGATCAACAATCGTTGTAATGGATGACTTTGGAAACGAAGCAAAATGTTTTGTTAGAGTATCTGACACAGCTGCTGCCGGTGGTGGTGGTAACCCAGGAAGATTAACTGTAGAACCTTATGGTTTTGCTAATTTAATTGCTGCTGGAATTGCTGATAGTGCTAATAACAAAATATTTGTTTATGGTTCTGAATTCCAAAAAGGAACATCAACTGCTAACGGTGTTGTAGGTGTAAACACTTACGCTGCTGTTAACAATCCACAAGTAACAGTTACTCCTAGCTTTACTCAATTTTCTAACTCTCCTATTATCCTTAGAAGTACTTATAGCATCAATGGTTCTGACACAGCTCAGATCGGTTGGGTAGAAGTTTCTACTGAAGATGGTACTGGAGGATATTTATGGTACTTAAAAGCTGAGTCTGAAACTAGACTTAGATTTGAAGATTACCTAGAAATGTCTATGGTAGAATCTGAGTTATCTGCTGGAGGTCCTGCTGGATTAACTGGTCAAACACTTGGTTCGCAAGGTTTATTTGCTGCTATCCAAGCAAGAGGAAATGTACAGGTAGGATTTAGCGCTGCTTCTGGTTTAGATGCATTTGATGCAATTCTTAAAAATTTAGATACTCAAGGAGCTATTGAAGAAAACATGCTTTTCTTAAACAGATCTTCTAATCTTGATTTTGATGATATGCTAGGATCTATCTCTGGTGGTTTCGCTGGTGGTACTGCTTTTGGTTTGTTTGAAAATTCAGAAGAAATGGCTTTAAATCTTGGTTTCTCAGGATTTAGAAGAGGTTCTTATGACTTTTACAAAACAGACTGGAAATACTTAAATGATGCTTCTACAAGAGGTGCTCAAGTTGGACCTGCTTCAATCGAAGGAGTTTTAATACCAGCTGGTACTTCAACTGTATACGATCAGATTTTAGGTACTAACATTAGAAGACCTTTCTTACACGTAAGATATAGAGCTTCTCAGACTGACGACAGAAGAATGAAGTCGTGGTTAACTGGTTCAGTAGGTGGTGCTTTCACTTCGTCTTTAGATGCGATGGAAGTTAACTTCTTATCTGAAAGATGTTTAGTAACTCAAGCTGCAAATAATTTCGTATTATTCAAAGGATTATAAAATAATCCAACTATAATAATTATCCCCGTCAAACGGCGGGGGTACTTATTTTTTTTAAACTTTTTAATTATATTATATTATGTCAAAACAAAAACTAACTCAACCAGAAGGTTGGGAAATAAAAGATAGAAATTACTATCTAACAGGACAAAGCTCCCCATTAACTTTTACAATACCTAGTAAACATACAAAAAAACATCCTTTACTATGGTTCGATGAAGAAAAAGGAACTCAAAGAGAATTAAGATATGCAACTAATCAAGCTTCACCGTTCATTGATGAGCAAAAAGGAGAAGCTACTATGGGTCATATAATGTTTAAAGATGGTGTGTTATCTGTAAAGAAAGAAGAACAGGCTTTACAAAAACTACTATCTATTTATCATCCGTTAAGAATACATAGGTTCAAAGAATTAGAGCCACAAAAAGTAGCTGTTAACGAACTAGATGAATTAGAATATGAAATTAATGCATTAAACGCAGCTAGAGAAATGGATATAGAGCATGCTGAAGCTGTACTTAGAGTAGAGAATGGATCTCAGGTAAACAAATTAAGCTCAAAAGAAATTAAAAGAGATTTACTTTTGTTTGCTAAAAAGAATCCATCGCTATTTATAGAATTAGCTAATGATGAAAATGTAATACTAAGAAACTTTGGTATTAAAGCTACTGAAGCACATATCATAAAACTATCAGACGATCAAAGATACTTTATGTGGGCTTCTAACGGTAAAAAATTAATGACAATACCATTTGATGAAAACCCTTATTCAGCATTTGCTGCTTTTTTAAAGACAGACGAAGGTGTACAAATATACAAGTCTATCGAGAAAAAATTAAAATAACAGGTAATTATAATAACAGGTGGTCACTTATGTGGCTACCTGATTATTAACATAATAAAATTAACATGGCAATAAACGTAAATCAGGTTTATAGTACTGTATTAACAATACTAAATAAAGAACAACGAGGGTACATTACTCCTGACGAGTTTAATAAGATAAGCACTCAGTCACAATTAGAGATTTTTGAACAATACTTTGAAGATCTTAATCAACAGCTACGTGTGCCACAAGCCGATGTAGATTACTCTGATAGAATAGAAAATATAGACGAAAGAATAGCTATATTTAAAACTTTTGGTAATGCTACATATGATAATACTACTACTCCAACAAATCCCTTTTGGAATTTACCAGCTATAGATAGCTATGGTAATACAATTATATACTCAGGTGTTGAGCCTGTAAACCCTCCTTTTCCTTCAACTACTGTTTCTTTTTATAGATTAGGTACAGTAATTTATAATTACTTAGGTATTCCTACAGAAATACAAAGGTTACAAAGAAGTGATTATTATCAAATACAAAAATCTCCCCTTACTAAAGCTACCAATAGCTTTCCTAATTATCTTTACGAAAACAATAAACTTTACATTAGCCCTAGTACTATAGTAAGCGCTGGAGATATAACTGTGGATTTTGTAAGAAAACCTAGAAATGTTGTTTGGGGTTATTCTTTAGGTCAAGTAGGTCAATATATTTATGACCCAGCTACATCCCAAAATTTTGAGCTATCAGAATCTGAACAAACAGCTTTAATAATTAAAATATTATTATACGCTGGCGTTGTTATAAAAGATCCTCAGCTTATACAAGTAGCTGCTGCAGAAGAACAAGCTACAGAAATAAATCAAAAAAGTTAATACAATATGGCTATACAACCACCAAACGACGGATTAATAACTGAAAATGCACAACAGTATTTTCAAGGATCACAAGGGTTTAGGGGTGACGCTGGTAATAATACTGGTCAATCTTTTACTACAACTTTTGATACAGATCTTTATTTAGGCGATTGGGATCCTGCTAGTGTGGATTATGGGCTAAATAATTTTAAAATATATACTAGCCCTACAGCAATACCTGGAACATGGTCTGAATGGATTACAGCTTTTACAGTTACAAACGGTAAAACAGTTACTCTTACAGCTGCGCCAGGTGTTAATCAATATATAGTTGTACAGCTAAATATATTAACTGGTGGTAAGTATGCTTCTACAGAGGCTGAAAAAGCTTATGGCCAAACTACAGAAGATAATTATGGTAGTTATCAATACACTAAACTTAATGATGTAATCAATAATTTCTTGGTTGCATACGTAGGCGCAGGAAAATTAATTCCTAGTGTTAAAAGAACTGATGTAATTTTTCATGCTAAAAGAGCATTGCAAGAGTTTAGTTATGATACATTAAAAAGTATTAAATCTGCGGAGTTATCTATACCTCCAAGTTTAACTTTAGTATTGCCTCAAGACTATGTTAATTATGTTAAGTGTTCTTGGGTGGATAGACTAGGTATTTTACATCCTATTTATCCTGCTAACAACTTAACAATGAGTCCTTATTATACGCAAGCACAAGACTCAGCTGGTATACCTACTCAAGATAGTTATGGTAACGACATAGAAACTGAATCTAAAACTCAAAGTAGATGGCACACAGCTAACACTCAATTTATAAATGGATTTTTTAATTCAAATGATTTTACAAATGATATGTGGGCTTATAATTGGGATATGTTTGGATTTAACGGTGCTAGACTTGGCCAACAATATGGCCTAGATCCTCAGTATTCTCAAGTTAATGGTTGGTTTAATCTAAACGAAAGAGAAGGTAAAATATCTTTTTCATCTGATTTAGCTGATAAGCTTATAATTCTTGAATATGTTTCTGATGGTTTAGCCGCAGACTTAGATACAAAAGTTCCTAAGCTAGCTGAAGAGGCTATGTACTCTTATATTATTCATGCTGTAATATCTACTAGAATAAATCAACCTGAATATGTAGTTCAAAGATTACGTAGAGAAAAAAGTGCTAAACTAAGAAATGCAAAAATAAGATTATCTAATATCAAGCTTGATGATATAGTTCAAGTTATGAGAGGTAAATCTAAATGGATAAAATAACAATACATGGCTGAAGTTAAAAATGCTTTTATAAAATCCAAGATGAATAAAGACCTGGATGACAGGCTTATACCATCTGGAGAATATCGCGATGCACAGAATGTTCAGATAAGTAGATCAGAAGGTTCAGACGTGGGAGCATTAGAAAACGTATTGGGTAATAAAGAAATATTATTTTCTTCAGCTCAGTCAAGTTTTTCTACACTTGTAGGAGCACCTAACATTAAATGTATAGGTCAATTTGTAGATGAAAACAATACAACTATATATAGTTTTTGGACTGATTACTTTGATACACAAGCTGAAGATAAAATAATATATAGTCCTAGTGCTAAGAATTATATTTTAGCTTATAATATTAATGGTAATGATAATTATAAAGTTTTAGTTGAAGGTGCTTTTTTAAACTTTTCTCAAACAAATCCTATTATAGGTGTTAACATTATAGAAGGTCTTTTATTTTGGACAGATAATAGAAACCAACCTAGAAAAATAAATGTTAATTTAGCTAATCAAGCAAGTAATCCATCAAATACATATGTTGTTCCAACTTATTATACTGATGAAGATTCTATATCAGTTTCTAAATATAATCCTTACGAATGTATACAAGTTTTAAACGCTAGTACTCAAGGTGCTTCTATAGTTGCTACGGCTGGTTTAAATGGCAATGTTACAAACTCAAAAGCACTTACTTTAAATACACCAACTGAAGTAACAGGACCTATAACTGTTGGTTTAGGTGTTACGGGTACTGATGTAAAAAGTGGTACTATAGTTACCGAAGTAATAAGCCAAACCTCTATAAAAACAAACAAAGCTAATACATTATTAAATGCTGTTACGTTAAGTTTTAAAGGTTTAGAAACCACAATGTACGATGTTACATCTGAAAAATTACCTGATGGAACTACAAATAACCCGTATTACGATCAAGACTATGGAGGTGATCCACAGTTTTTAGAAGATAAATTTATAAGATTTAGTTATAGATTTAAATTTGATGATGGTGAATATTCTATATTTGCACCGTTTACACAATCAATGTTTATCCCTAAACAAGATGGTTATTTCAAAGGTGATGATGAAAAGCTTACCTATGAAAGTACTATTGTAGATTTTATGGAAAATAAAGTAACTAAAATAGACTTACTTATTCCACTTCCCGCAACAAGATCTGTATTACAAAACATAGAAACTTCCCCTATAAAAATTACTGAAATAGATATTTTATATAAAGAATCTGATGGCCAAGCTATAAGAGTTGTTGATACTGTTAAAGTAGAAAATAGTGCCCCATGGAATTCTAACATATTACAAACATCAGGCCCAACAGATGACGTGTTTATTTATACCTATGAGTCTACAAAACCTTATAAAACTTTACCTGAAAGCGAATTAATTAGAGTTTATGATAGAGTTCCTGTAAGAGCTAAAGCTCAAGAGTTAATGAGTAATAGAATAGTTTATGGTAATTTTCAAAACAAACACACACCACCTGCTTCATTAGATTATCAAGTAGGTGTTTCAGATAAATCTGCTGATTCAATAACATCAAGCGCTTATTCTACAACTGAATACCCAAACCACACTGTTAAACAAAACAGAAATTATCAAGTAGGTATAGTATTATCAGATAAGTTTGGTAGACAATCAACTACCATACTTTCTAATAATCAATCAACACAACTTGATAGCGGGTTTGGTGCTGATACCGTTTATAGTCCTTATCGATGTGATCCTACTACCACTGGTTGTGGGGACACTGTTGCACCAGCTTGGCCAGGTGAATCGTTAAAAGTTTTATTCAATGAAACAATAGATAGTAATTCACCCGCTAGTGTTAGCAGAGCTTTAGGAACACCAGGTTTATATAACTCTGATAAAACAAACGTGAATTATAATCCTTTAGGATGGTATTCATATAAAATAGTTGTTAAACAACAAGAGCAAGATTATTATAATGTATATTTACCTGGAGTAATGAAAGGTAATCCTGATGCTACAAGTGTAGGGGGTGATTTATCTAATATAGTTTTAATAAACGATAACATAAATAAAGTACCTAGAGATCTCAACGAGGTTGGTCCACAGCAAACACAGTTTAGAAGTTCTATTCAACTGTTTGGTAGAGTTGAAAATGATACAATAACAACTAGCACCAGTGGTAATGAACAATTTTATCCAGGTAGATTTTCAGATACGGTAAGTATTATACAAGACATGAGAGGTTTATTTGATGATTCTACTACAACTATAGGTCCTACAGTAAAACTAAATGGATTTTATAATGCAAAATCTAATCCTTTAATAGGTCAAGTTATTACGACAGAACCGTTTGGTGTGTTAGCTGATACAACCGATCCTTACGATACACTAGACAACTTAGCTATTTTTGAAACAAAACCGGAAGTTTCTAGGTTAGATATATATTGGGAAACCTCTACGTCTGGTTTAATATCAGATTTAAACACAGCTGTAGCCACAGACACGGGTGGTGTACAATCTACTGTTGGTTTTACATTTTCATTAAACGAAGGCCAAGCTGTTGGCACTTTGGTAGCAGGTCCTTTCTATGGTGAAAATATTGTTGGTCAGCAAATAGATAATGCAAGAATAAACATTAATCCTGTTCATGGAAAATGGTCAGTATTTAATTCTAATGGAGTAAACTTAACAGCTAAATTTGCTTTAGTTGAAAACGGTAATGGTACAGCAGCATCACCTTACTCATATACTTTAATAACAGATACTACTTTTTATTACGGGCCTAATGCTACAACTGCTGATAACTATACGTTTAGTTTTACATATGATGTTGGTGGAACTGAAACAACACCACCTGTTCAAACAGGGCAGCTAGCAAATATAGCGCCAACAATAGACCCTAGTACTGATAGCCCACCTCAAACGTGTCCTAGATCTTTAACAGTAACAACATCTAGCTTACCAGCTGTAGTAACTTTAACTGGTAAAAACGGTTCAGCAGACACAACTCAAGACACGGCTGACTTAGTATGGTCTATAGTTTCTCAAACACAAGGATCATCCGTTAATATATTTACCATAACAACTACCAACAATCAAGGCGTTATTACTGCGGCTACAGGTGCTGGAACATATGTTGTTGTAGCTAGAGTAACTGATGCAGGTGGATTAACGGCTGACTGTACTTTAACTATTACAATAGGTCAACCAGAGGTTCCTAGTAGATTTAAAATACCTTTTATGGCACCATTATATGATGGAGATGGTACTAGGTATTATTTTGCAAACAATTATACTAGCTTAGACGCTAACTCAACAATTACATCTCCTTATATTTACGGAACTTCTTTGACTAGCCCTGCAACAAGTAATTCTTCAAGAGCTTGTCCTATAGGCCAAAATGGTAATTATGTATTTTTAAGAGAAAAAATATCAGCTGGTTTAGGAACAGGTGAAGGTGCTTTTTATGTGCAGTTTTTTGCTGATTGTCCCGTAACAAGTAGTAATCAAATAGGATCTCAAGCTTTTAACCCTGCATCATTTACTATTGAGTACAGAGTAAACTCTTCAGCTACTTGGGCAATAGCTATTGATGTTGATGGCACCACAACTAATGCTAAAGCGCAATACAACGCTGGAGCCTCTGGTGTTCCAACAGGAGAATCAGGAATGACTAATATAGGTGGAAATGATAATGAAATGACTTTAGTAGGCTCTACTTCTGCATCGTCTGGTATAAAAAGAGTATTTGCTTTTGATTTAGCAGGTGAATATAGAATTACAATAGGTGCTATAGCAGGAGAAGTTTGTAATTATTTAAATTCTAATTATTGTACTTTAACAAAAAAACTTGATGTACGTCAGGGTTTTATATCAGGTGATTATAATTATGGAGGTGGCGTAGGAACTCCGCAACAATATCAATATACTGTAAACGGTAGTACTTATTATGCTAAAGAACATGTAACTAAGTATGTAACACAACTATACACTGATCTAGCTTTAACAACGCCCGCTACATTAACACAAGGTACTTATACTTTTTCTAGACCAAACGTAAATTGGGAGTACACTAAAAATGGATCATACACGGCACAATTTAATTCATCAGCACAAAGAACTACAGCATCTACGCCAGTGTTCTACTAGTAATAAAACAAATAAATAAGTGATAATAATATGGGAGCTATTGTAGAAGTAAAATACTTTAATTCTTTTCTTTTGAAAAAGACCTATAACAACGCTACAAGTGCACCAGGATGGAATGGTTCGTTTGGTATACCCACTGGTGTAAGCGGAGCTTACCCTGTATTTGTTACAAACACCGCTGCAGACGCTAACAGTTGGGCTATAGAAGAGTCTAGAATAAGAGGTGGATACAACAATACCAATATAGACTATGGTGTAAAAGCTTATTTAGTAGAAGATGAGCCTAATTCTTCTATTAGATTTAATTCTATGATTTACTCTGGAATATTTAACTCAAGAACAGGTATAAATGATTCAAATGTATTTTCTGTGGGTACAGATATTACTAAATCAGCAGATCCTATTAATGGATCAATACAAAAACTTTATGCTGAAGACACTGCGCTACTTATATTTCAACAAGATAAAGTAAGTAGAGCTCCAATAGACAAAGACGTTATATATAATGCTGAGGGTGGTGGTAGTTTAACTGCATCTAATATGGTTATAGGCGATATAATACCTTATGCAGGTGAATACGGTATTAGTAATAACCCTGAAAGTTTTGCTGTATATGGTTACAGAAAATACTTTACAGATAAAAACAGAAACTCTGTGTTAAGACTATCTAGAGATGGTATAACTGAAATATCTCAATATGGTATGATTGATTACTTTAGAGATCAGTTTGGTGCTTTAAACACGCAAACATTTGGTGCTGGTAAAGCTATAGGTGCTTATGATATATATAACAAACAATATGTGTTGTCTTTACAGCAAAGTCCTAAAGCAGCTAACGGTACGGTAAACCCTTCACCAACGACGGCTACACTAGCGTTTGATGAAAGAGTTTTAGGTTGGACTAGTTTCTTTTCTTATGTACCAGATCAAACTTTAAGTTTACAAAGTAATTATTATAGCTTTAAAACATTACCTGTTTATAATTCTGAAGGTGATATTACAGGGTATACTAACGGTGGATTCTACAAGCATTACGATATTTCTCAAAACAGAAATACATTTTATAGTACAGCATATGACTCTTCTATAAAGTTTGTATTTAATCCTAGCGTTAGTCTATCTAAAGTATTTAAAACAGTTAACTACGAAGGTGGAAATGGATGGGAAGTTAGTAAGTTTGAAGCAGCAAGATCTTTTGAGCTAGTTGACTCATGTAAGCCAGTATTAAGTTACAACGACGGGGCTTACGATTCCGCTACACCACCAAACGTAGGTACCGCAGCATTAGTGCAACCAATATTTCATGCAGGTTTTGTTAAAAAAGAAGGTAAATATTTTGCTAATTTAGTAAACAATAGTTTAGCTACAGCAGGTGAAGTACTTTTTATGCCTGATGTATCAAATACAATACCAAATCCTCAAAATCCAATGACTGGTGTTAAAGGTTACTTTGCAACTGTTACAATAGAATCAGACGCAACATCTAGGATCAAACCTATGGAGTTGTTTGCTGTTTCATCTGACTATATAGAGTCATCATATTAAATCAAATTAAATGAATACAAGAACATTAACTGAGTCTGATTATGAAATACTAACAGACTGGTGGAAAGCGTGGGGCTGGCCTGTAATAGTCAAAGACATGTTACCAGACAACGGAACAGGTGGTATAATGATAGAGAATGAAGGTGAAAATGTAGTAGCTGGATTTTTATACTGGAGTAATTCTAAAATGGTATGGCTAGATTGGATCATATCAAACCCTAAAACTAATAGGGATATAAGACAAAAGGCAATTAAAAAATTAATACTAACAGCAGAATCTATGACTAAAGAAGCTGGTAGTAAATTTATGATGTCAATAAGCAGAAGTAATAGCTTATTAAAAATACATAAAGAGTTAGGTTGGACTATAGATCCAGATCCTTCTCATGAAATGATAAAAGCAATAATTTAAAACAAAGTATATGGCAGTAGTAGCAGGTGCGGTTGGTTTAGCCGCGGGTTCATTAGGTGCGGCAGCGGTTTCAACAGCGGTAATAGGTGCGGGAGTTTCTGCAGTAGGTGGCGCAATTCAGTCTGGGAAAGAGCATAAAAGCATGCGTAATGCAAGAAACGCAAAAGAGGCTGCAGCATTTAAAGTAAAAGAATTACAAGATGCTAGGCAAACAATAATAAACCCTTATGCAGGTGTTAAAGATCTGTCTGGTATGGCTGAAGACTTAACTGGCTTAATGAGTAATCCTTTTGAAAGCTTAGGGGTTGCAACTCAAGCAGCTGAAATACAAGCTGAAGAAGCAGATATATCATTAGCTAACACTCTAGACATGCTAAGAGCTACAGGTGCTAGCGCTGGTGGCGCAACTGCATTAGCTCAAGCCGCATTAGCTAGTAAAAAAGGAGTTAGTTCTAGTATAGAACAACAAGAGGCTCAAAATGAAAGATTAAGAGCCCAAGGTGAGCAAGCATTAACACAAGCTAAGGTAAGTGAGCAACAAAGATTACAAAGTATTGCTATATCAGAAGGTCAAAGAACTCAACAAGCAGATGCTCAAGGAAAAATATTTGAATTCAATGCTCAAGAAGATAGGGATAATTCAGATATTAGTTATAATATAGCTAAAGAAACAGGTGCTGCTCAAAGAGAATCAGCAGCAAGATCTCGTAGAGATGCTGCTACCGCAGGTATATTTACAGGTGTAGGTCAAATAGCCGGCGGAGTTGCCGGAGCAATGCTCACCCCGGGAGCGGGAAAGTAAACGCCGGAAGCGGCGGCTTAGGCGGTACTTATAAAGATTACAAAGCAGGCGGAGGAACAATGGGTAGAAAGTTCTTTAGATCAATTAGATAAAAAAAATAATATGGGATATTCAGTACCAGGAGCCGATTTTACAGAATCAGATAAATTACAGGTTAACGTAGGCGCTACACTAGGAGCAATTGGAGCTAACGTTCTAACTAGCTTTACTAAAGCTTGGCAGGCTAATGCGATTAAAACAGAAAAACTTAAACAACTACAAGGTGATTTTACAGATCAAACAATTATAGCTAATAATGCTACGGCTCAACAAACAATTCAAGCTGGTCTTGATTCAGGTAAATTTAAAAAAGGCACTACAGTGTTTGAACAATGGTCAGAACAAATAGTTAAAAGAGGTGAAGATGCAACACAAGCTAGAATAGATATAAGGTTTGGAGATCTAGATGCCGCAGGTAAAAAAGAAAAACTAGATATTATAAATAGTTTTACTAACTATAATAAAACTAGTCTACAAAATATGGGTAGATACACTACTGATGTTTTAGATTATAATAATCCTGAAAATAAACAATTTATTACAGGTGATATGTCTAATGGTCAGTACATGAACAATATTGTTACAATGACCGCAGCAAACGGAGTAGATGCTGAAAAACAATTTGGAAAAGGAGCTACATCTGAAAGAAATCTTACTGTAGATGGCGACGTTAATATAATTTCTTCTTCTGTTTCAATACCAAAAAACAATGATTTTATTAAAAACATGAAAACTGGTAGTAGTGCTTTTAATGACGTTATAGCTACTGGTTTAGAAAATGGAAATATTATTGATGACGGCAATGGTAATTATGTTTTTAAAAGCAAAATAAACATGAGTGTGTATGGTACAGAAGGTGGTCCTGATTTTTTAGTTAACCACACGGAAGCCGTAGATCAAAATGCTCTTTTAAATAGAGCAAACTTTCTTAATAAAGATAATGAAATTCTTGACACATCTTATTTAGGTAACAACAAACAAGGTTTTGAAAGTTACAAAACAACAGCAAATACAGGTAATAACAATGTACAAACAACAGAGCTAGAGGTTTTAGATATAGGTACTTTACTAGGTAATGATTCATTTAAAACAGACATGGCTGCAGAGGTGAATACAATACTAAGACCCGGAAGATCTGCTAGGGCTATAGCTTCTGACATGGCTCATAATTATATAACAGCCGATATAGATTCATTTAAAAAAGATTTTCCTGGATTAAAAGATTATAACAGCTTTGAAGAGTTTTATGGTGGTACAGACGCTGATCTTAAAAAAAGCTTTACTAATAATGTTATAAGGGAACATATGTTTGCTAATATTTTTAAAGATCAAAAAATTCCAGGTAATAAAGATGGTGTTTCTTTTATATCAAGAGAGCTTAATGCAACAAAAGATAAAGAATTAATTGACTATCTTAATAATAATGGTGCTAAAAATAGTTTAGGTGAAGCCTATAAAGCTGGTGATATGGTTTATGGTAGAGAGATTATAGAGTCAGAAAAAATATCAGATACAGACGGTGGTTCTGTAAATGTTTATCAAAACATTTTAAATCAATTAAATGCTCCAGATGCAAAGCCAGAATTAGTTCTTTCAACTCCAATTCAAATAAAAGGTGGTAACAAAATACAATACGATCAAACCTCTGAAGTTGGTAAGCCACAATATGTTATTTTAGGTAGTGATAATCAGCCAATTGGTGAACCAATAACAGATATAGAGGTTGTTAAATTACAATTAAAAAGAGGAATTTAATAAAATAATAATATATGGAAATATATATAGTAGACGGTAGAGAACTTACTTTAGAACAGTTCGAGGCCTTAGCAAAAGAAGCTGGGTTGAGTACCGAACAATATAAAGCTTTATACAACGTAGAAGTAAAGACAGAGGATGTTGCGGGTCAGGGTGCAACTGTAACATCCACAACTCCGGGAGCACCCGAGAATTTATCTTTGGAATCACAATTGGCAAATACCAAATCGGATTGGGAAAAGTGGAAAAATGAAAATGAAGAAAAAGAAGCTAGAGGTTTAATAGGTAAATCAAGACTTTATCAGCAAAAGCGAGTAGACTTTATTAAAAAAGAAAAAGACTTAACAAATGCGATTAAAGCTTACAACTTAGATCCTGCTAATATAGATTTTAGTAAACCTGAAACTGTTATTAATCAAAATGAAGACAGCGTTAAAAACGCAATAAAAAAACAATTTCCTTTTTATAATGTTGAAGATGGAACAGCTGGTAACTTACTTAAAATACAAACTTCAGAAGGTTTTAAAGAAATAGATTTAAACCCTATATTTAGTAGTGATAAAAAACAAGCTTTAGAGACTATAAAATATTTAGAGCAAGCAGCTAAAGATATTGAAGATGAAGAAATTGTGGGTTTAACCATGAATAAACTAGCTAATAACATTAAAGAAACAGGTAATGTAAACGCTGTAAACACTTTGTTAAAAGGTAATACACCTTATCAATTTGAAAAAACAATAGTACCGGGTAAATCTTCTACAGGTTTACAAGGTGTATCTACACCTGACGTTGCCATGTATAATGTAGTAAAAGATGGTGAAATAATTAGCTCTTTGCCTATAGATAAAGTTGATGATTTTTTAAGAGATAATATAACTGAAGTAGAGTTTAATAAAATGAATAACACTTCTGTTAAAGCTTTAGAAACTGTAGCTGGTATGAGACGAGCTTATATGGAGCAAGAAAGAAAAAGCGTTGAAATTAAACCTGCTACTAAAATAAAATACTATAAAAATAATTTTGCTAAAGATGCTATAAAAGTTCTTGATGATTTAGGTTTTACAGAGGAAGATAAAGAAACAGTAGAAACATATATAGCAAATACTCAGAATCAAAAAGGTGAATTACAATTAGCCACAATACCTGGCATGGCGCGTAGACAAGGTGTGTCACCTAATCAGATAATAAAAGAACTTACTGCTTTAGAGGGTTTGCCAGATGAATTAAAAGAACGACTAGTTAACGCTGGATTTATTGATGCAATGAAATCAAGTGTTGACATTGGTATAAAAGATGTTGCTTTTAAAGAGGTGAATAAAGGTTTGCCTACCATGCTAGAAGAAATGTTAACTGAATTTGATAAAGGTGAATTATTAGATTTAGCTAATTATTATAATACAAAAATAGCTGGAATAACTTTAAACAAAGAGACTGGGGACATTACAGAAGTTGCTAAAATTGATGTAGAAAACTTAGATTTAGATGGTAGCATTAGAGATCAAATAAAAATAAGTGGTGATATTTCTGATACTAATAAGTTTATAATTAAAAGAGCTTATCAAAAAGATGAAAAAGAGGCTATAAAAGCTTATGAAGATTTTTATCCTGCTAAATTTGAATCACTAAATAAAGAAGTTGAAACCTTGGTAAATCAATTGCCTAAAGATGTTAATCTTTCTGTAGCAACAACGCCAAGCGGTCCTTTACTTAGCATAAAAGCTAACAGAAAAGTTTCATCTTCTGAAAATGAAACTATAAAAGATATAAGCGGAAAACTAGCTAGTATACAGAGCACATATCATAATTTAGAATTTGATAGAAAAAACTCTGCAAACAAAATAGCAAATAATCGTAATTCTTTTTACGATCAATTACAAGATGCAGAAAAAAATGATGATATAATAGCTACAGCTAATAAAGAATTTGGATTAGGTAACCTATTGGTTAAAGATGTTAATGATGCTTTTTCTACTCTTGCTCTAACAGTACCAACTTTGTTTGATTCTGAGTGGGCTATTGGTAAACAAAAGCAATTAAACGATAAGAATAATTATTACAAAACAATGACTGAGCCTGAGTTTAGCGCTGAGTATATTCTTAGAACTTTAGGTCAACAGTCGGCAAATATTACATTAGCACTAGCTACAGCAGGTGGTGGATCTGCTTTAGGATTATCAAATACAGTTGTAGCTAACACAATAGGTATAGGATTTGGTACTGTATCAGGAACTCAAACTTTTAGAGATTTAAATATAGAGGTTGATGTATACGAAGAAGCAGAAAAACAAGCTAAAATATATAAAGCTGCTTTAGATAAAGGTGAAATTAGTGAGTACAACTACACGATAGCTATGAGAGATATAAACACTACTCTAGCTATGGGCAAGTTAAATGATGGCCAGATAATGACTGCTTCTATATCTAACGCATTAATAGAAGGTACTCTCACTAGATACTTAGGCACAGCGGCTAACTCTATAGCTTTAGTTAAAAACTTTACTACTGTAAATAGAAAAGCATTAGCAGAAAACTTATACAAAGGTGGATTTACAAAAGCAATAAATTTAATAGGTAAACCTTTAGCTGGTAGAACTGGTCTTGAGACTGTAGAGGAACTAGGTATTTTTGCTGGGCAAAACTTTATAACTGATACAGCTATATTAGGTAGAGGCGCAGATAGAGAAACGTTTTTAAAAGGTGCTAACGAAACTTTTTGGGCAACTGTAGTTACAGCTGGTATGTCTCAGTCAACAGGTATAACTTATAGTGGTATGAATTCTATGGGTTTAATCAAAGAATATGAAAAAGCTTTAAATAAAAAAAGGTTTGCATTAAATGATCTTTCTTTGTCTATACAAAATGCTACAGATCCAAACATAAAAAAAGCTTTATTGTTTGATTATCAACAAGAATTAATAGGCATGGGACTAGATGTAGACTCAAACTCTGTAGATCTTTTAAATCTTACAAATGAAGATAGTCAAGGTAATTCTGATTTAAAAAGATTAATAGGTACTCAATTAATTAAACAAGATTATTTAAGAAGTTTAGGTATACAACCAGGTACAGACGCACAACAAATTTCAGCTATAGAAGCTTTAAAAAATAAATCAACTAAGCAAGAAAAAAAAGATATAGAAACTACTTTAAGTAGTCTTGATAATCAAATAAATAATATAAAAGAAAAAGGGTCTAAAGCTTCTAACTATGATGTAGCTAAAAATGCTTTAGGTGCTACTTATACTATTTATGATAATAAATTAAAAAACGATGTTGATTACAAAGCTGCATCTACAAAAGATAAGCTTGTAAAAATAATCAATGCAGTTAGAGTAGATACTATTAAAGAAAACACAGACAACGCTAAATCAGATCCTGCAATTGTTGAAGCTGTTGAAAGCAGGTATGCAGATTTAAATGACAAGCAGAAAGATAAAATCTATGAAAACATAGGTGCTAATATGGCTTTACAAAAAGGTAGAGGTTTTAGCAACCAGTTAAATATAGATAGACAAGCAGCGTCTATACTAAGCGATGTAAAAGGTATAACGGTTGTAGGTGTTAAAACAGATCAACAAATAGCAGACGCTATTGAAGAGGCTGGGCTTACAGGTAAAGAAGCTAAAGAATCTTACGATAAACTAAAAGAGGGTAAAACATTTGGTCTTGTTATAGGTAAAACTATAATAACGCAAAATGAAGATGCAATGAAAGCTGATCTTGACAAAGGTATAATAAGAGCAGGTACAGTTGTATTACATGAGCTTAATCACATCATTGATGACGCTAGGATAAAACCTGAAAACAGAAAAAAATATGCTGTAAATTTATTTGAAGCAGCAAGCACTAGCTCTAATAAAGCTATACAAGATATTCATAACGAAACAATAGACATGTTAAGTAGGATATATGGTGAAACTGTTATTACGGATTTCAAAAACAAAAGTGCTAAGTTTCAAGATGAGTATACTAAATACTTACAAGAACAATTGTTTGCGTATGAAGACGTTGCGCAGATAGAGCAAGATGATAGTTTTATTACTAGACTTTTAAACAGTACTAATCCTAATAATTTAAATACACCTGAAAAAGCTTTAAGCTATTTAGCTGCTAGCAACTCTGCGTTTAGAAAAGGTAAAGTATCTAGCTCAACTAAAAGAGCTATAGAAAGTTTTGAAGGAAATATAAATGAATCTCAAAAGTCTGATAAAGATATAAACAATTTAGCTATTGAATATAAGAATTTAGGTAGTGACTTAAACGCTCAAGGTAAATTTTTATTAGATACTAATTTTTTACAACAATATACTAATACAGCTTTAGCCGCTATGGGTTACGATGTAAGAGCGGGTGATATAACAACTGATGAAGCAACAAGTTTTGTACAAAAATCTTTTCCTAGAGTTATAAGAACATATAAACCTGAGACTGAAGGATCTTTTACTAACTGGGTATATTCAACTGTAGGTAGAGAAGGTAAAGGATTTTTTAAAGAAAAAATAGAAGCAAACAAAGATAAAGTTAGAATAACAGAAAAATCTCAATTTGTAAGTAAAGAAACAGCAGAAGATGCTATTGATTTAGAAGCTAGAAAAAAAGCAGAAGGCAAAGGTAAATCTTTAGTAGACCCAAGAAAACTACCAGGAGTACCAGCAGATATTGACAACCTTGTAGAGGTTAATAAAAATGAAGTTGTAATAAATCCTGAATCAAGATCTTATACTACAGATTTTAGAAGTATATCAGACAAGTATGGTTCTAAAATAGCAGGTGAAATTTATGGTATAAATCCTAGTAAACTTAAAAAAGGTGCTGATCTTACGTATGGTCAAAATAAAGTAGTTGATGGTAGAAAAGTAATTTCAGAAGCTGAAAGAATACAGGGTGATTATGTCAACGTTCAAGATGCAAAAAAACTAATATCTTTATTTCCTGAATATAGCATAAGCACACCAACAGCTGTAACAACAGAGCAAGGTCAGGAGACTAGAGTTGATAAAGAAGTACAGGGTAGATCATTGGGTATCGCACCAAGTGTTTTAGATTTTTTCTATGAAACTTACATTGATCCTAAAGCTTTAAACAAAGAAACTAAAAAAGACGCTATAACAAATCCTAAAGGTAGAGCCAAAGGAACATCAAGTCAACCATACGTTAGAAGATTAAAGCCTGAATTTATGGGTACCATAAGCAATGAGGCTATAGCTAAAGTTCAGAAAAAACTAGGAATTACAGGTAGAGGTGAATTTAATATACCACCTAAAGGTAAAGCAAGAACTGAGTTTGGTAGACTACTTATAGGGTTAGCAAATCTTAAAGGAGCTATTGTAGCTAATACAGTTGTAGATCAAAAAATACAATCACTTATTAATAAAGGTGAAATTAAATCTGCTAGAACTCCAGAACAAATTACAGCTAGTACAAGAGCTGGTAGAAGCAAGGTTCAATTTAGTGAAAAACTAAAAACAGGAAAACAAACTGTAGATGCAATGCTTGATTTTGCTACAAATAAAGATGCCGCAAGAATTTTTGGTGATCAAATATTTCTAAAAACATTTTTTGGTGGCGGTATGAATGCTGACGCTGGAAATAGAGGTGTAGTTTATAATATTATTAAAGACACATTTGAAGAAACAAGCAAAGGTGCTTTTAATACTGGCAGAAGCTTTATAGGATCACTTGAAAAGCTTAGGTCTGAATATGGTCCCAATGGTTCTAAAGGAAATAGACCTGATATAGTAGCAGCTACTGAAGCTTTAATTAAAGAAGGAAAATTAGGTGTACTAGCAGATATTAAAAAAATAGCTCAAAAAACATTAAATGAAGTTGGTAATGAGGTAAACCTTTCTAAGAAAGAGGTTGAAGATATTAATGCTATGAGAATGGCAATTGCTCCTCAAAATTATGCTAAATATACAAACTCTAATAAAAAGAATTTAAAAACTCTTAAAAAAGGAAAAAAATTAATACTAGAAAAGTTTAAAGAGTTATACGATTTAGATAATGATTTGCTTCCTGTTATACAATATTTATCTTACGCGGTTAATTCTAACAATCATCCGTTTAGAAATTTAGCAATACTTGAAGGAGGAGTTAAAAGAGGATATGAAGAGCATATGCTACAGTATAAACCCTTTGTAGAT
>Ga0181377_1000246_pt1 | contig 21225 bp, 20 predicted proteins | sample LowvirmetaG_9_FD_130160 | JGI IMG/M metagenome (GOLD analysis project Ga0181377, IMG submission 130160) | Marine viral communities from the Subarctic Pacific Ocean - Lowphox_13 viral metaG | ecosystem: Environmental > Aquatic > Marine > Oceanic | place: Subarctic Pacific Ocean | collected...
ACGCAGACTAAGCATTGCCTCATCTACGGCCTCCGGAGCATCGGCTTGGTTTTGCTTGACCGTGTTGATAACTTGTTTAGGCGTAAGTCTGCGCCCGCGCTTGCCGGTTTCTAGGCCAACGTCCTCGGCAGTGATGCCGCGCTCAGCAACCTTTCCCGCCTTGCGCTCTGTTCGGAATGGTGTCCTGACAACGTCCCGCTCTCGCCGGCCCACAACGCCAGACTGAATGCTGTCAACCAAGCCCTTAAACGACTCGACATCGTTGTCCTTGGCGATGCCAACCAGACCCTTGAAGAAGTTGATGATCTTATTGAAGATAGCTCGCGGCTTGCCTGTTGGCTTCTTAACATCGCCATCCATGACCACGCCGGTAGTCAGCGCGTCTGAAATCATCTCAGCAATCGCTTCTTCTTGTAGCTTCACGGCGCTAATTTCGCCGTAAGTGTCTACTGCCCACTGGCCGTATGTCTTCCCCTTTCCCGGCTTTTGATACTTGCGGCTGAGACGCTCAAGCAAGCTGTATTCTTCTGCTGTGAACAAGTCCATAGCACGGAGTGCGTGCAGGATTTCGTGGTTCATTATTTTGGCAACGGCCTGATCGTAAGACATGCCGTTATTTACATCAGCCATCACAGCGTCGAGGCCAACCTGTATGACTTTGGCGCCGGCTTGAGCGGCGCCATCGACGGCACCCCTGCCATCGCGGTCTTTAATTGGCATGATATAGATATTGCCGTCAGAATCACGCCGAGCATCACCTACGCGCTCCACCATGCGGGTGGCATACTGATCGTCGATGCCAAATCTTTTGAGGGCATCACGCAGTTGTTGGCCCAGCGCAGACTGATCTAAATCGTAGGGAACAAGCTCTTGGCCCTCTGGCACGCCCTCTTCGGCACGCTCTATCGGACGCGCAGTGCGACGAGCCTCTTGCTCTACCCTGTCAAGCTCTGCTTGCGGCAGTCTTGCGCTGGGAGCGCCTTGATTGAGGGATCTGGCTAGCTCTGGGCTAATAGCGCCCCTTTGCACCAATGCCGCTAAGATTGCAGAAGGGTTAAAGCCAGCCGGCGCACTAGCGCGATCCTGCAAGGAATCCGCTACGTCTTGTGGTATGACCCCCCTTTCTACGAGGTCGCCCAGAACCCTAACAGGATCAACCTGCATGGGGCGATCCACTTCGGTTTGGCGCCGAGCAATACGCACAAGGTCTGCGTCTGGCGTCTTAGTGCTGAAGTCTGGGATGGGGGTGGCTTGCTCTTGGAAGCTGGGTAGCTTTCTGATCCTGTGGTACAGATAGCGCCGCTCGTTCGGGGTGAGGTTGTCTAAAGGATTTTTCTTGGACGGGGTTTTGCCGATGATTCTTTTTATCAGGCCACGGAAGGCTTCGGAATCAACCGTTGTGTCAAACCGTTTTGTGGCTAACAAGTCAGTAAAAGCGCGATCTGAGGCGATCAGGTTATCAAACGAACGGCTAAATGCTGTCAACGCTTGCTGTCTGCCAAGCGCAGGCTGTCGGGGTCGGGTAGGGTCTAGTGTGGCAGACGGAGTGACAGGCTCTGGAGCGCCAAACGCCAAGAAGTCTGCGTCTTTTGCCGCCAGAACATCACCAAGGCTACCTATGTCACCCTTGTTTGCGGCGCGAATCTCCTCCAGCGTAAACACCTCGGCTTCCGCTTCGTCGCGATTAGCCTTTTGCTGATTGATGACGCTGGCAATGTCTCTTCCTATTGCAAGATTCGCATCTTCTGCACTGATAACCCGTTCTTGCGGCGAGGGAATAGATCGACCAAGGCGCCTAACCTCATCTGCCTGTTGTTCTGTGTATTCAATGCCTGAGCTTTCTACGATGTACTCGACACCAGAGCGTTTTGCGAGCGTCTGGCTTGCGTCAGTCAGTCTGTTAGCAAGCTCTTGGGCTACAGTAGGATCATCCAGTACAGGGCCAAACTGCTCTCCATCAATCTCCGCGAAGAATTGATTGTCTAGCGAGCCTACTCCAAACACCTTGTCGGCAGGGAGGCGTGAGCCAAGTCGGGTCACAACCTGACCTGCCATCTGCTCTACAGGTAAAGATGTGTCCACAGCCGTGGGGTCAATGGGATCTTCTCTAACCTCGGGAACCTGTGTAAGAGGATCAACAGCGGTCTGCATGCGGTCCATGCTCTCACGCCGCGCTTGCTCTCCCGCCTCAAACTCGTCACGAAGCTCTTGCTCTTTAGCAATCTCCTCTTCGGTCATCTCTTCGATTGGCTTGGGGGCGCGGCCTTTGCGTCCCTTGAGAGGCGTCTGAGCAAGGCCGATAGCTAGATCAAGCACAGCACCAGCACCGCCGCCCAGAGTGAAGTCATCCATGACGCTATCAGCAATCTTGCGATCTGGGTCGTAGATGGCGAGGGTGGTGAGGTCTCTGGCGATACCTTGACCTACTTCCTGCACGCCTTCTTGGCCAGCAGAAATGACCATAGACTCTATGCGCCGGAGGAAGGGATTGGCTTCTGGTCTGTCAAAGAAGCCGCGAGGCAGTCCTTTGAGGATTCTGGTGGGGATACCGAGACGCTCCAGCATACCAAGGCCGACATCCGCGCCTTTGGCTGTGAGTCGCTCTGCTGTAGATAGAGCTTCGCCAGTGCGCTCTTCGTACTCGGCGCGATCCATGCCGCCCTCAGAGACAGCAGGGCCGATCATAGTGGCAAGCTGAGTGGCGCGGGCGGCGGCACCGCCGGGGATGAACAGAGATGCGACCATCGGCACCATCTCGCCAACCACCTCGCCTAGCTGGGCGCCGTAGTTTTCGTCGTAGGCAGGGTCATACGCTAACTTGTCAGCAACAAACTCATCAACGTCTTGCTGGACTTCGCGAGCCGCCTCATCATCAACGCCCGGAATTAGCTCAGCCAGACCAGTGCCCACGCGGACAAGTCCGGTCCCAACGCCGCCTACAAATCGCTTTCCTGCTTCGCCAACAGAGCCGAGGAAAGTGGTGTCGTCAAGATTCATGCCGCCCATGTGGTCAGCAATTTCTCCGATGGAGTACCCAGCAGACATTGCGCCGCCCACATCAAACTCACGGCTCTGAGAGAGATGATCTACGATCTCTTGGTCTGAGTAGCCAGCCCGTCTAGCTCCTGCAATATCAAATGCCACAGAGATTAACCTTGTTCGAAGCTAGCTAAAGATGGCTTTCCTGCTCCGCCAGACGGCGGGGGCATGGTGGGTATATTTGTGACTCCGAATGACGGGGCGTACATGGTTAGATACTTGCCCATCAACGCCTCCACCATAGCCTGCCTCTCTGGGCCGCTGGTCAACGCTTCGCCAGCCGCCGCTTCAACCAATGCGCTGGCAGTTCTAAACAATTCATTTCTTCCTATACGAGCGGACTTCTCTAGCTCATTGTCATATCGCTTCTCAATGACTGCTAACTGATCGTAGAATTGCTTGGACTTCTCACCTCTAGCGATGTCCTCACGTCCAGCCTGATACTCAGCCAAACGCTTACGGATATCCAAGGCTTGCTGTTGCTGAGCGCCCTTCATTCCAGCCGCTCCAGCGGCAGATATGCCCTTAGACAGATCGCCGCCAGCAATGCCAGCGCCAAGTTGCATCAGCATGTTGGCTTGGGTCATCCTCTGAGACTGCTCAAGAATGTCATCAATATCCAGCTTGGGTGGTGGTTTGGCTTGGGTCTGCACCGGGCTATTGCCTTGCACTGACTTGTCACCAGCACCAAAGTTTGCGAAGTAGTCGTCCATGACGCTGAAGTCCATGTCAGCATCGCGGTCAGTTACATTCATTACCGACTCGTAGTCGGTGTACGGAAATTCAGGCTGAGTACCGCTAACATTTCCTGCGGCAAGGAGGGGGGACCGAGCGTCAGGACTGCTTGCATCAGAATGGCTTTGCTGGGCAAAAGCCAGAATGTCGTCTAGAGGCGCGGCAGGCTCCAATCCGGGCTTGCTGGAGCGCCCACGCCCTCTAGCAATAAACTCCCTATCCCTAGCCCTGCCTTCGGCAAACCGATCTGACAGATCACCAAAAAACTCCCCGATTCCAGCGCGTCTCGCGGTAACCCCTTGGTCATACTCCGGAGGAAGCATGTTGGCCATTGGCCCTCTTGGAGAGCGAGGAAGGCTTTCTGGAGCACGGCTTGGTACTGGGTTCGCCCCAGTCAGCATCTGAGGCGTTATTTTTTGAGATAGGTCTGGAGTGGCATACTGATCCTCAAGCTGACGTGTAAGGGCTGACGCCATTGGTTCCGTCATTCTCTCAGGCACAGGCTCCGCACCAGTCAGCATCTCCGCCGTTAGCCTTTGAGATAAATCTGGCGTGGCATACTGACCTTCAAACTGACGCGCAAGAGCAGAGGCCATTGGTTCCGTCATTCTTTCAGGCTCAGGCTCACCCTTGAATCTGTCAAACAAGCCCAAAGCATCTGCCGCACGCACAACCATCGGCCCTTTGTAGATATCAGATCCGCCCGCAAGCATAGGCATGCGAGCCTCCTTAGATTCATAAGGCTCTCGGTCAAGCACCTCTCTCATCTCAGGTATCATACTTGTAGATTCATAAGGATCTCGGTCAAGAACCTCTCTCATCTCAGGTATCATGCTCGCGCTCATAGTGCTGGACGGCATCTCACCCTGACCCGCTTTAGCTTGGATGTAACTTACCGCCTCTGGGCGACTGGGGTAAGTTCGGCTTACAAAGGCAAGCACATCCGCATATGACATATTAGAGTTAAGGAGTGCGTCTAACTGATCCCTAATTGTCGCGCCAGCGAATGGGGAGCTTGGATCAGCGCCTAACGGACTAATCCGGTCAAGGAATCCAGCGGTGGTTTTGCCGTTAGCCATTCTTGCAATGCCCCCCTGCGCCATACCCATAGGCTGTTGAGGCATCATTCCCATAATGCCTTCCTGCACTATCTGGTCTTTTACAGACGGCATAGCCTCTTGTTGCTGTGCCTGATACCGCTTACGCATATCGGTACGGCGCTGAATCTCTGATACCACCAGAAACTGAGGCACCTGACCGCTAGGCATTTGTGCTTCTTGGGTCAGCGCCTCGTCTGGCAAACCCTTGATAATATTTTCTGCGTCAAGGATGTTCATTAATTAGCCCCCAAAACCGCCAAGTGCGTTGTATAGTCCTACCCCTGCAATGCCAGAGCCAAGTAACTGCTGTGTCATGCTGGGGGTGACGCCGTATGATTGTGATATTTGTCCCGGCGCAATCGGCAGACCCTGTAGCATGGAGCTATAGAATGCCAACTGCTCTTTCGGGAATGCCTGCTGTCGCAAGAAGTCTGTGTAGCCAACATCCAAGCCGCGCTGATGTAGCTCTCTCTGGATCTGGCCTGCTGTCTGCATTGCTCGCAGACGCTCCATCTCCTGAGCCTGACGCTGAGCTACGAAGTCGCCCATCATGCCTGCCGCCGCAAGTTTTTGCTGACCACCGGAAAGAAGCTGACCGTATGCGCTCTGACCAATTTGAGCCGCCGCCCTTGCTTGATCTAGGTTCATACTCTCAGCCTGACGCCGTGCCGTTTCTGTCGCCAGAGCTTGCTGTTGACGGAAGGTCTCAAGCTGGGCCTGCGCCGCACGATCTGCCTCAAAGCCTCGTACAGCCTGCTCGTAAGCAGACTGACTGCCACGGGTCTGGATGTCGCCAAGCTGTTGGCCCAAGTTGCGCTCACGCTCTGCCTGCATAATGGCTTCGCGGTAACCGCCAAGACTGCCGATACCAGCCGCATCCAAGCCAATCTTTTGGCCCATGATGTCGGACTGCCGCTGAGCTTCACGCTTCTCTACATCAACAACAGCCTGTTGATATGGACTCATGTAAGGCTGAACGCCGCCGCCCTTGCCTGTGTTAGCCAGAGAGCGGGGAACAAAGCCCACCCCTCGCGTTAGGCCAGATAGGTATGATGGCTGTTCTTGTGCTCGCTTGGTGACTTCCAGCATTGTGTCCGCATAGGGAATGCCTTGGCCTGCCTGTGTCGCAATGTCACCTGCCGCCATTAACTCTTCAGGAGTACCAGAGACGCCAAGTTGCTCAAACCTACGCATCGCCTCTTGCTCTGCGGGAGCGAAGTATTCAAGGCGCTGATCGGGAAACGTTTCGTAAGGTATGGACGCTTCAAAACCGACACGCGCCAATAGGTCTTGGTAAAATGGTTTGGCAAACTCAGGTAGGTTTGTTTGAGTTACCACTGATTCACTTGGGCCGCTTGAGCCTCCGCCTTTACTCATCTTCTATTCCTTTTTCGTAAAAAGCTGATGACTTAGTAAAACCATCTTCTTTAAGAAACTTCCAAAAGCCAAAACGAGCCACCCCTTCTATGCCCTTGCAACCGGATTGCTTGGCGTAGCGGGTTATGTTTTTGAGCATGTCTGGATACCACAGGTCAAAGTTAAGTCCGCCCAAGAAGTGCATGGACAAAAACTTTTTTCCGGGGTAGTTTGTGATCTCGGTAGTTACCGCGCCCCATATACGATCTTCATCGTAAGCAATCCAAAGCTGGCTCCTGCCGTTACAGATGACTGCGAGCAAATGCTCCATCGTCCACCTGCCATTGGCTATATCTACTGCCTGCTCCAGATACCCCCTTACCTCTGGCCAAACATCAAAAGCATGTTCTGGAGGTACAAGGGTTGTCTTCATCCGGGCATAATTCCTTGAGCGTTAATTGCGGGTGGCTGTTCTGCTGTTCCGCCTCGCGCCATGCGGACCCTTTCTAACATAGAGTCTAACTCTTCAGCGCCAGCGTCTGAGCTTCCGTCGCCAAGATCGGACACAACGTCAGCGGGGACAATATATTCTCCCGGCGATACAGCTACCGGCTGAGAAGCCCCGATCATTCCGGGTATCATATCATCCATTCCGCCGCCTTGACCGCGAATCATGCCTTCATTCTGGGCGTTCGGCGTCACCATGCTGAGTATCATTTCGCGCACTTGACCAAACACCTCTGGGCCATACTTGCCCAAGAACATCTGGATAATCTCATCTGCCTGTGGCGCGCCACCCAAGAGTGCAGATGCCAGCATGGTTACATCTTGCTCACTGGGGCTTGCCGCAAATGCTGAATCTACCTCAGCAATGCCTCCTGCTGGCGTCTGCCTTGGGCCAAGAGAGCCTACCAGCGTTCTTCCACCCTCGTTAAACCTAATTCCACCCCTTCCAAGTCTGGCCATAGCCGCCTTAATCGCCTCATCCTCTTCTGCCTCTGGGATTCTGGCTGGGTTTGGAATCGGAGTTTCTGGGATTCTGGCTGGGTTTGGAATCGGAGTTATAGCGGGTTGTGGCCCGCTCCCTCCCTTGCCTCCCATTGCGGATATAACCCCGTCTCCTATGATTTTTTCAATCTCGGAAGTTGACTTTGGAGGTGGGACCGGAGTTGCTTGCGACGGTGTAGCCGGCGCCATTGCCAACTGAATAGTCGCTGGATCAATGTTAATGCCGGGAATGCTTGCAATCCCATCCGCTGGCTTGGTTTGGCGCCGAGACGGGGTCGCGACAGCTTCGCTTGCCGTGTCAGGCATAGTGGATGGGGCGCTGACATCAAATCCGGGCAAAGCAGGCGCATTACTCTGAGAAGACTTCGCGGTCGAGGTGTCCGCAGAACTGGAGGCGGTTGAGTCAGACCCATCACCGTACATCCAGCCAAAGTCATCTTGCGTCATGTATGTGTCAGGATTGTCACCAGAACCTGCGTTCCAATCACTCATCCCTACCGCCGCGTTGTCGGAGCTTGGCATACTGCCGGTTAGCCGAGCCATCCCAAACTTTTCGTCTTCCGACATCAGGGCGGGGTCAATAAATGCGGCAGACTTTAAAGCATGGTCTTGTTCCCTATTGTATTTCTCGTTATATTTTTCCTGACTCATATAGTTGTGAAGCGCACCGTCTTTGTAGTAGATGCCCTCGCCGTACATACCCCTAGAGCCGGGAATGATAAAGGGGTCATCACCGACGCTTCCTAGCACCCTTTCATTTGCAACGTAGTATCCGTTTGGAGCGTCAGTTCCATCTAGAGCGGTCTTGCCTGCGTAAACACTGGGGTCTACGCCAGCAATAGAGGCCATGTCGTAAGCAATAATCTTGCCGTCTACGATCCTGTAATACGATCCGCCGCTAGATGATTGAGACGCCCCGCCAGAGGCAGGGCCAATCGTGCTAGAATATCCGCCGTCGCTAGGGTACGAACTGCCGCCGGGAGAGCCACTGCCAGAAGCTCCTGCGGAGCTACCTTCAGAAGACCCACCGGATGACCCAGAAGACCCCCCAGATGATCCAAAAAACCCGTCAGATGATCCTCCGGTCGCGCTAGGAGTGCTTGCTGGAGGTTCCTCATCTACAGGCTCAGCGGGAGCATTCGCTCCGCCCATGCCATAGCTAGCCAGAGTTCTGTAGTAGTCCTGTAGTTGAGATAGGTACTCGCCACGCTGAAGAATCGGATCAAAATACTGACCGCCTGACTCTACACCCTCCAAGGTGGGACGGAATGCCCTGTTTGGTATAAACGGTGCGTTCGGATCATCTTGGAAATACTGAAACTCAGGCTCAAATCCAGCCATGTAATCTAATGGGCTAGCGACCGTGTAGTTTTGTCGCAATCTACGCTGTATCTCTACAGGATCTATGTCCTCAAGGGTGCCTGCGGGGGCGGTGTAACCAAAAATGTTTGTATTGCCCAGCAAAGCGGCTACTGCACTTCTCTCGCCTACAGGCTCTGCCGCCTTGATAGATCGCTCGCGCTGTGTTCTGAATCTTTCGCGCCGATCGTAATACCGCTCAAGAAAAGACTGCTCTTTAGGGGTAAGTATTTCGCCGGCTTCCGCCTTCTGAAGCGCCTTGTACTCCTGAGTATCCTCTGGGTTGAGTCCCTCTTTAATGCCATAATATCCGGGCGCAAGCATGTCTACGCCGTCTTCGTCGAGCACTTCAAACTTATCTGTTACTTTTGGAGTCGGATCGGCAGACTCTTCGCCTTCGCCTTCGCCTGCCGCACCGTCCGATGAAGTGCCGTCGTAATACGCTGACGCATACTCGTCAAACGAAATGACGTTGGGGTCTATAATCCCTCCCTCAACAAGTGCGTCATATAGTTGCTTTACAGAAAGACCGGGGGCAGGGCCTCCTCGGTCCATTCTGACTATGCCGCCCTCGGCGGCGTATGTGCTTGGAGCCGCGTAGTCGCGGGTCCGCTGACTCATCTGAGAACGGTAAGGGCTATCCCCTCGCGCCACTCCGGGCTGAGCCGCCGCGTATGCTCTCTGGAGGTCAGCGCGTGACTCGCCCATGCTGGCCTCCTCCTCTTCCATGAGTCTGCGCTGTTGCTTCTTAAAGTCCTCTTGCGCCGCCTCTCCAGCTTGAGCGCCCTCCAGAACACCAATGCCCATTATCTGGCCGGTAGTGCCAAATTTATCTACAACATTCTGAAAGCCTTCACCGATCCTAGAGCCACTCACTGCCGTGTCAAACTGGCCTACCATGCCGGGAGCTTCGGATACATACGGTGCTGGTGGGGCGCTTAATGCGGCAGATGCGTCCTGAGCAATTTGTTGCGATTGAGCAACATAATCGACCGGAGGCAAAGTACCTGCCGCTTGAGCGGCTTGTTGCCCCGCAGTTTGCGCCTGAGCTAGAAAATCTGTGCCACCGGGAGGAACGAATCCTTCCGCCAGTGTTGCTGTTGACAAGTTTAGGCCAGAAGTAGCGGCGTCCGTTGCTCCAGCGGCTAATTCGGCGCCTGTGCCAAGAGACTCGGCACTTGTGGTGGCAACATTTATCCCTTCCTGAGCGCCTTCAACCAAGCCGCCGATACCCTCAGCAAGACCGCTACCCAGACCGGCTGTCAGGCCAGAGAGCAAACCCCGCTTGAGGTCTCCTGTCACTGCCGCTGTGCCGATACCTGTTAGCGCCGCACTGCCTAAAGCGCCCAGACCCAGCTTAGTTCCAAGCATGCCCAGTGCAGGGGCCAAGAACGGCAGGAACGCCTCTGGCTGTCCGGTTACTGGGTTGATCGTCAGGTTTCCCGTGGGGGAGAGCGATGCGATGCCCGCAACCTCAACTGGGTTCATGTGTACCAGCATGGAATCCCCGTAGCGTCCGTACTGGGCCATCTGATCCATCATTGGCTTTGCTGGGTATTGATTGTTCATTAGCTAGTCTCTACACCGAATAAGTTGAAGCTGACATTGGCCGCGCTTGAGTACACTTTTACCACGTCTTTTTGGCCTAAGCACAGGCCAATCACCACCGTTCTGGATGTGGTAGCCGCCAAGTCTTCGTCATAAAAAATAAACTGCTTGTCATCTGCTCCAGCATTGTTCACATGCACACTCACGCGGAAGGTAATTCCAGACCCTCCCCGGTTGCATACAACAAGTGAGCTACAAGTAGTCTGCGTTAGGTCGGGCGCTGAGTACAGCGTCGTTGTGGTCGTTGCACTCACATCTACCTGACCAAGAACCTTAATCGCGTCAGCCACTTGACGCCCCCATCAGCAGAAACTGGAACCGCCTAAGAGCCAGCGATGAGTCTTTGCTGGTCTTGTTTCGATTGGCGTCCACCTTCGCATCAAGATCCTGAAAGCTGTTTTCTATCGTCCGGCGAGTTACCTGTTCGTCTCTTGCCAGATATTCTAGCGGTGCAACAGGCAGAGGTCTCGTTGCCATTAGCGTCTCCCGTCCGTTCTAATGCCGAGCCGTAATGATCCCACTGACCAACCGTAACCCAAGCCGCTTGACTCAATCCGAATGATTGACTCTCTCGATCTGGCTCGGACGTGCTCCTGCTGTGATGAGCTTGTTACTGTCGCTGTTGACAGTGTGGCGGGCGTCTCCAGTGGGAAGTTTCGCCCCTTAAATACAATATCAATACTGGCGTTAGATTGATCTCCAAGCAACGTGAAGTCGGGGATCACCCTGTTTATCATCATCAGTGAATCGCCATCACCAATGCCAATGTCTCCCGACTCCACATACGCCACAAGTTCTGATCCGTCAGCGTCATACCCTATCTCTTGCGTATACAGGTAGTTCGTCAACACATTGTCGATGTCATTAGTAGCCGCAATCGGGTACTCATGGAGCGGCGCATTAAAGTACGCTCCTCGCTCTAGAGTTCCTACGGCCCAGACGTTTTCCACATAATTGAAGGAGACGTAGTTCGTGATATCTGTGTTACCACTGCCGACTGGGTAATACCACGTTACTTCTGAGTAGTCAGGATTAGTGGTCGCAAATACCTTGTAGATTTGGTCTTTGTTTATGTTGTCAAAAACATATCGCTCTACCGAGCAGGGCATTCTTTGCACTGCACCTCGATAGATGTAGAAGCCGCCGGGGTCCATGAAGTACATGGTGTCGCCAGCAACAATCGCCGCCTTTGGTGAGGCAAACGCCACATTCTCCGCCACAGGTGTGAACGAGAAAATAAAGGGGGCGCCCACATACCGCATCGACACTAGGCCATTGTCGGTGCTAATTAGTATTTCTTGACGAGTCTTGATGGCGCCCACAATCGCGGTGCCTGATGACAAGACCTGACCGCCAGCCGAGTTTGTTGCTGTGGGCGTCCAGTCTACCGCGCTTTCTTGATCCGACCAGCGCACCAGTAGCGGGTCAATCTCGCCTCCGCCAATCGGGTTTACGCCAAAACAAATGACATGCCGATCTATGTCAGAGACCATCACTTGGAGGGCGCCTGTCGGAGTGTTGCTTGCCCCTCCAACAGAGCTAAGCGCCACGCCTCGCGCCTCCACTCCGGAAGATTTGTCCCAGTAGTAGACCCTTCCCGCTCGCGGGTTAAATATCAGGTCATCGCCAAACGCATCTTGGCTGTATATGCGTAACTGGTTGGTTGCGCTGATCGTAGAGCTAGCACCCCATGATCCAGCGCCCCACGGGTTTACGCCCCATCCTGTAGAGCGAACATAGCTATTTAGCCCGACATTTATCTGGTAAGCCGCTGTAACCGATCCGCCGCCATTCGCCGTGTCACTAGAATTGGCGGTCACTGCTGATCCGCTCGTATCTACCGCACTTATCGTGTAGGTGTTGACGGTGAGCACAACCGCAACTTGATACTCTTGGTTTAACACTGCGGCAGTAATATTGCCGCCTAACGACGCGGCGCCAGAAAATGTTACAAAGTCACCGGATACAGCGCCGTGGCTGTTGTCGGTCACAGTGATCGTGGACGAGCCATTTGTTGCGGCAAACGTCGCCGCATTCGTGGTGGTCGCCCTGATCGGTGTGATGTCGTTTAGTGATCCACCCTCCTCAATGTAGAACTTGAGGTTTGTCCCAATACCGAGAAACAAGGAGCCGTCTTTGGTGCCCCAGTCCATAAGCGAGCGGCACACGCCCTTGACAACACCCGCGATGTACTTTTCCCAGCCGCCGATTTTTTCGACGCGGCCCTTTCTGAATCGTATCTTGTCTGAGTCAAACCACCCAGAGTCCGTCGTATACTGAGTGCCTTCTTTATCAACACCCGGATTAAATGCAACTTTCGATAATGGCATTTCTTGGCCTCAATAAGTCCAGAGCACCGGCTTGGTTGATCTAATGTCCACATGCACAAATGTTTTTGCTACGCCTATCCCGCTAAATCCCATAGACAATGCGTTTTTCACCAGAGTCATTCTATCGGCGCCATTCTCAACCCGAATGTCTGCGGCTACGCCTCTTGCGTGAGTGCCGGGACCATTAGGCTTGTCTCTTTCTGCGCTATGCTTGGCCGACCTGTATCCAGATGTAATAGAAAATGGAAAGCCGCAAACCCCCCGAAGCTCGTCTAGCGCATATAAGAACTCGGGCTTCATGTCATTTTCGCCCGTCTCAGAACAATCAAACTCAGACGAACTAAAATACTTGTATGTCATTCTTTTCTTCCGGAACCTAAAAACAATCCAAACGAGGCGGTAAGTGCTCCTGTCATTACAGAAACTAATGCCGCCTGCTCTGGATGTGGATCAGGAAGATCCATAAACCAACCTACGACCTGATAAGTCATGATTAGCATCGTAATCATCAGCATGCGTGGAATGATTCGTAGCTGTTCAAGCCGGTCAATCATTGTTGCTTCTTGAGCTTCATCAGCTTATCTGCGCCGCGAATGCCAAAGCTGGCACTAACTGCAAGAAAAAGAAGATACTGATACCAATCAGGAAGAGTATCCAAAGCCCTAAAACTAGCGAGCACCCGATCAACAACACCGGCATCATTAACCACAACAGAGTATCCAAGACAAAACAGAGGGACCGCGAGCACAAGAGTCCAAAACTCATCCTTCCAGCTTGAGGCTGAAGCGCCAGCCATTTTGCTTTCCCAGTCTGCATCATTCTGTATTACCTGAAGTTTTGCCTGATGCTTGGCCTGAGCCTCTTCTTTTTTATTGTTAAGGTAGCCCCCGATCAGGCTAGTAATCGGAGATATCAGCGCCTGCCAGACCACTACTTGTCAGCCTTTTCATCTAGCTTTTCAAGAATCTTATCTAGCTTGTCTTTGATTTCCCTGATTTCTCGATCATGCGATTGCCTTGCCATGTCGGTTTCTGTGCGAAGAACCGCCAGTTGCGTGGCGTGATCTTGCTGACGGACAAACATCAACCAAAGAAAACCCGCTATAGGCATCACAACCCATCGAAGCACTGTCTCCAAAACGTCCACCTTACTTACCACTCGCCATAAGTTGAGCCGCTCTCCGCAGATCCGCACGGTGAGCCTTTTCGCAATGGCCGGCCTCAAACGGTCTAAACAATATATTTAACACAAACATCATGCCGCCCCAGAACCAATCTTCTTGCTGTCGGTAGCTACGCCCAGAGATGGACTCGTTAGGGTTTTCGCTCAAGAACAACACAACATTAATTAACTGAGATAGTGCATCGCCACAGCGCACAAGATAAGCACCAATCCCAAAAAACCAATCATAAGCGTCACCATTAACTCGCCACATAATAAAAATCCTTTTACCGCGCCAGAAATTAGTTGCAAGTCACTACGACTTTGTTGTTTGAATCTGTGGTGATGACGCAACCGTTAGCCTTCATCATGTCCTGCATAATCAGGTCGCTCTTGTTGAGGTAACTTAGCCAATCTTCGTTAGTCTCATGGATGCCCAGCATCCCCTGAATGCCTAAAGTCTCAGCAGTATCAAGACCATTGGTTCCGAGAGTCACAAGATTGTTCATCCCGTTGGTTCCGAGACTGTAAAGGTTGTTCATACCAGTAGTGGCAATAGCCGTATTAGCGTCAAATCCTGACTCACCTAGCTGGGTGAGGTTGTCCATGCCGGTGACACCAAGGGTCACCATGCCGTCAACGAATGGGGTGTAATCAACATTACCTAGCGCCTCATATCCGGCGGCGGCGGAGTCAGCAAACGCACCGTAAAGCGCCTGTTGAGTATTGGCGTCAGCGTTGATGCGAGCCAAATCTACCCGCGAGTTGTATCGCGCCATCGTCTTGGTCGAGTCGGTCTGCATCCACATCATCCCCAGATTGCTGACCGGCGCCGCAAGTATAGAGGCCCATTGAATCGCGACAGATTGCTGTGGTATTGGCTGTACTGTAGGCGTTTGAGTTAGTGCAAGCGCCATTACAGCGGCACTCGCGGCCTGCCCGTCACCAGCAGAAGCTATAACAGCCAGCGCATCAAACTTGGCTTGCGCGGCGGCGGCATTTGCTTGAGCCGCTTTTTCTACCGCTTGGTAGTAATCAGTTGCGGCAGTAGTACACCCCGCCAACAATACAAAACTTACCGCTAAACAAAGCCTTTTCATACGCTTTTCCTCTTAGCTTTTAGGCCAATCGTTAAAAGTTGAAGGATTATCTGGGGTGCCTGCTATTAATGTGACAAACTCTGCATGAGTAGTCACCGCGTTGATCTGAGCTTCCATAGAGTTTGAAGCAGTGCGTACCGCCGTTCTGTAGGTTAATACGTCAGCAGGAATGGCAACACTAGCTTCCGCCCTGCGTATAACGTACCAATCAGTAGGAGCTAGCAAACTTCCTGCCTCTGCTTTGACCTTGGCGCACTCTTGAGACTTTAGACCCAGCGTAATGATTGGATCTCCAAATTGGTCGTAAGCAGGCTCTCCGTCAGTCTCGTCTATTTCGTGTACGTCATCGAGTGCCTTTGGCGTATCAGCATCCCAATAAAACCGTGGGTCAAACGTAGCAGGGTCATCTACCCACACTAGACCAGCCGCAGTCTTCTCTTCGTCTGACCAAGATCCCCAATTAGATGGGTGCTTAATTCCGTCATCATCCGTCCAGCTTCTGCCTGCGCGAATGACTGTAGTGTTATATGTCCATGCCATTGTTGTTACCTCGCGTTGGCGTACTTGAAGGGCATCTCAGCAAATGCTATGTAAACCATAGTGTTGGTGTTTCCGTTAAAGTTGGTTGAAGTTCCTCGCACCTTAAATCCGCTAGACACAATATCAAAACCACCGCCACTTGCCGCATACTCTGCCGAAAGATAATTTGTAGATACAATAGAATTTGTTTCGTTATATCCTACTCGCTTGTTGTCAATAAGCGTCCAGTAATCAGTAGTATTAATATTTTTTATAAGAATAAACGCGGGTTTAAAACCGCAGTTAATAAACGGGCCGTCTGCGCTTCCGTTGCCTGTGTATATGCCGACCTTGCTAAAGCCTTCTACGCTATGCAGGCAATAGGCAATATTACTTGTAGAGCCCGTAAACGTGACATTGCTAAAGACTGAGCTTGTCGGAACGGAATAACTGCTATCTGCTTTTACGGTTACATCGTTAAGGCGCACGAAATCCAGCGAGCCATCTATTACAGTTGTACCTGTCCACCAATAAGTACTTCCTGTTGATAGGCTTTTTTGAATTACAATATGAGGTGCTGAAGATAGGCCGTGCCCAACAGTACCCGCACTTGATCCGTTATATTTGACAATACTAAGCCCTATATCTGTATTAACAGACACGGTAGCTGATATAGTTCCGTCACTGTTGCTTGAGCCTGCACCGTTAGCCTTCCAGTTCCAACTAGCATAAGTAATCCCAGAGCCGTTGCAACCGCCATCGTCGTCGCCAAGGGTAAAACCATCACTATCAAAACTTGTTAATGATACAGAATCTGTATATTCAGCAGACTCATGGTTTATAGATAAATCTTTCGTTGCTCCCCTAACCGCATCAAACGAGCGCCACGATTTTCCACTGCTTCTTGCTTTTAGCCACACCCAATCAGGCTGAAATCCAACGCCTGTAATGTTGTTAGTGCTGTCATTCCCTGAATACAGCACAGTATTAAAGTGATCTTGTGGGCTGTTGTTTACAGCAGGGTTAAACGCCGCCGCTGGATCAGGCAGGTTAGCCGTACACAGGGCTAGGAAGCCTGCTGGTGGTGCGTAGTAGAAGTCACCTATGCCGTTGGCGTCTGTGTTGCCTTGTGCTGTAGCCTGTCCTGCAAAGCTAGAGTCTTGACCAAAGTTAGCCGTGACTGTTCTGTGAAGAGAGCTAGTGCTACTGCGAAGTTGCACCTGACCTATCCTGTCAATGCTAGTAAAAGTTGTTGCCGCATTTGCACCAGTAGCTGGGTTTGGTGTTCCACCCCCGCTGATTGTGTACCAAGTACCGTTTTTACCAAACCACCCTTTACCGTTATCTTGGTCAACAGCAAACATAAAAATATCGCCATTAGAAAAAGAAGAAGGCGAAAGAGTTGTTGTGCCAGTATTTGTAACAATTAGTGCGGCTGGAGTATAAAACTCTGCAAGGTAGTAACCACCAATATTAAATTGCTCATACCCCACGCCACCGTTTCCGTGGTTTTCGTCTAGCCTCATCTCGTAGTACCACTTACCAGTATCCCCGTTGTTAAAAACAGTGGCTTCGGTATCGTCAAAGTAGCTATTAGATGTTGAAGTAATCGTTAAATTACCTTGGGTTTGCGCTCCTGAACCGTAGTTTGCTCCATTTCTTCTAGGGCCAATAGGATTCAACGTGGCAAAATTATTCGTCGGGCTATCAGGCACTTGATCCGTGGCTACAATATTCGTAACTGTCCAAGTATTGCCGTTTCCGCTTGAGTCTGTGCCTAGTGAGCTAGAGTTACCAAACTTTAAGTAATACCCTAAAGAGCCGTAGCTACCTTCGTACTCTTTAGGAACCCATGTGTCTGCCTTGGTTTCGCCAAAACTAGCTGGGGTCAAAGCAGTGCCATCAACAAAGTTTACTTCGGTTATGTAGCCATCAAAGTAAGTGGTGTCGTATGGCGTAGACCCAATGGTATGTTCGTTGGTGTTGTTGACGTATCCTTGCTTGTAGCGATTTGGGTCAGAACTTTCGTACCAATCTGTTATCTGCTCGCCATTAACATATATTTTAATTCTGTTTGAAGCTGTTTCTTGGCCTGTGTCTTGAACAACTACAATGTGATACCAAGCGGCAGGATCTCTAAACCTTTGAGAGCTAGTGTAAATCCAATCATACGCACTGCTGGTGTATCCGTTGTAGCTTAACCTGTCGTTGCTCTCAAAAAACAAAACATCTCTGTTTACACCGCCAGTACCAGCACTAAAAATGCCGTCATAGTTTGAGTCTGAAAGTTTTGAGCGTTTAACCCACGCGCTAAAAGTCCATGTCCTCATGTCTCCAGTAGACGAGGGTGTTCTGCTTAGTTGCGAATTACTATCGAACCGCACAGAGTTATCTATCTCATGCGGATAGAAATCACCCGATGAGTACATCCATTGCGGCGAGCCAAATGGACCTGACATAGCTTATCCTCAGCTAAACGCGAGTTGTGGGGCGCCAAGCAAGATGCGGCCTGATGCGGCAACAACGTAAGGCACAATGTCCGTGGTCGATGCGGCAGAAGACAGGGTAAGCCCTGCTCCGCTGGCCGTCTCGTAGTCAGTACCAAGAGACACTGTGCGACTACCCGTACCATCCTGAATAAACACGATAAACCCGGACTGACCTAAAATCTCCGTGCTTGGATTAGCCAAGGTCACGTTACCTGTCAACGTCAGTACAAAGTTTTGGTCGGCACTAAAGTCCAGAGTAACTGATCCGCTGTTACTGGTATCCGTTTCAGTGCTAGCGACTGCGGTAGTAAACACACCCGCCGTAAACGTACCTGCGGCGGCAGTAGAGCCACCAATAGTCACGGCATCCGCAGTACCACCGTTGATGTCAGCAGTAGTCAGCACTGCACTTGCCACCGTCACTACGCCTGTAGAATCTGCAATAGACCCTGCGGCTGTACCATCTTTAGCTTTTAAGTTCGTTACTTCAAGATTGGTTGCATCAACCGTCGTGGCATTTGCGGTGGTAAACGTGCCGACTGCGGCGGTAGAGCCTCCGATGGTCACATTGTCCGCAGTACCGCCATTAATGTCAGCGGTGGTTAGAACCGCACTCGCTATCGTCACTACACCTGTCGAGTTAGCAATAGACCCTGCCGCCGTGCCGTCCTTGGCTTTTAGGTTGGTAACTTCAAGGTTGGTTGTATCCACGGTGGTGGCATTTACCGTGGTTGCATTTGCTGTAGTTACGGTTAGCCCCGTGACAGTTAAGTCAACATTAACGTCCGTAACCGTTGCGCCTGAGCCGCCGCCATTAAACTTCAGCAGGACATCTGCGCCGCTAACAATCTCAAAATCATTTGAAGCGTTATAGGTGCCCTGAAAAACAATAACAGAGCGACTACCCGACAGGCTGTTGCGGATGTGGACAATTTTCTCGGCATTGTTAGGCGTAAGCTGAACATACGCCGTGCCGCCTAAGTCACCGCCGTCAACAAACTCAATGAATTTGTTTCTTCCGTTAGAAGAGGCGCCGTCCGTTATAGGCAGGGCGGTAGGCGACCCAGAGCTTCCAGCAGACGACAGCGTAATGGAAATAATCCCGTTGACGGCTTCATCAAGCAGGTCGAGGTTGGTATTGGTCGTAGTGCCCCATGTTCCTGACTGTTCGCCAGTAGCAATCTTTTCAATACCAAGGTTTGTTGTGTAAGTGCTAGGCATTAATCAATCCTCTTTATGCCGCAATTTCTTCGTAGTTTGGCGTCTGCGACGGCGCTATGTTTGAGTAGCTTGGTGTTTGATCGGGAACAATCGACCCCCAAACAATCACCGCCCCTACCGACCCTGTTGCCGCTAGCCCTTCAACGGACACATTGGCTTTTGCGGCGGCGGTAACAGATCCAACCGACCCTGTAGCAGAAAGCCCTGTGACGCTTATGTTGTTGTTTGTGACTGTGGATGCAGACCCAACTGATCCTGTGGCGGCAAGCCCTGTGACCGTTATGTTCGCTTTTGCTGTTACTGTGACAGAGCCAACCGACCCCGTGCCCGCAAGACCTGTAACGGCAACGCCAGTGCCCGGAGCGGCAGTGACTGAGCCTACGCCTCCGGTAGCACCTGCGTTAGTATTGCTACCTTCGTTCCACCCAGCACTGCCCCAGCCGCCACGACCCCAACCAGTAAACGGGACAGTTGCGTCAGACATTACGCTATCCGGATAATTGCGTTGCTCGCGTCAGCCGTGGGGAAAACAATAGTAAAGTCTCCGCTAGAAGATGTTTTATCTGAGCCGAAATCCAAGACTACTACCGTAGGGTCTCCACTGGCGCTGTCGTTGTAGATTAACGCGCCTCTAGCCGTGAGCGACGAAGAGCTAAACGTCAGGTCTGAAAAGTCTGTGAGCGCAGTGGTGCTCGACGTAGTTGGATCAACCCGCGTAAGGGTTCCTCCGCCTGCCGTGTAGCCTGTCCCGCTAGTCTCATTACTGGTCGTATACGCGGTTGTAGCGGCAGTAAAGCTGGCGCTATTGGTATACATGGCCAGCTTAAACGTACTGCCACCAGAGTTTTTAAAATTGTGGACGCCTTCAAGTAATTCTTTTTTGAAGGATGTGCACATAAAATTGCCACTAAACGCCATTTAAAGCCTCCTGATAGCTTCGGCTAAGTCTTTTTGCCCTGCATCAAGCAAGGCGTTATAGATGGTTGTGCGATCAGAATTAATCGCCTCTTGCATGTAATGCAATAAAACAGAGCGAATCTGACTGCGATAAGCAAGAGCCTGCTGTTTTAATGTGGGGTGGGCGGCGTCAGACACAGATAAAATACGGTCTAGACACCTTTCTGCTATCTCTTCTGGGGTAAAACCCCTATTGCTGGTAGTTTCCACCCCAACGGTACCAACCTCCAGTTCAAGCATTAGGTTCGCATCTTCCTGACCGCGCCACTGCGATAGCTGTCAGTGGTGCTATATCCCTCTCCTAGCTCTTCCAGACGCTGAACGGCGTCTTCATACCTCTGGGTATACAACTGCATTAAGTCGGGATCACCCTTCAGGTAAGTGTAAGCCTCTACCAAGCAACCATACAGAAGGGTTGACTCTGCATTGGTGCCCAGCCAGCTTGTGCCTGAGCTTGCAGTGGTGATGGACTCGGGCTTGTGGAAGTAATGAAGCTCAACAGTAAAGTTGCTGTTTGGCGTTGGGCCAATCAGGAAGTAATCTTCACTAAAAGCGGCGTAAGTTTTGGGCACCCCTGTCGTGGTTGAATCGGGATACGCCTCACGCATGTAGTTTACATCCTTGAACAGAAGATACTCGTACCCAGAGTTGTTTATGGCAAGCGAGTATGCAGACAAAAAGTCTGATGGCATTGCTAGGTAGTTGTTGCCAGAGGTCATAGTCCCCGTGACATTCTTCCTAAAATCCGGAAGCTGACAGCGTTTTAGTATCCTATCTTCCGCCTGAGTAATGATTGTCGGCAGATTATTGACAAAGCTGGTCTCGTTCGACTCAACATAGTCTTGAATTGTTTGCTTTAGCGTTGTAAATGTAAAACTCATACCGTGTTCACCTTATAGCCCATGCCACTGTGGTTAGTGCAATATGTGTAGAGCGTTGGCGCGCCTGAAGCCACAGTAATCTGGGTATAGGCGCCTGAGCTTCCCGGTGTGCCAGAGGTCGTTACTCCGGTCGTGTACTCGCTACCGCCGCCGTGCGAGCCATCAGATGTGGTTGAAAAGCGCAGTGGGTGGCCAGAGTTACTGCCGGCTGACTGGTCAAATCGGTAGGTTTGACCCTCACTAATATTGACGCCACTTGTCCCCGGCAATGTTCCGTCTTGATAATATTTGTTGCCAGATCCGGGGTTGCTTACCGTTATCGCATAACTGGTTACGTTGACGCTTGCCGTAACACCGCCTCC